>Ga0070681_10001461_pt1 | contig 20844 bp, 16 predicted proteins | sample KBSC83BmetaG_FD_65650 | JGI IMG/M metagenome (GOLD analysis project Ga0070681, IMG submission 65650) | Corn rhizosphere microbial communities from Kellogg Biological Station, Michigan, USA - KBS C8-3B metaG | ecosystem: Host-associated > Plants > Roots > Rhizosphere | place: USA: Michigan... | reverse complement strand
CGAGAGCTCCCGCCGCTCCTGCGCGTCGCCCGCCTGACCGCGGACGGCGTAATACTTCGCCTCCGGGTGGTGGACGATGATTGCCGCCGTGCTCTGCTCGGGCACGAGCTGGAACGCCGAGGTCAGCTCCATCCCCAACTCGCGCTCGGCCGGGAGCAGCTTGAACACCGTCGCGTGGTCGTCAAGGTCGGGGCAGGCACCGTAGCCCCACGAGTAGCGCTTTCCGCGACCGCCCGGTATTCCGAGCTCGCGTCGCAGCCGGCGATGCAGCCACTCGGCAAGCGCTTCCGCAGTCTCCACGGCGAGCCCGTGGACGTAGAACGCCTCGGTGTACTCGCCGGCAGTTTGTAACTCTTGAAACTTCTTCGCCGCCTCGTCGCCGACCGTCACCACTTGCAGTGCGACGACATCCACGTCCGTCGAGTCGGTGGAACGGAAGTAGTCCGCGATGCAGAGACGCTCGCGCCCTTCCTGGCGCGGGAAGTGGAAGCGGGCGATCTCGCGGGTCGTTCCGTCGCGGCCGTACGCCTCGGGATCGTAGATGAGTAGATCGTTGCCGCGTGACTGCGCGGGGAAGATCCCGTAGACCGCCTGCGGCTCGAGCCAGCCATCCCGTTTCGCTTCGGCCTCGAGCCGCGCGCGCACCGGCTCGAACTCGTTCTTCACCGTCGCCTCGTACTGCGGCCCCGAGCCGCGCGCGCCCCACTGCAGCCGATACAGCTCGTCGAGATCGAGCAGCGCGAAAACCTCGTCGAGTGGAATGTCGCCCGACCGCAGCGTGCGAACGCCGAAGAACGGCGCCGCGGGAATCGCGTGGTCCTGTGACACGTTGCTGCGGGCGCCGCCCTGGTCGCCGACCGCGACGTCCTTGCCGACGGCGGTGCGCAGGAAGACGTCGTTGCGCGCGTCGTCGAGCAGCTTCGCCACGAACGCCTCGCGACGCGCCTCGTCCTCGTTCTGCAAGAGGTCCATCGTCTCGAGCCCCTCGAACGCGTCCTTGCAGTAGAAGACGCCCGATTCGTACGCGCGCTCGCCGTCGACGAACAACGCGCGCCGTCCAAAGCGCCGATTGATCGCCGCGCCGCCAATCAAGACAGGGATCTCCAATCCGCGCTTGTCGAGCTCCTGGACGCAGAGCGGCATCTGCTTCGACGTCGACACGAGCAGCGCCGAGAGGCCGATAGCATCTGCGTCGACCTCGAGAGCCTTTTCGATAATCGTGTTCACGGGCACCTGCTTGCCCAGATCGTAGACCGTGTAGCCGTTGTTGGAGAGGATTGTGTTCACCAGCGACTTCCCGATGTCGTGCACGTCGCCGTATACCGTCGCCAGAACGACCTTCCCCTTCGTGTAGCCTTCGGCCTTCTCCAGAAACTGCTCGAGGTGCTTGACCGCGCGCTTCATCACCTCCGCCGACTGCAGCACGAACGGGAGAATGAGCTCGCCGGCCCCGAACTTGTCGCCGACCTCTTTCATAGCTGGGAGCAGAACGCTGTTCAACACGCGCACCGGTTCGGCACGCACCCCCGCTGCATCCAAAGCGTCCTCGATCCCATCCTTCTTGCGGTGCACCACCATGTAATGCACACGCTGATCAGGCGTCATCGAAGCGGTGGGATCCTCGACCGTCGTCTCCGCCCCGCGTCCCGCGTCCTGCGCCCCGAGCCCCTCGATGACCCGCTGCAGGGCGTCCGGACGCCGATTGAAGATCAGATCATCCGCCAGCGCACGATCACCGGCATCGATCTCCGCATACGGCTTCACGTGCGCCGGGTTCACGATCGCCATGTCGAGCCCCGCATCCACGCAGTGATGCAGGAAGACGGAGTTCACGACCGCGCGCGCTTCCGGCGCCAGCCCGAAGCTCACGTTCGACACGCCTAACGAAGTGAACACCCCGGGCAGCTCGCGCTTGATGAGGCGAATGCCCTCGATCGTCTCGACGGCCGAATCGGCCATCTCCGGATCGCCCGTCGCCAGCGTGAAGGTGAGGTCGTCGTAGATGAGATCTCCGGGCTGCATGCCATACTCGCCGACGACGATGTCGAAGATGTTCCGCGCAACCTCGAGCTTCCGCTCGCGCGTCTTCGCCATCCCGATCTCGTCGATCGTGAGCGCGACGAGCGCCGCGCCATGCTTCTTCGCCAGCGGCACGACGGTGTCGATGCGCTTGCGGCCATTCTCCATGTTGATGGAGTTGATGATCGCCCGCCCCGGGATGTGCTCCAGCGCCGCCTCGATGACGTTCGCTTCCGTCGAGTCCACCATGATCGGTGTCTCGACGCTCATCGAGAGCAGCTTCACGACCTTGGACATCTGCTCGGCTTCGTCAGCGCGCTCGGTGAGCGCGACACAGACGTCGAGCACGTGCGCGCCCGAGTCGACCTGCTCGCGCGCCACGTCGACGATGCCTTCGTAGTCGTCCGCGAGGAGCAAACGCTTAACCTTGCGCGATCCCTGCGAGTTGACGCGCTCCCCGATCAGCAGCGGCGGCGGCTCCTGACGCAGGTCAGTCGCCCGCATCGCGGAACTGACTCGGGCAGAGTGCAGAGGGCTGTGGGCAGAGGGTGAAGACTTCGCTTTTTCACCCTCTGCTCTCCGCCCACTGCCCTCTGCCAGACGCTCAACGATCGCCGCGAGATGTTCAGGTCGCGTCCCACAGCATCCACCGACGATCCGTACGCCGAAGTCTGAGACGAATTCGCCAAGCATGTCCGCCATCGGGCCAGGCTCGAGCGGATATACCGCGTCACCCGTACCGGTGTTGAGCGGCAATCCGGCATTCGGGATGCACGAGATCGGCCGCACGGCGTGACTCGTTAGGTACCGGATCGGCTCCCGCATGTGCTCCGGGCCCGTCGAGCAATTCAGGCCGATCACGTCCACGGGCAGCGCCTCGAGCGTCGTCAACGCGCTCGCGATGTCGGTGCCGAGGAGCATCCGGCCGCTCGTGTCGAGCGTCACCTGCGCTTGCACCGGAACGCGGCGTCCCAGCTCCGCGAAGAGCCGCTCGAAACCGGTGATCGCCGCTTTCACCTCGAGAATGTCCTGCGCCGTTTCCACGAGCAGTACGTCCACGCCACCCTCGACGAGATACTTGGCCTGCACGTAGTAGTTCTCGGCCAGCGCCGCGAAGGTGATGTTGGAGAGCACCGGGTCGCTGCTGGAAGGCAGCATTCCCGTCGGGCCGATCGAGCCGGCGACGAAGCGTGGTCGCTCAGGGGTTGAGAACTTGTCACACGCCGCCCGCGCGAGCCGCGTCGCGGTGACATTCAGATCGCGCGTCTTCTCTTCGATCCCCCACTCGCGCAGCCGATGCGGCGTCGACTGGAAGGTGCACGTCTCGACGACGTCGCAGCCGACTGCGAGGAATGATTCGTGGATCCCCTGGATGATGTCGGGGCGTGTGAGCACGAGGTGGTCGTTGCATCCCTCGAGCGCCTTGCCGCCGAAATCCTCCGGCGTCGGGTGATGGAGCTGGATGTTCGTCCCCATCGCGCCGTCGAAGACCAGCACGCGGTCGGCGAGAGCGTCGAGATATGACGGTCGTTCGATATTGGCCATGATGTGCAAAAGAAAAAGCCCAAACGCTATGCGCCGGGCAGGGCGCTTTAGCGAATGTTTAACGTGGCCGCAAGTTGCCGTTTAAATCGCCACGAGATCGATTGTCCTGCCTTCGTATGCTAGCAGTCTCGCGTCAGGCAGGCAACGGAAGACTCGCCCGCCCGCTATTCTCAGCGCGAAAGCTCCTGGCTCGTCGGCGTGGTATCGCGCGATCGGCGTCCCGTTGCCCGGGCGCGCTCCTCGACGTGCTGCACCAGCGCGAGCAGCCGATTTCGCTCGAGCGGTAGCGCGAGATCGGCGAGCAGGGCACGTTGCAACGCCGGTGCCAGCATCGCCGGCGGCTCTGCCTTCTGGTGAAAGACGACGAGCGCTCCGCCGCGCACGAGCGGAATCCCCAGCACGAGCCCAGCTGCTTCCGCGGCCAGGTCGCGATCGATCACGGCGACCAACGGCGGGTTTCCCGCGCAGCACTCCGCCGCGTCTTGCAGCGACGACGAAACGGCGGTCGCATAACCGCGCGCGGCGAGCGTCTGTACGACACCTTCGAGGAGGGCCGCGTCGCCGCCAACGAGAAGAATCATCGTCGTCGAATCATCCTTCATGGCGCGATCAGTTTATCGAGCGACGTGCTTCGTCGCTAGTTGCAGCACGCGATCCGTCGACACGCCAACGACCTCAACAAGCTTCGAGCGTGCTCGTGCGCCGGACACGATCCGCACGGCGGCTCGCGGGACACCGAGCTCTCTCGCAAGCAGCGCCGTCAGCTCTTCGTTCGCCGCGTCGTCCACCGGGGGCGAGGTGAGTCGGATCTTGATCGCTTCGCCGTGCATCCCCACGATCTCGGTCCGCGACGCCCGCGGCTGAACGTGAACCTGAAATCGCGCGACCGGTTCGCTCAGCGGAGACTCCCGACGACCAGGGGCTCCAGCAGCCAGGCGAGCGCGAGATACGCCACGAATGGCGTGATGTCGATCATGCCGAGGGGCGGGATGATGCGCCGCAGGGGAGCGAGAAACCATTCCGTGAGCGTGAACGACCACCGGACCCATCGCGAGAACCGGGAGATGGGGAGCCAGGAAACGATCACGCGAACGAGGAGCGCGAACTCGAGCAGCTTGAACGCCCACGAGACGAAGATGGCTGGAAGAATCCGTGGGGCGCTCACGCCGGCGGCGAGCTGCGTCAACAAGCCGCCGATGAAGTCGAGCAGATAGATGAGCAACAGTCCGCCAACCACGACGACGACGAGCGTCCACCAGGGCGCCACCGCCGGCTGCCCGCCCGCCCGAAGCACGGTGCGCTCGACGGGCACCATCAAGGGGTCGACGCTGCGCCGAAAAAAGCGCGCGATGGCGTTGAACGGACTGATGCGCCGCGTGCGCACGAGCCAGTCCACGAGCGCTATCACCGCGGCGACGACCGCTCCGGCGAAGACCACGACGCGCACGACCCGAAGTACGAGCGCGTAGTCCAGCAACAATGCGTTCATTCGGTGAGAAGTATACCGCCGGGCCGCTGCCCTGTTAGGCTGACGACCGGCTCCCACTCGGCGCGAGCGGGAGAAGGTTTTCTTAACTTGCCGCGACCGGTCGGCCTGCCCGCCCGCTTCCGTCGACGTTTGGTTCCCACAATCACTGTTGCGGCAGTGCCGCATTCCAGCATTGCCGATAAACGAACGGCGCGCCAACTCCAAGTCGGCAAAGCGCATAGCGATCGGCGATTGGTGGTTTCTCCCTTGCGTGGCACCGGCCGGCGCCTGCTGCTGCTCCTCTGGCGCCAGTCGTGGTCGCACTCGACCGGCTGCACATCCCATCCGAATGGACATCACGTGAGCGCCATCTGCGGCCTCCTTCACCTCGACGGGACTCCAATCCCGCCGTCGCGCCACGCCATCGCGGCTATGTCGGCCGCGCTGGCGCATCGCGGCCCGGATGGTGACGGAAGCTGGATGGATGATCGGGTGGCACTGGCACACCGGATGTTGCAGACGACGCCAGAATCGCTGACCGAGGTTCAGCCGGTGGTCCATCAGCGTGAGGGACTAGCCCTCGTCGCCGACGCCCGGCTCGACAACCGCGAGGAACTCATCGCGTCGCTCGGCGCATGCGGTGCCACCACCAGCGACAGTGACCTGATTGCCGCCGCGTACATCCGCTGGGGCGCTCGCTGCGTCGAGCGGCTCATCGGTGACTTCGCCTTCGCGATCTGGAGCGCGCGCGATCGCTCGCTCTTCTGCGCGCGCGATCCCATGGGCGTGAAGCCCCTCTACTACCTGGCCACCGAGCACCTCTTCGCCTTCGCGAGCGAGTTGAAGGCGCTGCTGACCCTTCCGGGCATGAGAGCGACGATCGACGAGGAGCAGGTGGCGCTCTTTCTTGGATGCGCCCTGGACGACCCTGAGCGGACGATCTACAAGGAATACCGTCGTCTGCCCGCCGGGCACACCCTCCTTGTCTCCGGTAGCGTCGCGAGGCTCAGCCGGTACTGGACGCCGGAGTCGATCCCGGACGTGCGTTTCGCAAGAGATCGCGACTACATCGAGGCCTTCCGCGATCGCTTCGCTGCCGCCGTCGCGGCCCGCCTCCGTTCGTCGCATCGCGTGGGCTCGACTTTGAGCGGTGGTCTGGATTCGTCGTCGATCGTATGCATGGCGCGCACACTTCGCGGCCCCGACGCCGGTGCGCTCGACACCTTCTCTGTCGTCTTCCCGCATCTCCCCGAGCGAGCGCTTCGTCTCATCGATGAGCGTTCTTATATCGAGGCCGTGATCGGCGGCGGCGGAGTCGAGCCGCACGTCGTGAACGGAGAAAACCTGACCCCGCTCCGCGACCTCGATCGCACCCTCTGGCATCTCGACGAACCGCACGCCGCGCCGAATCTGTACCTGCACTGGGGAATGTTCGAGGCGGCGCGAGCGAGCGGCGTCAGAGTTCTGCTCGACGGCTTCGACGGCGACAGCGCCGTCAGTCACGGCTTCGGCCGCCTAACGGGCCTGACCCGCGCTGGCGACTGGCGAACGCTGCAATCCGAGCTCGCGTTGTTCAGCACACACCACGGCACGGGCGTCGACCTCGCGTTACGTGAGTACGTCTTGCCGCACCTTGGCGACCTCGCCCGTCGCGGCGAGTATCGGAGCTGGGCGCGACTGGCCACCACGCTCGCGAGGCGTTTTCCGCTCGCGCGTCGCGAGCTCGCGCGGACATACGGGCTTCGCCAGCTCGTGCCTGCGGCACTCCTTGGCTTCACCCGCGCCGTCCGTGAACGCGACGTCCAGGAGCGTTCACTGCTGAGACCACATCTCGCGCGTCTCCTTCACCGACAGACGAAACGCTCCGCGATCGCCGATTGGCGCCGCATCGTCCCCTCCGAGCGTGAGGCGCACATCGAGGGTGTTTCGCAGCCGCTCTATCAGCTCACGCTCGACATTGCCGACAAGTCGGCGGCGGCCTTCGGCATCGAGCCGCGCTATCCGTTCTTCGACCGGCGCGTGATCGAGTTCTGTCTTGGATTGCCCGAGGAGCAGAAGTTCGCGGATGGATGGCCCCGCGTCCTGTTGCGGCGGGCGATGGACGGAATTCTCCCAGCGGCGGTACAGTGGCGAACGTCGAAGGCAAATCTGTCGCCGAATTTCCACGATCGGTTTCACGCGGTCGATGTCGCGGCGCGGCGCCAGACCAGCGATCGGGCCGCGCTCGCGCCGTATCTCCGCTGTGACCGACTGGACGGCCTCTTCAACCGGTACCGTGCGACGAGCCGGCCTAACGAGATGAGGCGAGAGGCGTTGACGTTGTTTCGCGCCTTGATTCTGGAGCGGTGGTTTCAGCGCGTCTCGACTGGGAATCCCCCGTCGCGCACCGAAGGTCGGCTGCTGTCACCCGCCGCCGCATGAGACCTCACATGCGTGTGGCGAGTCGCAGTCACGAGAGTGTGTGCCGCAGGGCGAGGACGGCATGGCCGTTTGGCTCATGGCGCCGGTCTGCGGCACTCATAACGACCGCACGCGTTGCGGTCAAATTCACCTCTCACGGAGGGTGTCCATGGCAGTAAGCAAGAAGAGATGGATCTCACCAGAGATCCGGCGGTTCGGCACGTTCGAAACAGCCACTCAGGGTTGCGACAAGACCTGGGGCTCCACGGACGGCTTCACGATGCAGGGCCAGGCAATCGTCTGCGCCGGATCGTAAGCGGCCGAACCTCGAGTCCCGCGCTCACCATTGCGGTATTGCCGTGATGGTGAGTTGCGGACTCGACGCTCGACTCTCAACCCCGCGGATCAGATCCGTGTCGCCGCGTACACTCTTTCATCTCACGCTCGGCGAGTACTGCCTCGCGGCCGGCGCGCTGTCGCTCGTCGTGGCGGTGCGACTCGCCCTTTGGGTCCTCCCGTCTCGCGTCATCGTCCGCGGCGTCAGTCGCGTTGCATCGATGCGAGATGTCGAGGTCGTGAATCCACGCGCCAGCGCGGCCACGATCGTCTGGGCCGTGGAGGCGATGGCCCGCCGCGTACCGCGCGCCAGCTGTCTCACCCAGGCTCTCGCGGCAAAGCTTCTCCTCCGCGCTTTCGGTCTGGGGTCGCAGCTCTGTCTGGGCGTGGCGCGCGCGGCCGACGGTTCGCTCCGCGCGCATGCGTGGCTCGAGCGCGGCGGCCGTCCGATTCTCGGCGGGGCAGGCACGCAATCGATGGTGCAGTTACCCGCGCTCCCTGACGGCTCACGAGTAGTCGCGTCCCTCACCCGCTAGCGCCTCCATTCCAACACTCCTGTAGCCACACCGTGTCCCGCGCCGCCGCCTCCCGTGTGATTCCCGCCTCCGTCTACCGCGATCCCTTTCGCGACTATTCGGCATTTGGCGGTGTCCTTCGCTCGGCCATCGAATTCCCCGAGCTCGCGGTCGCTCACGACGGTGCGAGGCCGGATTGGACTTTCATCGTGGACCGCAGCGAGCCGCCGGATCATCCATCCGTTCTCGTCGGCGAGCGTCGAGTACGTGATGAGCGCTACTGGTTGTGGCGATCGCCAGCTGGGCTCCGGCTGGAGTATTCGCACGCCGGCACCTTCGACGTATCGGGGGATGGCACGCACATCACCTGGTATCATCGGCGCGACGCCATGCCCGAGCTCGTGCGCAGCATCGTGCTCGGCCCCGCTCTCGCGCTCGCTCTCGAGCTCGCGGGTTTTCTTTGCCTCCACGGCAGCGCTGTCGCGATCGGTGATTCCGCCGTGGCCTTTCTCGGTCCGAAGCACTTCGGTAAATCCACCCTCGCGACTGCCCTCACCGCTTCCGGTGCGCGTCTCCTTGGCGACGATCTGCTCGCGATCGAAATGGGACGGCCCGCACGTGTCCGTCCCGGTGTCGCGAGCGTGCGCCTCTGGGCCGAGACGGCTGCGTCGCTGCCGCTGGAAAGCATGTGCGACACGCTGATCCCTGGCGTGAAGACCACAGCGACAGGCTTTGCATCGAGATCGCTCGCGCTGCGGCCAGCCCCATTGCGCGCGATCTACATGCTCAGCCCGATCATGAAAGCGGAGGATGTCGAGGCAGCGGCCCGCACGCGGTTGTCACTGATGGAAGCGACGATCGCACTCGCTCAGCAGACAAAGCTTCCCGACTCACTCGTCGGCTTGCGTGCGGCCGGCACGCATCTCTCCTCAGCCGCAGCACTGGCCGCATCTGTGCCTGTCTGGAGCCTCAGTGTGGTTCGCGATCTATCCAGCTTGGATGCTGTCGTGCGCCAAATCTTTCATTGGAGCGCTGCTGAATGAAGACCGTGGGCACGTCGAGAGCGCTGTCGCTCGACTCCGTCGTCGTAGCGTCGTCTCAGCAGGTCTCCTGCGACGTCGCTGGCGAGGCCGTGCTGCTGAGCATGCGCGATGGTGAGTACTACGGTCTAAACGAGGTGGCGGCAAGCATTTGGCGATTGGTTCAGCAACCAAGAACGCCCCTCCAAATTCGCAACGCCCTCCTCGAGGAATACGAAGGCATCAGTGCCTCGGAGTGTGAGCACGCTGTCGCCGCATTTCTCACCGAGATGTTCGCCCTCAATCTGATCGACGTGTTTTGAGCGGCTTCGGTACCTCACGCGAGTTCAGCAATCGTCGCAATCGCAATCCGAAGCGTGGCAATGACGCAACAGTTTGCGCCGCTTTTCACCGCGCGAGGACCTGGCTCACGTGGGCTCAAGTCGTCGGATTTCAACATCTTTACATGGGGATCCCTCTCCACGGCGAGCGCGCAGCTGCGGTAGCGCGCGCGGCACTGATGCTGCCACTGCCGCCCGTGCTGGACACCGCAATGTCGTCGCAACTCCGCTACCGCCCCGTGGATGCTCCGCCAGACCAGCTTGGCTGAATCAGCGTTCGACGACACGCGTCGGTCGAGCGGCTCGACTGCCGCAGTCAGCCCACCGGTCAGCGTCGGCACGCGGCGGCCGCTCCGACGAGCTGGCGGGCGCGCTTCCGCACAGGGTCGCGGCCTCCCGGAGTACAACCTGATCTTCCGCCTCGCGCGCCCGCGGCCGGTGCCCATCACGAGCCGCGATCTGGACGACATCAGCGACTGGGACCGCCTGCTCCGCATTGCCTCCGAGGAAAACGCGATCATCGCGCTTCGCGCCTGCCTCAAGGAAGCCAAAGTTGCAAAGCTTCCCGCTGGGCTCGAGCGCTACGTCGCCATGATCTCGCTCGATCGCGAGTTCCGAATGCGGCAGCTCCAGCCCCGGCTCGAACGCGCTCTGGACGCTCTGAATCGGGCTGGCATCGACGTGATGCTGCTCAAGGGCGGGGCGCTCGCGTACACCGTCTACGGATCGTTCATCAATCGTCCGATGCGCGATCTCGACATTCTCGTTAGGCCGGAGCAGGCCGCCGACGCGCGCGCGCTGATGCTGGCGCTCGACTGGGCCGTCGACCCTGACGTTCCGGGAGATCGCAGCTACGGAACGCACCATCATCTGCCGCCGCTCCGCGACCTTGGGGCGAGCGGTCTTCGCCTGGAAATCCACCGCGCGCTGCTGCCCGCGGGCCATCCATTCTCCTTCGGTGCGGAAGAGCTCTGGCGCGGCGCTCGACGCATCACCGTTGGTGGCGGCGCGCACGCGTTCGTGATGCACCCCGCCCATCATGCCGTCCATGTCGCGATCCACTTCGCGTGGTCGCACATGCTCAAGATGGGTGCATGGCACGCGTTCCGAGATCTCGCGACGCTCGTTGCCGCAGAGATGTTTGACTGGGAGGAATTCGTCGACACTGCCTCCCGCTGGCGTGCCTCGAGCTGCTGCTACTGGACTCTTCGTCTTGCGCACATCCTCACCGGCTTCGAGCCTCCGCCTTCGGTGCTCGACCGTCTCGCTCCGAGCCTTCCGGAGATCGTACGCCGGCCACTCGCTCGCCACCTGGTGAACGGTCTCGTTCCGGGCGACGTCGCCTGTCCATCGGCCGGCCTCGATCGCGCGCTCTGGAACCTCGCGATGCAGCCACGGCGCGAGGGCCATGGCGCGGTGCGACCGTGGCTCGTGTCCCTCGATTTGCTCTTCGCCCTCAACGACAACGACGAAGAAGCGAACGACGCGAGTGATGTGTCGTTCTTTGAGCGCATGCGCCGCTCCGGCCGCTACCTCTCCGACATCCTCCGGTAGGGTAGCGTGACCACCTCAGCGCCGATCGCGCCTTACACCTCATCGCTCAGTGGCTTCGTCCGAGCGCGGCCGCTCGCCGTGAACATCGATCAGCTCACCAAGCGCTTTCCCGTCCGGCGCGGCCTACGCGAGCTGCTGCGTGGGGCAGGGCGCCACGAGACGACCGTCGTGGACCAGGTCAGCTTCGATGTTGCCGTTGGTGAGGTCTTTGGTGTCCTCGGGCCCAACGGTGCGGGGAAGAGCACGATTTTCAGGATGCTCTCGACGATGGTCGCTCCGGATGCGGGCACGGCGACGGTGTGTGGCCACGACATCTGGTTGGAGCCATCCCGCGTGCGGACGACGCTGGCCGCGGTTTCTTCTGATGAGCGCAGTCTCAACTGGCGGCTGTCGGCCCGCGAGAACCTGCTGCTCTTTGCCGCGCTCCACAAAGTGCCGCCAAAGGAAACGGAAGCGCTCGTGACGTCGATGCTGCGCACTGTCGGACTCGACGGGACGGGAAACAAGATGGTAGCGGCCTTCTCGTCCGGGATGCGCCAGCGTTTACTGATTGCCCGTGCGCTCCTCGCGCGCCCCAAAGTCCTCCTCCTCGACGAGCCGACGCGCGCTCTCGATCCGATTTCCGCACAAGAGTTTCGTCAGTTTCTGAGAACCGAGCTCGTCGACCGACAACGCTGCACGATCCTCCTCGCGACCCACAACGCCGACGAAGCGCTCGGCTTCTGTGATCGCGTTGTCGTGCTCAATCGCGGACGAGTTCTCGCCACCGGCACGGCCACCGAGCTCAAGGCGCGCTTCAGCGAGGAGCGCTATCGCATCTGGACGACCGACCCTGACCACGGCTGCTTCGCCCAACTCGAAACGCTCGGAATGCTTCGGCGCCTGATGAACCACGCTCAGGGTATCGACGGCTGGTTCGTCGTCGACTGCGCTATTCCTGGCGATCCGTCACGGACGGCGAGTGTGCTCCAGCATCTCTTCACTTGCGGTGTGAGTGTCGCCCGTCTCGAGCGCGTGGAGCCGTCGCTCGCCGATCTCATCGCTGGCATCATCGGCGCGAGTGCACGCGAGAATGCGAATGCGTGAAATCGCCGCGCTCGTCCGCGCCTCCTGGCTGACCGAGACGAGCTACCGCGTGAGTATGCTGCTCTCCCTCGCGTCGCTCGTGTTCATGATCGTACCTCTCTATTTCGTGGCCAAGGCGCTTCAGCCGCTGATGGCGCAGCCGATTGCGACCGAGAGCACCCAGTACTTTGCATTCGCGCTCGTCGGTGCGACGGTCTACACCTTCATCGCCGCTTGTACGTCTGCCCTTCCGACTGCGCTCGCATCGTCGATCGGGAAGGGGACCTTCGAGGCCTTCCTCGGCACGCCGACGAACCTGGGACTGCTATTCGTCGGAATGAGTGGCTACAGCATCGTGTGGGCACTCGTCCGTGCAGCGGTGATGGTGACGGCTGGCGTCGCGCTGGGTGCCCATCTCGTGTGGAGCGCGCTGCCAGCGGTCGCGCTGATCCTGTTACTACTCGTTCTGGCATACGGCGCGGTGGGACTCGTCGGTGCGGCGCTCCTCCTGCGCTTTCGCACGACTGGCCCGCTCCTCAATGGTGTCCTGGCTGGGTCTGCACTGCTGGGGGGCGTGTACTATCCGACCCACGTCATCCCGTCCTGGCTGCAAGACCTCTCAAAGGCGCTCCCGCTGAGCTACGGACTGCGTGCGGCGCGACAGGTTGTGCTGCTCGGTGAACCGCTAGGCGTCGCCGGCCACGATGTGATCATGCTCGCGCTCTACGTGACGGCGCTCCTGCCGATCGGAATTCTGTGCGTTGCGGTCTCGCTTCGGTACGCGAGACGATCGGGGACGCTCGGACACTACTGATCGCTGCGCTCTCGGCTGTTGCTGCCGATGAGGTTCACGACCGATCGCAACTTCCCCGATGCCGTGCGGGGCAGCTCGTTCACGCGCACGATGTCGATCCGCATCGCTGGGCCGAGCCTGTTGCGCAATTCAGCGTACAGAACGGCCTCCTGCTCGGCGGTGAACTCCCCATCGACGACGGACTCGACCCGCACGTGATCGATGGCGTCCTGCACGATGCGCGTCTCGTAGATCGATGACACGGCCTTGAAGATCGGATCGAGCCGCCCCACCCATCGACCTTCCGGCGTCACGATCACGTCATCGCGCCGCCCTTCGATTCGTTCGAGCGTCGGAAAGGCGCGTCCGCAGGGACAGGCGTCGTCGCGACGTACGGCCAGATCGCCGGTGGCGTAGCGGAGGAGCGGCATGACCGGATTGATGAACCCAGTCGCCACGATCTGGCCAAGCTCACCGGGTTCGGCAGGGGTTAGGTCGTCGCGCACCACTTCGACGAGCCCGAATTCTGGCGACACGTGATACCGACCGTGCTCGCACTGTCCAACGAACACGACCATCTCGGCCGAACCGTACTGGTCGAACACCTTACAGCCGAATGCCTGTTCGAACATCGCCCGCACTTCGGCATCCAGTGTTTCCGAGGATGTGATCACAGCCCGCGGCCGAATATCGGTGCGTCCCGTCTGGAGGATGTGCCGCGCGATTGGGGCGAGACTCGATGGATAACCCTCCAACATGTCCGCGCGAAATGACGCGAGGCGGTCGACGTACGAGTCGACCGTGGCGGGACTGAGGTGATACGACGAGAGGAGCAACGCCCGATTCGCAAGGTTGTGTCGCCAGTACGGCGGGCGGCTCTGACTGTGCGGCACGATGATCCGTCCGCCGAACGTCGCGATGCGCATCCCCGGGCGAATTCCCGCCCATTCCTTGAAGCGCTCGAAGAACGCGAAGTTCCGCTGCAGCACAGCGCGATCACAGTAGATCGTGAGCGGCTTCCCGGTCGTTCCGCCGGTGTGAATCTCGAGCAGCTTCTCCTTCGCCACATCGCTGGCGACGATGGCGCGTCCCGCGAGTCTCAGGTCGTCCTTTCGTAGAATTGGAATCGGCCCGAGCTCCTCGAGCGATGCAATTGCGTCAGGAGTGTCACCACGATCCTGATAGAAAGGGACGAGGGATCGCGCCCGCGCGAGCTGCGCATTCACCTGCTCGAGCTGGAACCGCCGCAACTCGTCGGCGGTCGACCATTGCGAGTGTCGCAGCGACGCAAGCTGCTCGCGTTGGGCGCGACCGTACCGGAGATACCGAAGACGAGCGCCATAGGCCGAGACGATCAGATGCTGCGCCCAGATGGGCGCACGTTCATAGATGCGCGCGACAGCACTCACGATCGTTGGATACCTAGTCGTTAGGTGGCGCGACGCCGCGAGGCATCACGGCTCGCCGCCGCTGTCGGCGCTCGACGAGCGCCGCGAGAATCCATCCAAGGGCGAGTCCACCGATGGCCGCGATGAACTCAGATGCCTTCGCGGGGGCAAGAGGAAACGCTTGAGGCAAAACTACAAGCGTCGCCGGAACCATCATGATTGCGATTGCCAGGGCTGTCCAGCGGATTCGACTCTCCCCAGCAGAACGGCCGCCCCAGTATCCAACCGGCGCCAGCAGAGCGCCTAACCAGAGCAAGGACAGGAGCGCGGCATTGGGGCCGTACCAATAGTCCCACGGAAGAAAGAAGCTCCAGGCCGATGCCGCGGTGAGAGCGAAGAGCCGCTGCTGTGTCCTAGCCTGGTTGTGCGCGGTCAGCGTAAGCCGCCCTCGGTCCAGAACTACCGAAAGTGATTCGGGCGATTCCGGCTCCTGTCCATCCATGTCTCGAGCTGGCGGGAAGGCTCCCGCCAGGGCAAAGGCGGGATTCTCCAGCCGAAGGCGCGTCGCGCGCAGGCGATACCTGAATACGAGCTCTTTGTTGCTGCGACCGAGCAGTAGAATCTCGCGAAGAGTGCCATCCGCCACGCGCAGGATAGGTGCGATTTCCGTTGGTGGCGACGGTTGCCCTGGCAGCACGACGGCGTCCACTTGCAAGCGACCCTCGCGCAATGGGGCTCGAATGCCTTCGTCGTTGCTGAGCCGAGCAGACGGAAGCTCCACTCCGTTGATGCGGCCAGTGAGCAGCTCTCCGCGAAACGGCGGGTATTGCCGGAGCCGCGGTGTCCGCTGACCCCAGAATGGAAACTCGGTCGGTGCAGGTTGACTCCCCCAAGCGCCGAGAATGAGAATGCCGACCCATGCGGTGAACGCGCCTATCGTGAGGCGAAGGGCATTACGAGGCAACGGCAGAAGAATCGCCCTCAACTGATCGGCGATTCCGACGCCCGCTATCGTACCGAGTGTGTTCGAAATCCAGTCGAGCACGGAGGCGTCGCGCCCGACGATCACCCGAATCTGAAGCAGCTCCACCGTTGCCGAGAGAAGAGCCCCCGCGAGGATTGCCCAACGTGGTCGAACACCGGCGAGGCGGAGTCCAAACCCCATAGGTGCAAACAGGACGATGTTGCGAATGAAATCGGCAACGAGGGGATCGTCGCACCAGGGCTGACAATTTCGAGCTTCGGCAATCGCATCGGGTGCGCCGGGCGCGAGCGTCACCAGACAAATGAATGCGATGCTGAGTGCCGCGATGATGCTGCCCCACTTCGGTTGTGGTTCAAATGCCACAATCCTAGCCATTAGTTGGACCTGTCCAGCCTCATTCACCGAGGTATGACAAACGCCGCTAAGTATTGGCGCTGAGCAAGATAGCTCATACCTGCATGCCGGATGACGTCACACCCGATCCTGGCAGTCATTGTGCAAATGCAGCCGACATTTCACGCACGAAGGCGCGAGACCGGCATGCAGCGCGAGCGCAGAATGACCACATCTACGGCGCACATCTTCACCGTAGACGTGGAGGAATACTTTCAGGTTCACGCCTTCGAGGGCGTGATTCGGCGCAGCGAATGGGCTGCACTGCCGAGCCGCGTGGCGCAAAACGTGGACGTGCTGCTTGACCTTCTCGCCGAGCACAACGTCATCGCCACCTTTTTCATCCTTGGTTGGGTGGCGGACCGCCATCCGAACGTCGTTCGTCGCATTGCGGAGTCGGGACACGAGATCGCGTCGCACGGCTGGTGGCACTATCGCGTCACCACGCTCCAGCCGGATGAGTTCCGCGAAGACATCAGAACGTCCAAGGCGCTGCTCGAGGACATTAGCGGACAGCAAGTGAGCGGCTATCGCGCACCGAGCTTCTCGATCACCCCCGATTCTCAGTTCGCGTTCGACGTTCTCCTCGAGGAAGGCTACCTCTACGACTCGAGCGTCTTCCCGATTCGTCGCCCGAATTATGGGTGGCCAGGCGCACCACCGATCGCACATGTGAAGAATTGCGCGAACGGAGCGCTGCTCGAGTTCCCCCTGGCGACCAGTCTCTGGGGACCATTCCGCATTCCCGCAGCCGGCGGTGGCTACCTTCGCCAGTTTCCATTCGGGCTCGTCCAGCGCGCATTCCGGGAGCACAGCAGGGAAGGCATTCCCGCGGTCTTCTACATCCATCCCTGGGAGCTGGATCCGGAACAGCCGCGCATTCGTGTTGGTCCCCTGACGCGCATTCGACACTACCGGGGACTCCGCAGTAGTCGCGAGCGGCTCGAGCGACTGTTTCGCGAGTTCAGATTCACCTCGATTGCCGGCCGCCTCGCGGGCGGCCGGCCCAAGCTCGACATCGAGCTGCCGACACCGTCGGCCGCCTCCTGATGATCGAGGTCGCGCGGCATCGCGGAGACGCCGCCGAATGGGACGTCTTCGTCCGGGCGCAGGCAAACTGGACACACTTTCACCTGTACGGCTGGAAGACGGCGATCGAGCGCGCGTTCGGCCACGAGTGCATCTACCTCGCGGCCCGGGACAATGGGACGCTGGTCGGCGTGCTGCCGCTCGTCCGGGTCAAGAGCCTCCTCTTCGGGCACTACCTCGTCTCGATGCCGTTCGTGAACTACGGAGGGCCGTTAGGCACGGGCGCGGCAATCGAGGCACTCTCAACCGCCGCGACGGAGCTGGCCGCACGCGACCGCGTACGCCTGCTGGAGCTCCGTAGCCGGTACCCGCTGCCACTGAGCCTCGACGTCTCGCATCGAAAGGTGACGGTGATTCGCGAGCTTCCGGCGGGTGGGTCGTCCGTGCTCTGGAAGCAGCTCGACGCCAAGCTGCGCAGCCAGATCCGGCGCCCTCAGAAGGAGGGAGTAGTCGTTCGCTTCGGCCTTGATCAGATCGAGCCGTTCTTCTCCGTTTTCTCGCGCCACATGCGGGACCTCGGCACGCCGACGCAACCGTTGGCGTTCTTTCGCATCCTCGGCGAGATCTTCGGCGACGAATTCTGGTGCGGGTGTGCATACCTCGATGGCCAGGCGATCGCCGGGGGCTGCGGTTTCCGCTGGCGTGACGAGTTCGAGATCACCTGGGCGTCGGCGCTGAACGAGCACAAGCGGATCGCGCCGAACATGTTCCTCTATTGGAGCTTTCTCGAGCGCGCCGCCGACGAGGGGTTGGGTTTCTTCAACTTCGGCCGGTGTACACCGGGCGGCGGCACGCATCGGTTCAAGCTCCAGTGGGGGTCGCGGGAGGAGCAGCTCTTCTGGTATCAGCGGCGTTCGTCGTCGACAGCCGTCGGCACGCCCTCGCCTAACGATGCGCAGCTGGCGTGGGGACCGCGTCTCTGGAAACACCTCCCGGAACGCGTCGCGACCGCGCTCGGGCCGCGCATCGTTCGCTATATCCCCTGACCACGGTCTGACCGTGCGGCGACAATTACCGGTTTCGTCTCCGGTATCGTTGCCAGGGCTCGCGCGGGGATTGAGCGCGGCCCTCGGCTTGGGGACACCATCCGAGGCTGTCATCGCCGCGCTCCGACAACGTCACGGGGCGTCGACTGTGGTGCTGTGCGACAGCGGCACCTCAGCGCTGGTGCTCGCGCTGCGAGTCGCCGTGCCTCGCGGTGGTTCCGTTGCATTTCCGAGCTACAGCTGCGTCGATCTGGCGGCGGCGGCTCGTTATGCTGGCGTTCGGGTGCGACTCTACGACCTCGACCCCGGGACGATGAGCGCGGATCTCGACTCGCTCGAGGCGACACTGCGGCGCGGCGTCGACGCCGTCGTGGCGGTTCACCTGTACGGCTTCCCCACTGACATCCACGGGATGAGGAAGCTCGCGCGCGCGCGCGGCGTGACGCTCATCGAAGATGCCGCACAGGGCGCAGGTGGAACTCTCGCGGGCGCGCCCACGGGAGGACTGGGCGACATCTCCGTGTTGAGCTTCGGCCGCGGCAAGGGAACGACGAGCGGCCGGGGGGGCGCGGTGATGACATCCGATCCGCAATGGGCAACCCGATTGTCGCGCGAGATCGCAGTGACAGAGCAACGGCCAAACGCGGGATGGGGTGATCTCACGAGAGGCGCGGCGCAATGGCTCCTTGGACGGCCGGCGTTGTACGGCGTGCCAGCGGCGATCCCAGGGCTGCAGCTCGGCGAGATGGTCTATCACCCCGCGCACGAGCCGCGGTCGATATCGCGCGCGGCGATCGCACTGCTCCACGACGCGCTGCGAGTCGATCCCCACGAGGTTGCGCGTCGTCGGACAAATGCCGCCGTGCTCGAGCGCGCAGTGAGCGAGCAGTGTGATGCACGCGCCATACGCCCCGTCCCCGGCGCCGAGCCTGGCTATCTCCGATTCCCGATCATCGATGCAGCTCGCCGCGCGCCCGCGCCAGCACTCGGTATCAGTCGCGGCTATCCGCGTGCGCTCTTCGAGCAGGCCGAGCTGCGGCCCGCGCTCCACGCGGACGAGCCAGAGCCGTTAGGCGGCCGCCACCTTCGTGAGTCGCTCTTCACGCTGCCTGTTCACGGACAGATGAGTGCGCGCGACCTCGCGCGCGTGCGCGCCTGGATCGCAGCGGACGCCGCCGTGTAGCGCAACGTCTCGACGCCGCCGTCACGCGCGCGGCGTGATCTGCCTCACGAGTCAATCGCTCTCCGCGATTCGTTCAGTTTCATTCGTCGCCACCGGCGCGGCATGGTATGCGACTTGTAGCTCGCCGCGCTGAACCCGTCGCCGCGAGATCGCGGCGTGTGCACCGCTGTCGGGATCGTGTCGGCGGGCTCGCGAACGAAACAACTTTACAAGTTTCTCAACTACCGGCGTCGATGTCGGCCCGCCCTTACCGGGAGCTCTCCGCGAATCGAGCGGCCGACCGCTCGTTAGGCGTGCTGCGCCTGTAACGCGCTCCGGCAAGGGGACCGCTCGTCGCCCCTCGACGGAGGCAGTATGCATTTCACCCGCGCGGCTCTCGTTGCCGCCAGCGCGCTCATCCTCGCCTGCACCGAACACGTCGCCACCGCGCCGCCTCGCGACGACGAGCCTTCGTTTCGACGCCACCCGACGACGACGAGCTCTACGATCTTCAGTGATGGCTTCGAGGGTGGCACATTGGCGGCGTGGCAGGATGGCGTCGATCCCGCGACCCAGCAGGTGCTCACCGATGCGACCCAGGCCCACGCGGGCACCCACGTGCTGCAACTCACGTATCCCGCGGGTCAGGGCGCGGGCTGGCTCACGCGCTTCTTCCTCCCCGGCTACGACTCGCTCTACGTCAGCTACTGGCTCCGGCTCGATCCCAACTGGACCGGGAGCACGGCGCTCCTGGGCCTGCGCGGCTCGCGGACCGACAACCAGTGGTCGGCGTTCGGTAAGGCGAGCAGCTGTCCGACGGGCACCGACTTCTTCGCCACGAGCGTCGTCGCGGGGACGGCGACGAATCCGCTGGATCTGGCCTTCGCGACCTACTACCCGGGGATGCCGAGTTGCACGGGACAGAGCGCGGGGCCGGGGACGACAACGAGCTATGCGAGTGCGCGACGGCTGACACCGGGCCCGTGGCACCAGGTGGCGGTCTGGGTGAAGCTGAACCGGGTGGGGCAGAGCGACGGGCAGCAGGTGATCTGGCTCGATGGGGCGGTGGTGGGCCAGTGGTCGGGGCTTGTCTACCGGACGTCGACGATTCTCAAGTTGAATTCGCTGATGCTCGACGCGTTTGCCGCGGCCCCGCAGACGGAGCACGCGTACGTGGACGACGTGGTGGTGTTGGCGGCGTTGCCGGCCGGGGTGACGCTGCCGGGCACGCCGCCGCCGCCGCCGCCGGCCCCGGTCGCGACGGTGGGGGTGACGTTGAATGCGCCGAGTCTCACGGTGGGGCAGAGCACGCAGGCCGTGGCGACGGTGAAGGATGCGAACGGGACGGTGCTGACGGACCGTCCGGTGAGCTGGACGACGAGCAACAGTGCGGTGGCGACGGTGGACGCGAGCGGGCTGGTGAAAGCCGTGAGCGCCGGCAGCGCTACCATCACCGCAACTGCCGATAGCGCCAGCGGCTCGGCGACGCTTACGGTCGCAGCAGCCTCCGTCGCGATGGTGACCGTCGCAGTAGGTGCATCGAGCCTAACGGTTGGACAGACAACCCAAGCCACCGCGACCGTGAAGGACGCGGATGGCAACGTGCTCACCGATCGCGTCGTGACCTGGTCCAGCTCGAACCCCTCGGCAGCGACGGTGTCATCGACAGGTCTCGTGACGGCCGCCGCCGCGGGCTCGGCGAACATCATCGCGACGAGCGAGGGCAAGTCCGGATCGGCAACGCTGACCGTCAGCGCACCGGCGACGGGTGGCGATACCCTCTTCG
>Ga0070681_10001459_pt1 | contig 20855 bp, 20 predicted proteins | sample KBSC83BmetaG_FD_65650 | JGI IMG/M metagenome (GOLD analysis project Ga0070681, IMG submission 65650) | Corn rhizosphere microbial communities from Kellogg Biological Station, Michigan, USA - KBS C8-3B metaG | ecosystem: Host-associated > Plants > Roots > Rhizosphere | place: USA: Michigan... | reverse complement strand
CGGCCGACCCCGGCTGGGCGCTCGAGACGACGGCCGGTCGCTTCGCCGCGCCGTCGATCGTGCTCGCAGCCGGGGCAGAGACGCGCGCTCTCGTCCGACCGCTGGGTGTGGAGCTGCCGATCGAGCTCGAGCCTCGGCACCTCTTTCTGAGCGCTCCGATCCGAGAGCGACTGCTCGAGCCCCTGGTCGTCTCCTCCGAGCGGCGGTTCGCGGCGAAGCAGCTTCAGAACGGCCGGGTCCTGACGAGCGACCTCGGCGCGACCGGCGACCCGGACACCGACGCGCCGGTCTGGCGAAGGCACGTCCGCGCGGCGATCACCGAGCTGCTTCCGGCGCTCGAGTACGTCGGGCTCGACGTGATCGCGAGCGGCGCCTACGACATCACGCCCGACCGGCAGCCGATCCTCGGCGCCCTCACCGGCCACGACGGGCTCCACGTGGCCGCCGGGTTCAGCGGGCACGGCTTCATGATGGCGCCGGCAATCGGGCGGATCGTCGCGGCCGGTGTCGCCGGACAGCGCGATACCGTGCTCGACATCCTCGACTGTCGACGCTTCGACGAGGGACGAGCCGTCCCCGAGCCGCAGGTGATCTGACCGTTGTTCCTGCAGCTGCTCGTGAACGGACTGGTGACCGGCTCCGTCTACGCGATCGCCGCGGTCGGCGTGTCGCTCGTGTACGGGATCCTGCGGCTCGTGAACTTCGCGTACGGCGACATGATGGCCCTCGGGGCCTTCATCGCCTACTTCGCCAACGTGACGCTCGGCCTGCCGATGGTCCTCGCTGCACTCGTCGCGATGCTCGCAATGGCAGCGATCTCGATCGCGCTCGACGTCGTCCTGTGGCGGCCCCTGCGAGTGCGGCGGGCGGGGTTCATGAGCCTGTTCCTCGCCTCGATCGGTGTCGCGCTCGTCCTGCGCCAGGCGATCCTGCTCGTGTGGGGGCCGCAGAATCGCTCGTACGACGTCGACCCCTTCAAGGTGTACGTCATCGGAAGCGTCCGCCTGTCGCTCGCGCAGGTCGTGACGATCGTCACCGCCAGCGCCGCGATCGTCGCGATCGGGGTGTTCCTGGCCCGCAGCCCCAGCGGCCGCGTCATGCGGGCCATGGCCGACGACCGCGTGCTCGCTCAGATCTCGGGGATCGACGTCAACCGCGTCATCCTCGTGACCTGGGTCATCTCGGGGCTCACGGCAGGGCTCGCGGGCGTCCTCGCCGCCCTCGTCCAGTCGAGCTTCGACCCGAACTTCGGCTTCCAGCTTCTCCTACCGGTCTTTGCGGCGGTCGTGCTCGGCGGGATCGGGAGCGCATACGGCGCGCTCGCGGGCGGGCTCGTGCTCGGCGTTGCCACGGAGCTCTCCACGTGGGAGGGCTTCGCGGGAGGCGTCGACCCGGTCTACAAGCCGGTCGTCGCTTTCAGCGTCCTGATCGTCGCGTTGCTGCTCCGGCCACAGGGGTTGTTCGGACGGGCGAGGGTCGTGTGAGCGTCCTCTCGAGCGGCGAGTTCTGGGCGTTCGTGGGCGTGATGGCGGGCATCTACACGCTGTTCACGCTCGGCCTGCAGGTGCAGTTCGGGCTCGCCGGCCTGCTCAACTTCGGACAGGTCGGGTTCATGGCGATCGGCGCCTACACGATGGCCATCCTCGTCGTGAAGCAGGGGTGGAGCATGTGGCTCGCGACGCCCCTCGCGGTCGTCGTCGCCGCGGCCGCCGGTGTGCTCGTGGGGCTGCCGACGCTGCGCCTGCGCGGCGACTACTTCGCGATCGTGACGATCGCCTTCAGCGAGATCGTCCGTTGGGTGGCGACGAACGAAGATCGCCTCACCGGCGGGTCGCAGGGAACGATCAACCTCTCGGGCGAAGGCGTCGCCACCCAGTACAACGGCGCCTGGGAGCGATTCCAGGGGTGGGTGGGCGACGAGCTCCACATCGGGAGCAAGGATGTCGTGATGCTGATCATCGTCTGGACGGTTGCCCTCCTGCTCCTGTGGCTGACCGCTCGGCTCGCGCGGACGCCGTGGGGCCGCGTGCTGCGAGCCATTCGGGAAGACGAGGATGCAACCGCGTCTCTCGGGAAGCCGGTGTTCCGGTACCGGCTCCAGGCGCTGGCGCTCGGGGCGGCGTTCGCGGGTCTCGCCGGCTGCTTCTACGCCTGGCAGTTCTCGTTCTTCGGCCCCGATGACTTCCAGCCGCTGATCACGTTCTTCGGATGGATGATTCTCATCCTCGGCGGTGTCGGCCGCGTGTGGGCGGTGCCGGTCGGGGCGGCGATCTTCGGATTCCTCTTCGCCGCCACGCGCTTCTTCGACTTTCCGCCGTTCTCGTACCTCGACTCGGCCGACCGCGCCTACGTTCGGCTGATGGTGATCGGGCTCGCGATCGTCCTACTCGTGGTGTTCCGGCCCCAGGGGATCCTCGGCCGCCGCGAGGAGATGGTGCTCGAGTGACCGCTCTGCTCGAGGCACGCGGTGTCACGAAGTCGTTCGCCGGGGTTCGGGCGGTCGACGACGCGTCACTCGTCGTCGCAGACCGCTCGATCACCGCGCTGATCGGACCGAACGGCGCCGGGAAGTCGACGCTCTTCAACTGCATCTCCGGGTTCCTCCGACCCGACGCGGGCCACATCGACCTCGGGGGCAAGCGCATCGACCGCTCGCCGCCGCACCGCATCGTGCGGGCCGGCCTCGCCCGGACGTTCCAGACCGCCAGAGCGCTGACGCGAATGACGGTGCTCGACAACGTCCGCCTCGCTGCCCCGGGCCATCCGGGCGAACGGCTCGACAGCCTCGTCCTCCGCCGCGGCGCAGTGCGCCTTCGCGAGCGCGAGGTCACCGAGCAGGCGCTCGACCTACTTCGACTGGTTCGACTCGACACGCATGCCGACTCGCTCTCGGGAACGCTCTCCGGCGGCCAGCGAAAGCTCCTCGACCTGGCCCGTATCCTGATGGCCTCCCCACGCATGATCCTCCTCGACGAGCCGATGGCGGGCGTCAACCCGGCTCTTCGCGAGGAGCTCCTCGCTCACGTGCTCGAGCTGCGGGCGACACGGGGCATCACGTTCCTGATCGTCGAGCACGACCTCGGCTTCGTGATGCAGGCGAGCGACCGCGTCGTGGTGATGAACGAGGGCCGCGTGCTGATGGAAGGGACCCCCGACGAGGTGCGGGGCGACGAGCGTGTGATCGACGCGTACCTCGGCACGCACGCATGAGCGACGCCGCGCTCGCCGTGACCGAGCTGCACGCCGGTTACGACGGCGCGCTCGTGCTCCGCGGCGTCTCCATGCGGGCGCACCTGGACGAGATCGTCTCGATCATCGGCCCGAACGGCGCAGGCAAGTCGACGTTCCTCAAGGCCGTCGCCGGCATCGTCCGCCCCACGAGCGGCTCTGTCGTGTTCGCGGGAGCCGACGTCACCGGGCTCCGTCCCGACCGCCTCGTGCGACGCGGGCTCGGCTTCGTCCCGCAGCTCGACAACGTGTTCCCGACGCTCACGATCGCCGAGAACCTCCACGTCGGAGCGCAGGCGCTCCGGCGCGAGGATCGAGCCGATTCGGTCGGGGCCGTCCTGGCTCAGTTCCCCCTTCTGAGCGAGCGGCGCCGTCAGCGCGCGGGAACGCTCTCGGGTGGCCAGCGAAAGCTCCTGGCCCTCGGACGCGCGCTGGTCGGGCGGCCCTCCCTACTGCTCCTCGACGAGCCTTCCGCGGGTCTCTCGCCCCAGGCGACGGACCTGGTCTTCGGAGAGCTCGAGGGCATTCGCGACAGGGGAATCGGAATCGTGATGGTCGAGCAGAACGCCAGGCGCGCACTCGCGCTCTCGAGCCGGGGCTACGTGCTCGACATGGGCCGTAACGCACACGAGGGGACCGGCGCCGACCTGCTGGACGACCCCCGCGTGGCCGAGCTCTACCTCGGCTCGCTGACGTCCGCCCCGGGCTGAGCGAGAGCCCGCGGCCTATCTCCCGAGGTAGAACTTCGACGCCGGTGGCGGCTTGTGTTGAGTCGACACAAGGGTTGTCAGGCGAGCAGCGCGCGGTTCCGTGTGAGCGCCTCGAGGAGGACGTCGACGTCCGCCTCGACGTTGTACAGATGCAGCGCGACCCGCAGCTTGTCCTCACGCGCCGAGACGACGATCCGCTCCGCGGCGAGCGCCGCGACCAGCGCCCCGACGTCGCGGGAGCGGACGCACACAAGCGGGCCGCGCCCCGCGGACTCGCGCGGGGTGACAACGCTCGCGCCGAGCTCCTCCAACCCCTCGATCAGCCGCAAGCCAAGCGCCTGCACATGCGTCTCGATCGCAGGCACCCCCGCCTCGGCGACAAGCGAAAGCCCCGCCACCGCCGCATACAACGCAGGCACCGGCGGCGTCCCCGAGTCAAACCGCCGGGCGCTCGCATGCGGCGAATAATCCGCGATCGACATCGCGAAAATGTCCTCGTCCGCGAACCAGCCCGTCTGAGTCGGAACAAGCGCCTCGCGCACCCCCGGCCGGACCCACATGAACCCGAGCCCCGCCGTCCCCAGCAAATACTTCACCGTCCCGCCGGTGACCACGTCCGCGCCAAACGAACCGACATCCAACTCGACCGCGCCACACGCCTGATAGCTGTCCGCCAGAACAAGCGCGCCCGCCTCATGGGCAACCTCCGCGATCGCGCCGACATCATGACGATGACCCGACCGATACGAAAGCGCCGTGCAACACACCAACGCCGTGCGCTCGTCGATCGCCCCGGCGAAGCGCTCCACCCCGATCAAACCGTCGTCCCCCGGCACCACATGCACAACCTCCGCGCCACGCAACTCCTGCGCATGCGCGATCTGACCAACCGTCGGAAACTCGTACTCCGAAAGCACAATCCGATTCCGCCCCCCCTCGAGCGGCAACGCAGACACCAGCGCACTGACACCCTGCGAAACCGACGTCGTCACCGCCACATCGTCCGCCCGCGCACGAAGAAGACCCGCGATACCCGAACGGAACGCCTCGTTCCGCTCAACCCAGAAATCCCACTCCGCCCCATTCTCGTCCCACCCCGCAAGCCAACCCTCCACCGCCCCCCGCACCCGATACGACAGCGCACCCTGCGAACACGAATTCAAATACGTCGCAGACTCAAAAATCGGGAACTCGCCGCGTACGGCCGCGCCGATGCGCGGCTTCGAGTAGTCGACGGGCTGCGCGCTGGCCATCGTTAGAGGTTGGGTGGGGTCGTGACGCCGAAGAAACGAGCTACGCCGCGGCCCGCGTTGCGGAACGAGTGCGGGACGTCCGAGCGGTAATAGGCGCTGTCGCCCGGCCCCAGGAGGATCGGCTCGCTCTTCCCCACGGTTAGCTCGACCTGGCCTTCGAACACATGGACGAACTCCTCTCCGTCGTGGGTCGTCGGGTCGGCCATCCCGCCGCCCTCGTCGTACGCGTTGATCACCGGCATCATCGCGTGGTTCCCGTCGGCGCTGAGCATCTGGATCGACAGCCGCTCGTCGGCGAGCCGTACCGAGCGCCGTTCGTCGGCACGCACGACCTGGACGGGCGAGCGGTTCGGCTCCTGGACGAGGTCGGCGATGCTGACTCCGAACCAGTGCACGAGGCGCATGAGGCGGCTGACGGTGATGTCGCTCTTTCCCTTCTCGACCGTCGAGAGGAAGGAGGCCGAGATTCCGGTGCCCTCGGCGACTTCGGCGAGGGAGACGCCGCGCGAGCGCCGCAGCTCGCGGAGCCGTGTGCCGAGGTCTCCGCCGACAGCTTCGGGCGGCCCATTTGCGCCCGGGTCGATGGTCGCTGCGTGCCCTGCTCCCGTCATGCAGCAGACCGCTCGATCCCGTGCCGCAGGAGCAGGATCTCCGCCTCGTGCGCCACGACGAGGCGGTGCCAGCGCTCGTCGTCCATCGAGCCCTCTCGCCAGGCCGTGAGCATCACGAGGCTCGAGCCCGCCGCGCCGACGTCGTCACCGGGAACGACCCGCGCGCTGATCCGCCGGACGAGCCGATCGGGGTCGCTGCCGACCTCGTAGTCGACGATCCGCTGCTCCGGCACGGGAATCAGGCGAACCACGGCCTCGCCGCCGTCGAACAGCGAGCTTCCGCGCACAGTCCCATCCTCGGCGCGCGCGCGCCAGCACCCGAGCGACCACTCACCGAGGCGGTCGGGATCGGCGAGATAGGCGAAGGCATGGTCGGGTTGCGCCGAGCAGAGCGAGGACACACAGTGGACGAGTTCCGAGGTGGACATGACTGTGGTCGGGAGGCGCCGGACGGCGCCTCCCGACCTGCGATCGCTACTTCTTGATCTTGAGCTGACGGACGACGGACTGCTTGCCGTCCTTGTAGGTGTAGACGTTGTAGAGCGCGGCTCGCAAGTCGCCGTTGGCGTCGAAGTCGACCGGCCCGCCCACGCCCTCGTAGTTGATGTCCTTTCCGGCCTTGATCGCCTTGATCGCGGCGGTCAGGTTGAGATACGTGTACGTCTTGCCCGGAGTCGACGCGACTCGTTGTATCTGCTTGACGATGTCCGAGCCCTTCCCCGAGTCCGCCGCGACAGACGCGAGGATGCAGATCATCGCGCCGTCGAAGTTGTTCGAGTCCAGGGTCTGGCGCTGCTGCGTCCCCGGCTTCGACGCGAACAGCTTGTCGAACGCGTCGGAGGCCTTCGTGCCCGTCGTCGAGCCGGCGACCGTGCCGCGGGCGCCTTCGAGGGACGCGGCCGGGATGAAGTCGGGGATCGTCGACGGCCAGCCACCGGCCACGAACAGCTTGCGGCCGTTGAACTTCCCGGTGCGAAGCAGAGCCGAGCCGATCTTCGCGTAGTTCGCCGGGAAGTCGAGGATCACATACGCGTCAGGGTTGCCCTTGACGATGTCGTCGGCCTCGGAGTTGTAGCTCGCCGCGGTCGGGTCGTAGAGCAGCGGGCCCTGGGTCTTCATGCCGAGCCGCTCCAGCGAGCGCTTGAGGATCGGCAGGAGCCCCGTGCCGAACGCGTCGTTGCGGCCGGCGAGCGAGATCGTCTTCCCCTGACCGAGCTCGTCGCGGATCAGGCGCGCGAGAATCGGCGCCTGCAGCGTGTCCGACGGCATCGTGCGGAAGAAGTAGCCGTTGTCCTTGAGGTCCGTGAGCGCCGGAGAGGAGTTGTTCGGCCCGATCTGCGGCACCTGGGCCGGCACGGTCGCCGCCTGGGCGATCGCGATCGAGCTGCCCGACGTGAGTGCCCCGAGGATGCAGTCCGCGCCCTTCGAGATCAGCTTCCTCGCAGCGTTGACGCCCCCTTCGGGCGTCGTACCGTCGTCGGCGTACTCGATCTGGAGCTTGATGTTGACGCCCGCCTGCTTCAGCGCGGTCTTCGCCTGTTGCACGGCGAGACCGGCTGCCTTCGCGTACGCAGGGCCGAACACGGCGGACGCACCGGTGAACGGCACGACGACGCCGATCCGAACGGTGTAGCCGTCCTGGGATGCACCGCGCGCAGTCGAGCCGCCGGCGATCGCGGCCAGAACCGCGACCAGCGAGACCACGGCGCCCCAACGCATTGCCCGTTTCCCGTTCATGAAGCCTCCTGTCTCCGCGTGCGGGCCGTGTGCCGCAACCGGGCGACCGTACAACATGTCGCACAGAGTTTCAATATCTCGCATGGTGATGTACGCTCGTGCGCCCGTGGAGTACACCGAGCCAGATTTCGACCCTCCCTACCGCGTCCTCGTCCTCGTTGCCTCGACCGACCGCTGGTACGGAGCGACGACGGACGAGCGGGACGCTGCGACGGACGAGCTCGGCACGATCCTCCGCGAGGCGGAGGGCGCTGGGGCCCGGCTGATTGCCTCCTTCGACGACGACCTCTTCCTCACGGGGCAGCCCGCGCCGCTCCCCTACTCGATCTTCGTGCTCTACGACGTCGACGACCTCTCGGTCGTCGTGCGCCTCGTCCACCGCTTGCGCACCTCGCATGTGGCGAAGTACCTCCGCCTCGAAGCGCGCGTCGGGCGACCCCTGTTCGTGCTCGGCCGCTAGTCCGAGACGGCGCCGCCGAGGTACAGGTCGACGACCTTCGGATCGTGGAGGAGATCGGGGCCCGCGCCCTCGAAGCGGTTTTGCCCTCCGTCGAGCACGTACCCACGGTGCGACATCGCGAGCGCTCGACGCGCGTTCTGCTCGACCATCAGAACGGTCACCCCGCCCTCGTTGATCTCGGCGATCTTCTCGAAGATCAGGTCGACCGCGGCGGGTGAGAGGCCGGCCGACGGCTCGTCGAGGATCAGGAGCGTCGGGTCGGCCATCAGCGCGCGGGCGAGCGCGAGCATCTGGCGCTCGCCGCCCGAAAGCGTTCCCGCCGGCTGATTCCGCCGCTCGGCGAGTCGCGGGAACAGCTCGAGCATTGCCATGCTCCGTTCGGCGGCGTCGCCTGCGCGCAGCGCGAGTGAGCCCAACTCGAGGTTCTCGCGGACACTCATGGTCCCGAACACGTTGTCGCGTTGGGCCACGTAGCCGACGCCACGCCGCACGACGACGTGGGGCTTCCGGCCCGTGAGGTCGGAGCCGTCGACCCGAACGGTGCCCGACCACGGCCCGAGTAGCCCGATCACGACCCGCACGAGCGTCGACTTGCCAGCGCCGTTCGGTCCCACGATCGTGACCATCTCGCCCCGGCCGACCCGCAGGCTCGCGCCGTTGAGGATGGGAACGTCGCGAAAGTACCCGGCCTCGATCCCGTCGACCACGAGGGCATCGACCGCCGCCTCACTCATCGGCGGCACGCTCCTCGCCCGCCGCGGCGCCGAGGTACGCCTCGATCACGCGGTGATCGGCACGGACCTCGTCGGGCGTGCCCGAGGTGATCACGCGCCCTTCCCCCATCACGACGACGGTGTCCGAATACCGCATGACTACGTCCATGTCATGCTCGACCAGAAGGATCGTCATGCCGCGGTCGCCGCGGAGGCGGTCGATGTGCCGGAGCAGCGTTGCCCCGAGCGTACGGTTGACACCGGCGAGTGGCTCGTCTAGCAGGAGCATCCGCGGCTCGAGCATCAACGCCCGCGCGAGCTCCAGGAGCTTCCGCTGCCCCCCGGAGAGCGTGCCCGCGTAGTCCGACGCCTTGCTGGCGAGGCCAAAGGTCTGGAGGAGGTCGAGGGCCCGCTCGCGCGCGTCACGTTCAGCGCTGCGCCACGTCGGCCGAAGCGCTGCGAGCGCGAGACGCTCGCCCGGGTTCCGCGCCGCAAGGAGCATGTTGTCGAGCACCGACATCACCGCGAGCGCCTTCGTCAGCTGGAAAGTGCGAACCATTCCGACGCGGACGAGGCGGTGCGGGCGGCGGCCGTACACCGACTCGCCCGCGAAGCGCACGTCGCCACCGTCTCCGCGCTCGAACCCGGTGACGACGTTGAAGAGCGTCGACTTCCCGGCCCCGTTCGGGCCGATCAGCGCGGTGATCGTGCCCGGAGCAACGTCGAACGTCGCCCGGTCGACGGCGCGGACGCCGGCGAAGCGCTTCGAGAGCCCGTGCACCTCGAGCAGGGGCGCGTCAGCGGCGGGCACGAAGCATCAGCTCCTCCCGTTTCCCGAAGAGTCCCTGCGGTCGGAAGACGACGAGCGCCATCAGGACGAGCCCGACGATGATGAAGCGCAGCGCGGCGACCCGTGCGTCGGACAGCGGCAGCTCGAGGTACCTCGTAGACTCGAGCAGGAAGATGAGGAAGAACGAGCCGACCACGACGCCGCGGTAGCTTCCGAGCCCGCCGAGGATCACGATCACGTAGCCGTAGGCCGTGATCACGGCGTCGAAGTTCGTCGGCGAGAGGATCGAGATGTTGATCGCGAGCATGTAGCCCGCGATCGCCGCGAGCGCTGCCGCGATGGAGAGCGACTGGAGCTTGTACGCGAACGTGTTCTTGCCGAGCGCGCGCGCCGCGTCCTCGTCCTCGCGGATCGCGTTGAGCACGCGACCCCAGGGCGAGCGCACGAGGATCGCGACGAAGGCCGCGAGCACGAGGAACACGGTGAGATTCACGATGAGGAGCGGGAGGAGGAAGCGCGGCGCGATGCCGAGGTGCCCGAGCCAGCCGTCGATCTTCGACGAGAGATCCGTCCATGCGTTCGTGTACCCGAACAGCCCGAGGTTCCCGCCCGTCAGTCCGTCCCAGTTGTCCGCGGTGTATCGGACGATCTCACTGAAGGCGAGCGTCGAGATCGCGAAGTAGTCGGCACGGAGCCTGAGCGAGGGGAGGCCGACGAGGATCGCGGCTGCCGCCGCGATGCCGATCCCGGCGACGATCGCGACCCAAAACGACACGCCGGACTTCACGACGAGGATCCCCATCGTGTACGAGCCGACCGCCATGAACCCGGCCTGGCCGAAGTTGAAGATCCCGGTCGTGCCGATGTTCAGCTGGATCCCCAGCGCGAACACGCCGTAGGTCGTTGCGAGCACGCCCACGTTGATCCAGAAGTCCCCGTTCGTGAGGAACTCGAACGTGACGCCCAGGAACGCCGCGGCCATCATCGGTCGACGCTCCTCGCACGGCCGAAGAGGCCCTGCGGCCGGATGAGCAGCACCAGGATCAGCACTGCGAACCCCACCGCGACCTTCATCGAGGGGTCGATGACGAGGGTCGACCACTCCTGCGCGACGCCGATCAGCATCCCGCCTGCGAGCGCGCCGTAGGCGTTACCGATCCCACCGACGACGACGGCTGCGAAGATGCTGAGGATCAGCGTGAACCCCAGCTGGGGGTTGACCGTACCGGCGGGGAGCGCGTAGATGATCCCGGCCAGGCCGGCGAGGCCGCCGCTGATCGCCCAGGTCACGAGCACGATCCGGTCCGTGTCGATCCCCGTCGTCTCCGACAGCTCGATGCTGTCCGAGAGGGCGCGCATCTGGCGACCGAGCGACGTGGAGCGAAGCCCCAGGGCGACGAGCGCGATGACGGCGATTCCCACGAGCGTGACGATCAGCTCGGTGCGGCCGATCCGCAGGCCGAGGATCGTGACGCCCGCCGTGACGTTCGCGCCCGTGGCCCGGTCCTCCGGCCCCGCGACGAACGCGATCGTGTAGCGCATCACGTAGGCGAGGCCGAGCGCGAGCAGGAGGAGTTGCAGCTCGCCGACGCGCTTGCGCCGGACCGGCCGCCACAGCGCAACCTCGAGCGAGAGCGCCAGCCCCGCCGTCGCGACGACTCCGATGACGGCGGAGACGACGAGCGGCAGGTGGAGCGCGTTCGCGGCGATCAGCATGTACGCGCCGAACGTCAGGAACTCGCCGTGCGCGAAGTTCACGAGCCGGAGAACGCCGAAGATCAGCGTCAGCCCGACGGCGCCGAGCGCGAAGTAGTTCCCCGCGACGATCCCGTTGAGCGTGGCCTGGGCGAGCTCGTGCCAGCCCTCGCGGATGCCCAGCCACAGGGCGACGAGCGCGATGACGACGCACAGTGCGGCGAGGGGGTGGCGCCGGACGACGGAGAGCGCCGCGGCGAGCGGCCCCGGGCGCGGATCGGTGTCCAGGGCGTATGAGCCGCCTGACATGACAGCGCCTGATTCAACGCAAGCGCCCCGGCGGCGTCAAGCACGGACCGAGCGCTACCTCCCGAGGTAGGCCTTGCGCAGGTCGTCGTTCTGGAGGAGCTCGGCCGCACGGCCCTCGAGCACGATGCGGCCCGTCGAGAGGACGTAGCCGCGGTCGGCGATCGACAGCGAGACGTTGGCATTCTGCTCGACCACCAGCATCGCGACGCCGGTCTTGTTGACCTGCTGGATGATCTCGAAGCTCCGCTCGACGAGGATCGGCGCGAGCCCCATCGACGGCTCGTCCATCAGCAGGAGCTTGGGCTTCGACATCAGCGCGCGGCCCATCGCGACCATCTGCTGCTCGCCGCCGGAGAGGGTGCCCGCAAGCTGCCCGCGCCGCTCGTAGAGGAGCGGGAAGAGCGTGTACACCCGGTCGAGCTCCTCCTTGAGGTCGGTTCGCGGACGAAGATACGCGCCCATCTCCAGGTTCTCGAGGACCGTCATCGGACCGAACAGCCGGCGGTTCTCCGGGACGATCGCGAGGCCGCGGCGGATGCGGTGCGCGGTCGGCAGCCTGGTGACGTCCTCGCCGCCGAGGCGGACCGCCCCCGTGCGGGGGCGGACGAGCCCGAGGATCGTCTTGAGCGTCGTCGACTTGCCGGACGCGTTTCCGCCGAGGAGGCACACGAGCTCGCCCTCACCGACCTGCAGGTGCGAGTCCTGGAGGATGTGGATCTGCCCGTAGTACGTGTTGACCCCCTCGAGCTCGAGGAGCGGCGCGGGCGCGACGGGCTCGGCGGTCTCGGCGGTCGCGCTCACTTCCGGGCCATCCCCCCGGTGCCGAGGTACGCCTCCACCACGCGGGGGTCGGTCGCGACCTCGCCGAAGGTCCCTTCGGCGATCTTCACGCCGTGGTCGAGCGCGACCACGCGGTCGGAGATCCCTTCCACGACGTGCATGTCGTGCTCGATCACGAGGATCGTGTAGCCGCCCTCCGTGCGCAGCTGCGCGATCAGCTCGGTGATCTCCTGCGTCTCGCGCGGGTTCATCCCGGCCGCGGGCTCGTCGAGGAGCAGCAGCCTGGGGTTCGTCGCGGTCGCACGCGCGATCTCGAGCCGCCGGCGGTTGGCGTACGAGAGCGAGTACGCGGGCTGGTCCCAGCGGTACCCCATCAGGCGCTCGCCGAAGAAGGCGAGCCGCTTCTCGGCCAGCGCGCGGATCTCGCGCTCCTCGCGGCGCTGGCCGGGCGTGCGGAGCATCGCCCGGATCGCGCCCGCCCGCGTGTGCCCGTACGCGGCCGCCATCACGTTCTCCCGGACGCTCATGTTGAGGAACAGCCGGAGCGTCTGGAAGGTGCGCGCGATCCCCTTGCGCGTGATCTTGTGCGGCTCGAGGCCGGTGATGCTCTCGCCCGCGAACCGGATGTCGCCCTCGGTCGGCTCGTAGACGCCGGTGACCAGGTTGAACAGCGTCGTCTTGCCCGCGCCGTTCGGCCCGATCACGCTGACGATCTCGCCCTCGTCGACGTGCAGGTCGAGCTTCGACACGGAGGCGAGGCCGCCGAACGACATCGACACCTTCTCGAGCTCCAAGAGCGGCGTCGCCATCGGGGGTGTTGATGGCGACATCAGAGAATCTCCACGCGGCGCTCGCCGAGGAGGCCGTTGGGTCGGATCACCATCACCCCGACGAGGATCGCCCCGAGCACGACGTACCGCGTCGGCTCGGGCTTCGCGAGCATCACGTTCTCCCAGACGAATGCGGCGAGGTAGAGCGTGGGGACGAGCACGGCGATCCGCACCCACCCGTGCAGCAGCGTGAGCATGAGGACGAGCGCGATCAGGCCGACGTAGGTGACCGGCGCGATCCAGCCCGCGAGCTGCGTCGGCACGATCACCCAGTCGGACGCCCAGCCGGCGAGGCGGCCGCCGCCGCCCCCGACGCCGGCGGTCCAGCGGTCGTCGATCGTCCCGGCCACCGCCCGGGCGACGAACCCCAGGGCGACCGTCGCCCCGAGGACGACGGCAAGCTGCCGGGAGAGGCGGAAGGCGCCCACGAGCCCGAGCAGGACGAGCAGGTAGAACAGCCCGCGCGAGTCGCCGGGGTCGCGCAGCACCTCGAGCAGCACGCTGATCAGGATGGCCCCGATCACGACGCCGGCCTGGCTCCCTGCGCCGCCCAGGATCACCATCGTGTAAACGGTGATGAGGAGCGGGAACGCGAAGTCCTGGGGGAACACGCTCCCGACGAGCGACGCCTGGAGCGTTCCGGTGAGCGCGGCGACCGAGGCGCCGGACGCGAACGCCAGGAGCTTGAGCCAGTTGACGGGCATGCCCATCAGCTCGGCGGCGAGAGGGTCCTCGCGGAGCGACCGCCAGGCGCGTCCGGTTCGCGAGTCGTCGAGGAGCCGCAGCGCGACGTACACGATCCCGAACAGCACCACGGCGACGTAGAGGTAGGCGATCGCGAACTGTCCCTGCGCGGTCGTCGTAGGGAGCGACCAGCCGAAGAACGAGAGCTCGTCGACGTTCAGGATCCCGTTCGGGCCGTTCGTGAGGCTGTGACCGAAGACGTCGTCGCCGTTGTTCGTGAACGTGAGGAAGATCTGGAAGAAGAACAGCGTCACGATCGCGAGGTAGTCGCCTGTGAGCCTCCGCGACGGCAACCCGACGAGCCAGCCGGCGCCGAACCCGATCAGGGCGACGAGCGGGATCGCGACGATCGAGGGGAGATGGACGCCGAACTGGTCGGAGGCGAGCATCGCGTACGCGTACGCGCCGATCCCGAAGAACGCGACGTAGCCGAGGTCGAGCAGGCCGCCCCAGCCGACCACGATGTTCAGGCCGAGCGCGAGGAGCATGAACACGACCGTGTCGAACGCGACCCGCCGCACGTAGCCGCTGTCCGAGAACACCGGGATGAGGCAGGCAGTCGCGATGAGCAGCGTCAGCCAGGCCCACCACGGAACCGTGCGGAAACGGGCCTCCAGCGTGCCGAGGAGGCCGGAACGGCGCGCGACGCGCTCACCGTGCCGGGCGACCCACTCGTCGCGGCCGACCTCGGGGCTCGTCGCCCCCTCGGCGCTCGACGCCTCGGCCGCGCCCTCGAGCGGGCGGGTCAAATCGTCGTCGAATTGCCCGGACATGCTTCCTTCTCCTCAGACCTTCGTGATGTCGGGCCGGCCGAACAGCCCCTGCGGGCGGAACAGCATGATCAGGATCAGGATCACGAAGACCGCGAGGTCCGACCACTTCGTGGAGATGTACCCCTGGGTGTACGCCTCCGCGAGGCCGAGGATCAGGCCGCCCGCCATCGCGCCGGGAATCGAGCCGATGCCACCGATTACCGCGGCGGTGAATCCCTTCAACCCCGTGATGAAGCCGGCGGACGGGTAGGTCGGCACGCGAAGCGCGGAGAGCACTCCGGCGGCGCCTGCGAGCGCCGAGCCGAGCACGAAGGCGAACACGATCACGCGGTCGACGTCGATTCCCATCATCGCCGCCGCCTCGCGGTCGAACGACGTCGCCTTCATCGCCTTCCCCGTCCTCGTCTTGTTCACGAGGAACCAGAGGACGACCATCAGCGCGAACGCCGCGCAGATGACCAGGATCCGGAGCAGCGGGATGTGGACGGCGCCGATGGAGAAGCCCTTGAAGAAGAGAGCGCCGTTGTCCATCGAGAACGCGTCGTAGTCGCGCTGCTCCGACCCGAACAGGAGCTGCAGCGAGTACGCGAGGAAGAACGAGACGCCGAGCGCGCTGATCAGCGGCGCGATTCGCGGCGCGTCCCGGAGCGGCCGGTAGGCGAAGCGTTCGATCGCGACGCCGAGCGCCGCGCAGCCCGCCATCGCCGTGGCGCTGATCAGCAGGAGCAGGAGCCAGACGGGGACGACCGGGTCTGTCGAGCCGCCGAGCAGCTGCAGCATGCCGAAGCCGATGAACGCGCCGACCGTGACGACGTCGCCGTGCGCGAAGTTGAGGAGCTTGAGGATCCCGTAGACGAGCGTGTAGCCGAGCGCGATGAGGGCGTAGACGCTGCCGAGCGTGAGCCCGTTGAGCGTGAGCTGGATGAACGTGTCCACGCGGGCCGCGAGTCTAGTCTCGATGGATTCCGGTGGCGGCCCGGCGCTGGGCCGGGCCGCCACCGAATGGCTCGCCCGCTAGTTCACGAGCTTGTACGAGCCGTTCTTCTGGATCTGGAAGATGTAGAACTTCGGGTTCACCGGCTCGTTGTTCGACTTCGAGAACCGGAACGTGCCCCCGAGGATCGAGTTCGGGACGACGATCCCGCGGATGTACTTGAGCACGGAGACGCGGTTCTTGATCGACCCGCCGCCGGCCTTGCAGGCCTTTGCGATCGCCATCATCTCGACCTGCGTCGCGAGGTAGGTCGGAGGACCGAAGGAGCCGAGGCTGGCCTTCGGGTTGTCCTTCTTCCACCCGGCGATGCGGGCCGCGTTGCCCTTGATCCCGCTGATGTCAGGTGCGAAGTTCGAGACGTACGAGCCCGGCAGCTTGAACGCCGCAGGGTTGTTCGTCCCGTCGGCACCGAACATCGTCGCCCGCTTGCCCTGCTCGAGCAGCTGCTGGCCGAACGTCTGCGCGTCCTCCGGCTGCTGCGTCGGGAAGAACACGACGTTCGCGTCGTTCGGGACCTTGGTCACGAGCGACGAGTAGTCGGTGGTGTCGACCGACGTCGAGAGCCGGGTCACGTCGACGCCCTTCGCCTTCAGCACTGCCTGCGCGGCGTTCGCGAGGCCGACCGAGTACGGCTCCTGGAAGTCGACGATCACGACCTTCTTCGCCTTGAGCGCCGAGACCATGTAGTTCGCGTCCGTCGGGCCCTGGACGTAGTCCCCGCCGACGACGCGGTAGAACGCGACCGGCGACGCGGTGCGCTTGCCCTTCGGCCCCGCGGCGAGCGCCGAGTCGGTCGCGGACGGCGAGATATGCAGCAGGCCGGCCTTCGCGAGCGACTTGCTCGCGGACGCGACCCCACCCGACGTCGCCGGCCCGAGAACCGCCGCGACCTGCGAGTCGGAGATGAACTTCTGCGCGACCTTCTGCGCCTCGCCGGGGCCCTTCTCGACGGGCGTGTCGCCGCCGACGATCTGGACCTTCAACTTGAGCTTCGGGCCGAGCGACTTCGCGGCGTACTTCGCCCACGAGAGCTGCTCGTTGCCGATGGGCCCGCCGCCGCCGGTGAGCGGCGTCAGCAGCGGAAGCTTGATCGTCCCACTGCAGTTGACCGCCGCGATTCGGTCGGCCGTCGACGACCCCGCACCGGCGGTCGACGCGAACGCCGCGGCAACGATCACCACGAGGGCGATGACGAGCCCTCCTCGCTTGTTCATCCGCACAAACCTCCTGGTTGATTCACGTGTGGACTTGGACGTCGGAATCGCGAGTCGGTTGCCTCGCGCGGTGCGCCGCAACGTTCCAACGCCGGTCCGCGACGGTCACTTTCGCAGGCCACGGCCTGACATGTCAACGTCTCGGTGGTGCGGATTACCCCCCGGCACGCCGTGCAGGGCGTCGCTAGCGTGGCACCGTGACTGCCGTCGTCGAGGCAATCGACCTGTACCGGACGTACCGCACGACGACGGGCACCTTCCGGCGACGGTCGCTCGAGGTGGAGGCCGTCCGCGGTGTCAGCTTCGAGATCGGCGAGGGAGAGCTGTTCGGGCTCCTTGGCCCCAACGGCGCGGGCAAGACGACGACGATCAAGATGCTGATCACGCTCCTGCTCCCGACGTCGGGGCAGGCACGCGTCCTCGGGCACGACGTGGTCGACGACGCGCAGTGGGTGCGGAAGCGGATCGGGTACGTCTTCGGCGGCGATCGCGGCCTGTACGAGCGGCTGTCCGCGCTCGACAACCTGCGCTATTTCGCCGAGCTCTACGGCGTCGACCCGAACATCCAGCGCGCCCGGATCGCCGAGCTTCTCGAGCTCGTGGGGCTCGAGGGCCGGGAGAAGGAGCGCGTCGAGGGCTACTCCCGCGGGATGCGCCAGCGACTCCACATCGCCCGCGGGCTGCTCCACGACCCTGCCGTCGTGTTCCTCGACGAGCCGACGATCGGCGTCGACCCGGTCGGCGCGCGTGAGCTCCGCTCGATGATCGCCGGGCTCAAGACCGCAGGGAAGACGGTGCTGCTGACGACGCACTACATGTTCGAGGCGGACGCGCTCTGCGATCGGATCGCGGTCGTCGCGCGCGGCAAGATCGTCGCCGCGGGCACTCCCCGTGACCTCAAGCAGATCGTCACGGACGGCGTCGTGGTCGAGATCGAGGTCTACGGGATCGAAGACGCCGCGGTCGAGTCGTTGCGGTCGATCGACGGCGTCACGTCCGTGGCGGTCGAGGACCAGGAGCAGGCCCAGCTGGTGGTCGTGCAGGCAGGTGTCGGGCAGGAGCCGACCCGGGAGATCCTTGCGCGGCTCGACGGCGTCTCGATCGGCCGCGTCACGACCCGCGAGCCGACGCTCGAGGACGCGTACGTCGCCCTCGTGACCAAGCCCGCGGCCGCCTGAGCGAGGCTTACAGACCGCTTACGTGGGCGCGGCCGTTCACTAACGCGGGGCTGGGACGATGCGCGCATGTGGGCGCGCATCGCCGTCTGCCTCGCGATCGTCGGGCTCGTCGCCGCACCGCAGGCGACCGCTGCCGACCGGGTCGTCGAGCGTGGGATCGTCCAGTCGGTCACCCCGTCGACGGTCGTCCTGCGCGCCCTCGACGGCGTCGACGTCCAGGTGGCGATCGGGCCGCACACGCGCATCCGGCTGAACGGGCGTCCGGCGGCTCTGGCCGACATCCGGCCGGGCTTCGTCGCCGAGACCGTCGGCCGGGGCGCCAACCCCGCCCTCCGCCTGCGGGCGTTCGGTCGCGTCGCGCCGGTGACGGAGCAGGGCAGGCTCCTGGCTGTGCGAGACACGGCGCTCGTTCTGCGGACCGCGGCAGGACGCGTACGGATTCCCCTCACTGACGCGACTGTCGTGCGCCGCCAGGGCAGGCTCGTCACGCTGCGCGTCCTGCGGGTAGGGCTGCGCGTCGAGGTCACGCGCGCCGACGACGGGTCTGCCGGCGTGGTCCTGGTTCGCAGGGCGGGAGCTTAGTGGTCGCTCCTGGAAATCCGATCATGCTTCGCGCGGCTGCAAACGCGTCGCATGCAGTCGTCCTCGGTCGCCCCGATGCCTTTTGGTATCGGGGCTCCCTGCGTCCTGGGCCTGCTCGGTTTTCGCCGGCGAACCACGCCCGGGTTTCCCGGAGAGACCACTAGTGGTCTCGGGTGGGACGATCCTGCTCGTCGAGGACGAGGAGGACATCGCGTCACTCGTCCGGGCATACCTGGAGCGCGACGGGTTCCGCGTCCTCTGGGCGACCCGAGGCACCGAAGGGCTGGCCGAGCTCGAGCGCCACGACGTCCGCCTGGCGATCCTCGACCTCCAGCTGCCCGATGCCGACGGCTTCGACGTCTGCCGTGCGATCCGCTCCACGTCGAGCCTGCCGATCGTGATGCTCACGGCCCGCGACGAGGAGGTCGACCGCGTGACCGGCCTCGAGCTCGGTGCGGACGACTACGTCACCAAGCCGTTCTCGCCGCGGGAGCTCACGGCGCGTGTCCGCGCCGTGCTTCGCCGCGTGGAGCCGGACGAGACCGACGACCGGCTCGCAGCCGGGGACGTCGAGCTCGACCGCAGAGCCCGCACCGCGAGCGTCGCGGGCGCCGAGATCGAGTTGACCGGCCGCGAGTTCGACCTCCTCTGGCACCTCGTGGCGAGGCCGGGAATCGTCCAGAGCAGGGCGCAGCTGCTCGATCGCGTGTGGGGCCTCGAGTTCCCGGGTGGCACGCGCACCGTCGACGTCCACATCGGCCAGCTCCGCCGGAAGCTGGGACGCCCCAGGCTGATCCGCACCGTGCGGGGAGCCGGGTACAAGGTCGTCCCGTGAGCGGCTGGACGGCGTCCGACCTCCGCGCGTTCCTGGGGCGCCACTCGCGGTGCGGGGCCAGAGGGCACAGTACGCGAGGTACGGGCCCGGAAGGCACCGTGCCGCGAGCGGCGCAAGGCGGCTACGGAGGCCGGTTCCGCCGGCCGGGAGTGGCTGCCGGCCAGGGGCGCGCGTGAGCCTTCGCTCGCGGCTGTTCCTCGGCATCGCGGGCACGGTGCTGGTCTCGCTCGTAGTGACCGTGGTCGCAGGGGCGCTCCTCACGCGCCGCTCGCTCGAGGCAAATGCCGTCTCCGCCCTCGAGCGGCAGGTCGACCTGATCGCCGCGCAAAGGAGCGAGGACCCCGGCAAGGGCGTTGACGACCAGCTCGGCAGCTTCCTCGCGACGGACGAGCAGCGCCTTGCGATCCTCACGCCCCCGCAGGCCGACCTGCTCCTGCCCGACGCCGCCGCCGGGCGCCTGCGCCGCGAGCACCGCGCGAGCGGCTCGGTGGAGGTCCGCGGGACCCGCTTCCTGTTCGCCGCCCGGGAGAGCGCTGGCGAGGCGATCGTCCTTCTGCGGCCGGCGTCGAGCCAGCAGGCCGACTGGCGGCCGTTCGCGCTCGGGCTCGCGGCCGCGGGCCTCGTCGGCGCGCTCCTCGCGGCGACGATCGCGTTCCTGCTCGCGCGTGGGGTCGCCCGGCCGGTTGCCCGCGTCTCGACGGCGAGCCGCGCGCTCGCTGGCGGCGAGACGCCGGGCCCCGTGCCCGTCGCCGGCCCGACCGAGGTCGCGACGCTCGCGTCGTCCTTCAACCACCTCGCCGAGGAGCTTCGGCGCACACAGGATGCGGAGCGTTCGTTCCTGCTGTCGGTGAGCCACGAGCTGAAAACGCCGCTGACCGCGATCCGCGGGCATGCGGAGGCCTTGCAGGACGGCGTCCTCGAGCCCGCGCCGACGGGCGTGGTGATCGAGCGCGAGGCGAGGCGCCTCGAGCGGCTCGTCGGCGACCTCCTCGACCTCGCCCGGCTCCGCCGGCGCGCCTTCTCCGTCAGCGCCGGGCCGGTCGACCTCGAGGAGTCTGCGCTGACGGCCTTCCGCCGGCACGAGACGGCGGCAAAGGCCTTCGGCGTCGAGCTCCAGGTGCTCGCTGAGCCCGAGGCGGTCGCCGTCGGCGACGCCGATCGCCTGCTGCAAGCCCTGTCGAACCTCGTCGAGAACGCGCTCCGCGTGACCCCGCGCGGCGGCACGGTGCGGATCGTCGCCCGGCCGGGGCGGATCGAGGTCGTCGACGACGGCCCGGGGCTCGCGGCGGACGACCTCGCGCGCGCGTTCGAGCGGTTCTACCTCTACGACCGCTATGCCGGCGAGCGTCGCGTCGGCACGGGCCTCGGTCTCGCGATCGTGCGCGAGCTCGTCGAGGCGATGGGCGGCTCGACCGAGGT
>Ga0070681_10001458_pt1 | contig 20859 bp, 16 predicted proteins | sample KBSC83BmetaG_FD_65650 | JGI IMG/M metagenome (GOLD analysis project Ga0070681, IMG submission 65650) | Corn rhizosphere microbial communities from Kellogg Biological Station, Michigan, USA - KBS C8-3B metaG | ecosystem: Host-associated > Plants > Roots > Rhizosphere | place: USA: Michigan... | reverse complement strand
CGAGGCCGACGCGCAGCCGATCCTGTGGATCGCGCTGTCGAGCGACAGCCATTCGCCGATGGAGATGTCGGACTACGCCGACCGCTATCTGACCGACCCGCTGAAGGCGCTGCCCGGGGTTGCATCCGTAATCATCGGCGGCGAGCGCAAGTACGCGATGCGCGTTTGGCTCGATCGTGAGCGCCTGGCCGCACAAGGCTTGACCGCGCAGGACGTCGAGGACGCCCTCAACCGCGAGAACCTCGACTCCCCGAGCGGCCGCATCGAAAGCACCGAGCGCGAGTTCACGGTGCAGGCGCGCACCGACCTGCGCTCGCCCGAAGAATTCAACAACATGATCATCAAGGAGGTGAACGGGTATCCCATCCGCCTCCGCGACGTCGGGCGTGCGGCACCCGGTCCGTACGAGAACCGCAAGATCGTCCGTGTACGCGGCGAGGATGCGCTCGGCCTCGGGGTCGTCAAGCAGTCCACCGCGAACACGCTCGAAGTCGCGCAAGCCGCCAAGGCCTTGCTGCCGCGCCTGCAAGCGACGTTGCAGCCTGGCATGAAGATGTGGGTGGCCGTCGATACCTCGCAGTTCATCCAGGCTTCGATCGATGCCGTGTTCCGTACGATCGCCGAAGCGCTGATCCTCGTCGTATTGGTGATTTTCTTCTTCCTCCGCGAGGTCCGCGCGACCCTGATCCCGGCGGTCACGATTCCGGTGTCGATCATCGGGCACTTCATGTTCCTGAAGGCGCTCGGCTTCTCGATCAACACGCTGACGCTGCTCGGTGTGGTGTTGTCGATCGGTCTCGTAGTGGACGACGCCATCGTCGTGCTTGAGAACGTCCACCGTCACATCGAGGACGGCATGAAGCCGATGAAAGCCGCGTTCGTCGGCAGCAAGGAAATCGGCTTCGCGGTCATCGCCATGACGATCACGCTCGCCGCGGTGTTCACGCCACTGTCTTTCGCGACCGGCAACACCGGCAAGCTGATGACCGAGTTCGCGCTGACCGTCGCGACGTCGGTGATCGTGTCCGGGTTCGTGGCGTTGTCGCTCGTGCCGATGATGTGCTCGAGAATGCTCAAGCACGACCACAGCTGGATGTATCGCAAGACCGAGCCGTTCTTCGAGGGGATGACGAACGGTTATCGCAATGCGCTGCGCAAGCTGCTGACGACCCCGCTGTTCGGCCGGCGCAGCGGCATCGACTCGAGAGCTATCGTCGGCCTCGCGTTCGTCGCCGTGCTCGGCGTGATGGTTTGGCTGTTCCTGCAGCTCAAGGGCGAGCTGTCGCCCGAAGAGGACCGCAGCCTGTTCCTCGCGTTTGTCATCGCGCCGGAAGGCTCGTCGATGCAATATACGGACAGCTACATGCGCGCGGTAGAGCAGATCACGGCCGGCGTGCCGGAGATCGACACGATGTTCGCAGTGGTCGCGCCCGGTCTCGAGCGGCCCAACCCCGTGAATCTTGGCGTCGCATTTGCGGTGCTCAAGCCGTGGGATCAGCGCACGCGCACGCAGCAGCAGATCACCAAGGAGCTCGGGCCGAAGCTGTATGGCGGCCTGCCCGGCGCGCTGTCGTTCGTCAAAGGCCTCCCCCCGCTCGGCCAGCCGCTGTTCTCGAAGCGCGTCGAGTACGTGATCTACGGCAACACGTACGACGAGCTGCAGATCAAGGTGAACAAGATGATGGCCAAGCTGAGCCAGTATCCGGGCATCACCGGCCTCGATACCGACCTCAAGCTCAACAAGCCTCAGCTTGCCGTTAAGATCGATCGCGACAAGGCGGCTGCGCTCGGCATCTCGATGGAGACGATCGGCCACACGCTGGAGACCCTCCTCGGGGGCTTCGACGTGACGCGCTACAAGCACGAGGGCAAGCAGTACGACGTGGTCGTGCAAATGGAGGACGACAAGCGGCGGCAGCCGAGCGACCTCACCTCGATCTACGTGCGCGGTGCGGATGGCTCGCTCAATCAACTGTCCAATCTGGTTACGGTTTCGGAGACCGTGGCTCCGAAAGAGCTCAACCACTTCAACAAGCTGCGCGCAGCCGTCATCAACGGTGAGCCGGCCGGTAACGCGAGCCTGGGACAGGTGCTCGATCACATCGACGAGCTCGTGAAGACCGAGCTCGGGCCGGAGACCCGCACCGACCTCGACAACGTGTCGCGCGAGTATCGGGAGTCGGGCGAGCAGCTGTGGATCACGTTCGGCCTGGCGCTGATCGTGATCTATCTCGTGCTGTCCGCTCAGTTCGAAAGCTTTGTCGGGCCGCTCGTGATCATGTTCACGGTGCCGTTGGCGATGACCGGCGCGGCGCTCGCGATGGCATGGAATGCGGGCGTCCTGGCAAATTCCATCATCGGCTGGCTGCATCTCGATCCCGCCGGAAGCGCCGCGGCCTTCTTCAAGAGCTGGTTCGGCCAGACACGGTTCCCCGGGACCTTGAACGTGTACAGCCAGGTCGGTCTGGTGATGCTCGTCGGCCTGATCACCAAGCACGGGATATTGATTGTGGAGTTCGCGAATCAGCTGCGCGCCAAGGGCATGGACAGGATGGATGCAGTCATCGAGGCCTCTACGCTGCGGCTGCGTCCGATTCTGATGACGACTGCGGCGATGGTGCTCGGTGCGGTGCCGCTCGCGCTCTCTCATGGCGCCGGCGCCGAGTCGCGTCAGGCGATCGGCTGGGTAGTTGTCGGTGGTCTAATACTCGGAACGCTGCTGACCTTGTTCGTGATCCCGACGATCTACTCGGTGCTGGTTCGGCGGGTGCGCATCATCCAAGAGGAAGAGCCGGACGCCATTGCGGTTCCGTCGGGTGCCGGCGCGTCGATGGGTCCGCATCAGCGTCGCGAGGACTGATATGCGTAGACGAGCGGCGTTCCGCCGCTCGTCTGTCTATCCGCGCCGAGGATCGACCGCGTTTCCACGTTTCACCTGTGACTGAAACGTGGGGAGGCGCGCGTCAGTTAGAGTCCATACTCCAACGTTCCAACATGGAGGATAGACCTTGGCCCACCAGAACTTGAACGTCGGCATCGCGCAGCGCATCGGGACCTACAGCGACGGCGTCGCAGTTGCGCCGAACATGCGCTGGGTCGTCACCGCCGGGACGCCGGGCATGCGTCCCGACGGCACCACACCCGAAGGCATCACCGCACAGGCCGAGCAGGCTTGGACCAACATCCTCGCGATCCTCAAGGAAGCCGGCATGGGCGTCGGCGACCTCGTCAAGGTGACGCATTACCTGTTGCGCGCCGAGGACATCAAGCCGTACGCCACCGTGCGCTCCCGGTTCCTCGGTGACGCGCGCCCGGCTTCGATGCTGCTGATCGTCCCGGCGCTCGTCCGCCCGGAGTTTCTGCTCGAAATCGAAGCCACCGCCGCGAAGCCCGCGTAACGTTAAGGGCGAGGTATGTCATCGATACCCGTCTGGTCGTCCCTCGACCCTAGTCCCTCGCCCCTCGTCCCCGAATCCCTCATTCAGCCGATTCGAATCTTTCGGTCGAAAACTTCCGCTGGCAAAGCCGTTACTGCGCTCCTATATTGATTTTTGAGTATTCATCCGGATTGGATGAGTCGGCCAGGAAGGAGCCAGCAAGTGATCGCGTTGCGCAAGAGTCAAGATCGGGGCCACGCCAACCATGGCTGGCTCGACAGCTACCATACTTTTTCGTTTGCCGGGTACTACGACCCCGAGGAAATGGGCTTCGGCACACTGCGCGTGATCAATGAAGATCGCGTGGCGGCAGGGATGGGCTTCGGCACGCACCCGCACCGGGACATGGAGATCATCAGCTACGTGCTCGAAGGCGAGCTCGCGCACAAGGACAGCATGGGCACCGGCTCGGTGATCCGGCCGGGCGACGTGCAGAAGATGAGCGCCGGCACCGGCGTGTCGCACAGCGAGTTCAACCCGTCGGCTGAGAAGCCCGTGCATTTTCTGCAGATCTGGATCGAGCCGAACCAGCGCGGGGTGAAGCCGAGCTACGAGCAGCAGACGTTCTCGGTCGAGCAGAAGAGAGCGCGCCTGCGGTTGATCGCATCGCCGGACGGCGCCGACGGCTCCGTGAGGATCCATCAGGACGCCCGGGTCTATGCGTCGGTTCTGGAGGGAGACGATGCGGTTACCTACGCATTGCCGGCTGGGCGCAGCGCGTACGTGCATGTGGCACGCGGTTCGGTGCAGCTGAACGGCACCGCGCTGACCGCAGGTGACGGCGCGAAGATCAATGCCGAGAAGGAGATTCGCTTGTCCAATGGTGATGGCGCGGAAGTGTTGCTGTTCGACATGAAGTGAAGGGGGGAAGCGTGAAGGGCAAACCCCACGCCGAGTCGCGAATCGTCTCATCGTTCCCTCGCGGGCAGCGATGAGCGGCTACCTCCTCAACGGCCGTTGGGAGCAAGGCTGGTACGATACGGTCAAGACCAGCGGCGAATTCGTGCGGCACGAGTCGGCGTTCCGCCGCTGGGTGACTGCGGATGGCTCGAGCGGCTTTCCGGCCGAGCGTGGTCGGTACCATCTGTACGTTTCGCTCGCGTGTCCCTGGGCTCATCGTACGCTGATCATGCGCAAGCTGAAGAAGCTCGACGACGTGACCTCGGTTTCCATTGTCGACGCGGTCATGGCCGAGCACGGCTGGGCGTTCAGCGACGCTCCCGGCGCGATCCCCGATACGGTCAACAACTTCCATTACCTGCATCAGGTCTATACGGCTGCTGCGCCGGACTACAGCGGGCGCGTCACTGTCCCGGTTCTGTGGGACAAGCAAAGCCGGACCATCGTGAACAACGAATCGGCCGACATCATCCGCATGTTCAATTCGGCGTTCGCCGCGTTCACGCCGGTCACGACCGACTACTACCCCGATCGCCTGCGCGACCGCATCGATGAGGTGAACCAGTTCGTCTACGACCGCGTCAACAACGGGGTGTACCGCGCCGGCTTTGCGGGATCGCAGAAGGCCTATGAGCGCGCTTTCGACACGCTATTCGCCGCGCTCGATCAACTCGACGACAAGCTCTCGCAGTCGAGGTACGTGACCGGCGATACGCTCACCGAAGCCGACTGGCGCTTGTTCACGACACTGGTGCGGTTCGATGCGGTGTACTACGTGCACTTCAAGTGCAACCTGCGGCGCATCGGGGATTATCCGAATCTCTCGCGCCTGCTACGCGAGCTGTACCGCGTCCCGGGTGTGGCGGAGACGGTGAACATGGACCACATCAAGCGGCACTACTACCTGAGTCATCGGCATCTGAATCCGAGCGGCATCGTACCCAAGGGCCCGGTGCTCGATTTCCTCGAATTTTGAGACGCGGGCGCGAGCACGCTCGCCGGAACTAGCACCAGCCAAGACGAGAGCCTATCGCCACCAAGATCCAGGTCGTTTTCTACAGCATGTATGGGCACGTCTACAAAATGGCAGAAGCTGTCGCGGCCGGCGCGCGCGAGGCGGCGGACACGGAAGTGTCATCAGGGGATGATGTCCCATATTCGGAGCAGCGGCAGATGAGGCTCGACGAAATCACCGGCGGCAGTCCGTACGGCGCGTCGACGATCACGGGCGGCGACGGCTCGCGGCAACGGAGCGAAAACGAGCTCGCGATCGCGCGCTTTCGAGGCAAGCATGTGGCGCCCCTCGCTGGCCAGCTGCAGCGCGGCCGCGGCTGAGCGGCTCTACTCGCCCCCGAAAAACTCTCGAGGCGACCGCCCCAGAGCGCGCTTGAACATCGCCGAGAACGCGCTCGCGCTCTCATAGCCGAGCGACGCTGCAACGGTTGCGAGCGGCTGCCCAACCGAAACCAGTGCAGCGGCATGCGCGAGCCGCACGCGCTGTCGCCACTGGCCGAACGTCATTCCGAGCTCCTGCTGGAACAGCCGAGCCAAGGTGCGTGGACTCGCACCGACCTTTGGCGCCCACTCCTCCAGGCCGAAGGTGGCGCCGGGATCTTCCAGCAGCGCTTCGCACAGCGCGCGCAGCCGCCGATCTTCCGGCAGACGCAAGTCGAGAGAGAGCGTCGGCGCCGTGCGCAGCTCTTCGAGCAAAAGCTGCGACAGCAGTTGATAGCGCAGCGGGTTCGTCTTCTTCGTCACATGCGCGAGGCTTTCGATCAGCTCGCGCATCAATGCCGTGACGTCGATCACGTCGCACGTCGACAAGGCGCGAGGTGCGGCGCTCGCGTCCACGTACACCGTGCGCAGCTCGACCTCACCGATCAGCGTCACTTCGTGGTCGACGCGCGGTGGAATCCATACCGCACGTGTCGGCGGAACAATCCAGGTGGTGTGACCGGCACGTAGACGGACCGCACCGCGTAGCGTGCATGCAAGCTGTGCCCAGCCGTGCGCGTGCAAAGCTACGTGCCCGTTGGCCGGCAGCGTTCGCACATTCACGGTCACGGGCTGCTTCGGCGTCGGGGCGATGCGCGGCAGCGAATCGGCGGTCAGGGTTGGCATTTTCTCGACAGTAGTCGACTCGATATCGTAAACCAGCCAGGCACAGGGACGCTACTATAGCGTTCCGCTCGCATGCCGAAATTTGTCTCATGCTCTCGATGCTGAAAGACCCCAAGGCGCGCAGCGATGTCCGCGTGATCGGTACCATCGGTTTCGCGCACGGGACATCGCACTTCTTTCATCTGCTGCTGCCGCCGCTGTTCCCGTGGCTGATGCACGACTTCTCGCTGAACTTCACCGAGGTCGGCGTGTTGATGACGGTCTTTTTCATCATCTCCGGCGTCGGCCAGGCGCTGTCCGGCTTCGCGGTCGACCGTCTCGGGCCGCGCCGAGTGCTGTTCTTCGGCGTGTCGATGCTGGCGCTGTCGGGCTTCACCCTCGCAATCGCAACGCACTATTGGATGCTTGCTGTGTGCGCGGGCTTTGCCGGATTGGGCAACAGCGTATTCCATCCGGTGGACTTCACGATCCTGAATCGGCGCGTTTCGCAGGAACGGCTCGGCCACGCGTTTTCCGTGCATGGGTTGAGCGGGAATCTCGGCTGGGCGCTCGCGCCCGTGTTCATGGCGGGAATTGCCGGCCTGTCGAACTGGCACTGGTCCGGGCTGGGCGCAGGCTTGCTCGCCACCAGCGTGCTTGCCGTGTTGATCTGGCAACGGAACAACCTCGACGTGCACGAATCGCCGGCGCATGCGGCGCAGGCTCCGCAGCTTCAGCAGACCACGGCTACGTTCGCATTCCTCCAATCGTCGGCCGTGTGGCTGTGCTTCAGCTTCTTCTTCGTCACGACCTTGGCGCTCGGCGCGTTGCAGAGCTTCTCGCCGACGCTGCTGAACAAGATCTACGGTTTGTCGCTGGCCGCTGCGACGTCTTGCCTGACCGCCTACCTGTTGGGCGGCGCGGTCGGCATCGTCATCGGCGGGTTTCTCGCGGGCCGCAATGGCTCGCACGACCGCGTGATCACGATGTCGCTGGCGCTGTCGGCCGTGTCTGCATTCATCATGGCGCTCGACGTGGTCCCGGCGTGGAGCGTGATCGGCCTGATGGCGGTGCTGGGGCTCGGTGTCGGGATCGCTGGTCCATCTCGCGATCTGCTCGTGCGCCAGGCGGCCACTGCCGGATTCGGCCGCGCGGCTTTCGGGCGCGTGTATGGCTTCGTCTATTCGGGTCTGGATGTCGGCTTCGCGATCGCGCCGCTGGTGTTCGGCCCTTTGATGGATCACGGCCATTACACGGCCGTGCTGGGCGGCGTCGCGGTGCTGCAAGCCCTCGCGATCGTCACTGCGCTGAGCGTTGGGATGCACGCTCGCTTCACGCGGCGGATTGCGGCGAGCGCAGGCTGACACTCGACGTGCGGCTGCTGGCCGAGCATCAGGTTGCGTTAATGCTCTTGACGATGCTCGTCAGCGTCCGATACCCCTTCTGCGCATACTCGTAGCTCGGTGCGATCGCGGGATCCTGCTCCGCTTCCACGACCAGCCAACCTGAGTAGCCGCCTCGTGCCAGCGTATCCAACACCGCGCTGAAGTCGATGGCGCCATCGCCCGGCACGGTGAATGCGCCTTTCAGCACCGACTGCAGGAAGCTCCAGCCGTTGGCGCGCACCTGCTCGAGCACCTGCGGCCTCACGTCCTTGCAATGCACGTGACACACGCGCGGCAAATGTTTCTGCAGGATCGCCACGACGCCGCCGGGTCCGGCTCCGGCGAATGCCATGTGGCCGGTGTCGAACAGCAGTCCAACCTCTTCGCCAGTCACGCGCATCAGCGTGTCGACGTTCTCGGGTGTTTCGCAGTAAGCGCCCATGTGATGGTGGTAGCCGAGGCGCACGCCTTGTCTCAACAAGTAGCGGCCGAAGGCGGTCAGGCGCTCGCCATAGGCTTTCCAATCGTCCTCGCTGCGGAACTGCGGGCGCCGGCTGAGCGGCGTGTCGATGGCGCCTTGAATGCTGTCCTGCACCTCGCCATAAACCATGACCTTGGCGCCGTTGTAGGCGAGCCGCTCGAGGTGCGGACCGACGCGTTCGATCTCTTCTTCGACCGAGGATTTCGCGAGGCGCCCCGAGTACCAGCCCGACACGCAGGCGAGGCCGTACTCTCCGAGCTTCGCCTTCAGCGCCGCGGGCTCGCGCGGGAACTTGTTGCCGAGCTCGAAGCCTTCGTAGCCGATTTGCTTGCCTTCGGACAGGGCGGTCTCGAGCGGTGTATCGCCGCCCAGCTCGGGCAGATCGTCGTTGCTCCAGCCGATCGGGTTGATGCCTATGCGGACATCGAAGGTTTTGCCCATCTCTACCCCTTAAAGCGATGAACCGTTCAAACCCGTTGCGTCTTCTTCGCCTCCACATACGCCGATCGTGCGGCGCGTACAGCCTCACGCTCGGACACTTCGGGCACACCCACCTCCCACCACGCGCCGCCATCCTCGGTGGTCTGATTCGGATCGGTGTCGATCACGATCACGGTCGTGCGCTTGGCTGCGCGCGCGCGCACGAGAGCCTGGTCGAGCTCCGCTATCGAGCGTGGATGCTCGGCTAGACAGCCCAGGCTTTGCGCATGCAGCGCAAAATCGATCTGCGGATACTCCTCTGCGCCCTTCAGGCAGTCTTGCAATAGATTGTTGAACGGCACGCCGCCACAGCTCTGCTGCAGACGGTTGATGCAGCCGTAGCCGCGATTGTCGAGCAGGACCACGACGAGCTTTTGACCGAGCATCGCCGATGTCGCGAGCTCGCTGTTCATCATCAAATACGAGCCGTCGCCGACGATCACAACCACCTCGCGCTCGGGGCGCGCCAGCTTGACGCCGAGGCCGCCGGCGATCTCGTAGCCCATGCACGAGTAGCCATACTCCATGTGGTAGCCGCCCGGCGAACCGGCGCGCCAGAGTTTGTGGAGCTCGGCGGGCAAGGTACCCGCCGCGCACACCGCGATGTCGCGCGCGGGCGATTCCGCGGCCGAGCGCTGGATTGCTCCGATCACATCGGCCTCGTAGGGGAGCTTGCCGGCGCGCTCGCTGTCCTTGCGCGATGTCAGCGCTCCGAGGCGCGAACGCCACTGAGCACCGAGCTGCTTCGCACGCGCAGTCCATGCCTCGTCTGCACGCCAGTGACTAGCGGCATCGGACAGTGCGTCGAGTCCGCGACCGGCATCGGCGATCATCGACACGCCGTGCAGCTTGACCGCATCGAGTGCATTGGCGTTGATGCCGACGACGTTCGCCTGCGGGAAGAGCGCGTGTGAGCCGGTCGTAAAATCCTGCAATCTCGTGCCGACCGCGAGCACAAGATCGGCGTCGCGTGCGAGTCCGTTCGATGCGGGCGAGCCGGTCACGCCGATCGAACCCATCTGCAGAGGATGGTCCCAGGCCAGCGACGACTTGCCGGCCTGCGTCTCGCTCACTGGTACGCCGTGACGTTCGACGAATGCACGCAATGTTTCGGTCGCGCGCGCGTACAACACGCCACCGCCCGTGATCAGAAGCGGACGCTTCGCGGCACGCAGCAACGCAGCCGCGCGCTCGAGCTCACCCGCGTCCGGTGGAGGCGCGCGGAACACGAGCAACTCGGGCTCGAAGAAATCGGTCGGATAGTCGTACGCCTCGGCCTGGATGTCTTGCGGCAATGCGAGCGTGACGGGTCCGCACAGGGCAGGATCGGTCATCACGGCAACTGCGCGCGGCAATGCGGTGAGCAGCTGCTCGGGCGTCATGATGCGGTCGAAGTAGCGCGACACCGGTTTGAAACAGTCGTTGGCGGACACGCCGCCGTCCTGAAAGTCCTCCACCTGTTGCAGCACAGGATCGGGCGCGCGGGACACGAAAATATCGCCGGGCAACAGCAGCACCGGGAGCCGATTGACATGGGCGAGCGCGGCGCCCGTGATCAGGTTGGTCGCGCCCGGCCCGATCGAAGTCGTCACCGCCATGATGCGCCGGCGGAAGTTGGCCTTGCCGTAGGCGATAGCCGCATGCGCCATGGCTTGTTCGTTGTGGGCGCGATACGTTGGCATTGCGCCGCGATGCGCATACAACGCCTCGCCCACCGCCGCAACGTTGCCATGGCCGAAGATGGCCCATACGCCGGCGCAGTAGGGTACCTGCCGGCCATCGATGTCGACGCGATAGGAAGCGAGCTTCTTGACGAGCGCCTGAGCCATCGTCAGGCGAAGTGTCCGGGCCATGGGATCCTCCTCGATTGTCCGGCGGCTCGGGCCGCCTGTTTTGCGTACATTCTATTCTTTCTGACCAGGAGGCCGGGTCCTCGCGATTACCCATAGAATCTGCCCATGGCTTCCACTTCCGCTACAGCGCCTGCGCTTCGAATCCGGTCACTCGCCAAGTCCTTCGAAGGCCCCCACCGCCGCGTCGTGCTCACCAGCCTCGAGCTCGAGCTGCAAGCCGGGGAGTACGTGGCGGTGATGGGCGAATCGGGCATCGGCAAGTCGACGCTGTTGAATCTGATCGCCGGCCTGGATCGACCCGACGCGGGCGTCATCGAGATCGATGGTGTGGACATCACACGTCTCGACGACGATGCGCTCACGCATCTGCGCGGCGAGCGCATGGGCTTCGTATTCCAAGCCTTCCATGTGCTGCCGTATCTCTCGGTATTTCAGAACGTCGAGCTGCCGCTGCGGCTTTCGCATGTCGCCGATAGCACGGCACGGCCCAGAACTGTCGAAATGCTAAAGGCCGTCGGTCTCGCAGAGCGAGCCGACAGCATGCCGCGCGAGCTGTCCGGTGGAGAATTGCAGCGCGTCGCGATTGCGCGGGCGCTCGTGCATCGTCCGAGGCTCGTACTGGCAGACGAACCGACCGGGAATCTCGATCCCGCGACTGCGCGCCAGGTCCTCGATCTGTTGCGTGCGCAGATCAAGGACAACGACGCGGCAGGCATCCTCGTCACACACTCGCTGGCCGCGGCACAAACCACGGACAAGATCTACGTGCTCTCGGACGGACTGCGCTTGCAGTGAAGTGAGCGCGCATCGCCCAGGGCGATACGTTCGTCATAACATCGTCGTCGGCATCGTCGCAGTGCTGCGCGCCGTCCGTTACAGATTGAAATTCCGCAGCGAAATCTGAAATCGTGCGTCAAACGGTGCTCCCTATACTCGGGAAGTAATCGATGCGGCGTCCGCAAGCAACGAGTCCGGGCGAGACGATCGATCGCAATTGCGGCGCGGAAGAAAAAAGCGGCGGGTCGTCGACCCGCCGCTGGCAAGCCCGGTTGGTAGCAGCTCCGGGCGAGGGGTGGCAGAAAACTTCCTCGCCCGGCCCTTGCCGACGGACCGGGAAAATCAGCTTACTGCCGCCGCCTAACTTAGAGACACGCAGTTACACGACGATTGCGTCGCGGGCACTTGGCGTTACCAGTTGCAATCTGCGGCGCGACGAGTGAGATGCACGAACAAGAACTGATGGCCAGTGCCGCGAGGCATTGGGCGCCAGGAGAGTGTGGTCTGGGTAGTCAATAACAATCTGGGAGGTAGCAGATGAGAAAGCTCATGCGATGGATCGCCGCGTCGGGCCTCGTGGCCTGCTCGGCGTTGGCAGCCGTTCCGGCGCAGGCGCAGAACTGCTCGGTGTGGCTGGTGGAAAGCAGCCGGTTCATGGGCGTGCCGTACGGGGCATTCATGCCGGATCGTACGTTCGTGCCGGGCAGCACTGATCCGAACAACAACGTCAACCTGGTCGATCTGCCGGTGAACGTGGGCGTCATCAAGTGCGGCAAGGAGTTGATCCTGTACGACACCGGTTGGAAGCAGCAGGACTATCACAAGATGACCGGCACCGAGCACTGGGCCGCCCTGCCTGATCAGCTGAAGGTGCTCGGCTTCAACGCCAATCAGGTGACCAAGATCGTCATCGGTCACGCGCACTGGGATCACGCCGGGCAGTTGATGGATTTCCCCAACGCGGTGCTCTATGTTCAGCGCGAAGAGTTGAAGGGCATCGAATGGGCGCTCAACTATCCCGACGCTCACATCAAAGCCGTCAACACCGACAAGGGCGGTTGCATGCGCACGCCGGCCTGCGGTTATCCACCCAAGACGCTCGATGAGGTGTACGGCAAGGTGCTCTCCGGCAAGGCGTTCATCGTCGATGGCGAGTACGAGATCCTGCCGGGCGTGAAGATCCATCCGGCTTTCCGTGCGCACACCGCAGGCTCGCAGCTGCTCGAAGTGCCGACCAGCGTCGGCAAGCTGGTGTTCGGCTCGGATGCGTACTCGTCGTGGGAAGGCATTCGCGACTGGATGATCGCCAATCCGCAGCAGACCGACACGGTTCAGCAGTTCCTCGCGTATGAGAAGTGCTACAAGATCACGGGCGGCTACCAGAACTGCGTCGCGGGACACGAGCCGGGGTCGTACACGGACAAATATCCACTGACGAAGAACTCGTGGGTCGCGATCAATGGCGGTCGCATGGCAGAGATCGCATTGGCGCCCGGCGATTCTTCGCGCAAGCCGAAGTAACGCGACTGAGTTTCCCCTCCTCGACCTCTCGCACAAGTCGCGAGGGTTTCTTGGAACCCCCTTCGACAAAGGGGGGCAGGGGGGATTTGAGGGGCACGACATTCCGGGCAGACCAACTCTGCCCGGATTTTTTTGCCTTCACCTCGGCTACTGCAGTCTCACGTACTCGTATTCCACCGGCAGGTTGTTGATGCCCCGATCCGGCGGCGCCAGCCAGCCCGCGATCTTGCCGGGCTCGACCACGCGCTGCATCAGGCTGCGCACGAACGCTCTGTCGCTCTCGCTCGGCAGCCAATCTGCCAACTGGCGATCGTACTGCTCGCGCCCGATCAGGTTCCCCTGCGGATCGATCGGCATGTTCACCCACGCGCCGATCGCGCGGTGGAAGCGCTGGCTCGGGAGCGCCAGGCGCTGCTCGAAGCCGGCCCGCTGTATCTGCATGTTCCAGCGCTTCACGCCGATCTCGCAGTCCTTGATGTAGGCGGTGCGCATGACCTCGTTCATCGCGTTGCGCAGACTCACGGTTTCCCTCCCTTGCGGCGTTTCGAGCTCGTAACTGGCGTCCGTGCACAGGTGATCTTCGTACTGGCCTTCATCGGGCCGGCCTTTGATGCCGTTCGCGAACGAGCTGGCGGCGTTCGACGAGACCTCCGAGCCGTACAGATCCAGCGACGAACTGAACCAGAAGTTCATGTAACGCTGGATCGTCGACAAGTCGATCGCACCGTGTGCGCGGACCGCCTGCGGGTCGTCCGTGCCCAGCTCCTTCATGACCTCGAGCGTGCGCTTCACGACGCGTCCGACGCCGGTCTCGCCGACGAACATATGGTGCGCTTCCTCGGTGAGCATGAAGCGGCACGTCCGTGAAAGCGGATCGAAGCCGGATTCGGCCAGGCCCTTCAGCTGAAACTTGCCGTCGCGATCGGTGAAGTAGGTGAACATGAAGAACGAGAGCCAGTCGCTGATCGGCTGGTTGAACGTGCCGAGGATGCGCGGCTTGTCCGCGTCACCCGAGTGGCGCGCGAGCAGCTCTTCGGCCTCTTCGCGGCCATCGCGGCCGAAGTACGCATGCAGCAAGTAGACCATCGCCCAAAGGTGGCGGCCTTCCTCGACGTTGACCTGAAACAGATTGCGCAGATCGTAGAGCGACGGACAGGTATGTCCGAGCAGATGTTGCTGCTCGACCGATGCCGGCTCGGTATCGCCCTGCGTGACGATGATGCGGCGGAACTGCGAGCGCAGCTCGCCAGGCACTTGCTGCCACACCGGTTGACCGAAGTTGTCGCCGAAGCCGATCTTGCGATCCGCGACCGGGTCCGCGAGAAAAATGCCCCAACGGTAGTCGGGCATCTTCACGGCGCCATAGCTCGCCCAGCCTTGCGCGTCGACGCCAGTCGCAGTGCGGAGATAGACATCGGCCCCAGCAAAGTCGTGCGGGCCCATCTCGCCCCACCAGTCGAGGAACTTCGGCTGCCAATGTTCCAGCGCGCGTTGCAGCGTGCGGTCGTTGGCAAGATTGACGTTGTTCGGAATCCTTTGGGCGTAGTCGATCGACATGGCGTGCTCCGTCGTGTCAGGGCGCTGGAGTGCTGTGGACGAGGAAACTGAAGGCGACGGAAGGAACGGTGCCAACCAGGCGAAGAGACTCCGTAAGAACGCCGTTCGCACTGAGCGTCGCAGCGTTAGCTGCAGAGTCGAAGTGTCGCCGCACCAGGCGCTTCGATTCCGTCGCTTGCATCACTACGCTCAGCGCGAACCGCGAACGAAAGAGCTCCGCCCTGTCTACGCTCACTCGCGTCATATCCGTTCCCAGTTGAACTTGGCTTTGGAGCCCGTACCGAAAACTTTCAATGCGCCTTGCTCACCAACCGCATTCGGGCGATTGAAAATCCAGTTTTGCCAGGCTGAGAGGCGACCGAAGATGCGCGTTTCCATCGTCTCCGCACCGGCAAAGCGCAGGCTTGCTTCCATCCCAGTCAGCGCATCGGGAGACAAGCTCGCCCGCTCCTCGATCGCGAGGCGGACTTCGTCTGCCCAATCGATGTCGTCGGGCGCAAATGTCACGAGACCGAGCTCTTCGGCGAGTGCGGCGGACAACTTGTCGCCAATAACCGCTCGCGCAGCGTCGATCGCGCGTTGATCACCGCAGAAACGAGTTTCGATGCGCGTTTGATGACTCACCATCGGATACGCGCCGAAGTTCATCGCCGATAACGCGATACGAGGTGCCGCTGCTTCCTCTTCGGGTAACAGCAGCATGTAGCTGCGATCGGCGGCCAGCGCCAGCTCCAGCAGTGTGCCCGCGAAGCACGAACCCTCGTCGATGATTGCGAACAGTGTTCTCGACGAGACGTCGAGGCGTGCCAGCGTCCGGCGCAGCATCCCGATGGTTGCCCGCACGAACCAGTCCTTGGCGTATTGCTGCAGAGTTGCGTCGGCGACCAGCACCGCGTCGATGGCGCCGCGGGTCTTGAGGATCCACAAGCCGATCTCGAGCTCGTTGGTCCGCAACATCAGGATCGCATCGTCGAGCTCGCGCGCCATCGCGAGCGGCCACCAGCTCGCGCCTGCGGCTCGGATCGCGTCGAGCGAGATCGGTTGATCACCGCTCGGTGCGGAGACCGTTATCGTGGCCGTGCGCGCACTTCGGTCGAGGACGACATCGACGTGCGGGTAGTAGTAGCCCGTATCGTCGATGCGCCGTTGGAGCGAGGTGAGCGTTACCCCGGCTCCTTCACCCGTTCGGTTGCTATGCGCGATCAACGCTGCAACGCGCTCTTTCACGGCCTGCGCGAACTGTTGGGGCTTCGCGACGTGATCGACCAGCTTCCACTGCTTCGCGCGATCGGCCCGCACGCCTTCCGAAGTGCTGCAGAACACATCGGCAAGATCGCGCCGCACCTTGCGCTTGTCGGTGAGACGCGTCAGTCCTCCGGTCCCCGGCAGCACCCCGAGCAGCGGCACTTCGGGCAGGCTCACAGTCGAAGAGCGATCGTCGATCATGAGGATCTCGTCGCACGCCAGCGCAAGCTCGTACCCGCCGCCGGCCACGGTGCCGTTGACCGCCGCGAAGAACTTGAGACCTTCGTGCCGGCTCGAGTCTTCCATGCCGTTGCGTGTCTCATTGGTGAACTTGCAGAAGTTCACCTTCCAGCCGTGCGTCGAGAGCCCGAGCATGTAGATGTTCGCGCCCGAGCAGAACATCCGCTCGCGCGCCGAGGTGATCACCACGCATTTCACCTCCGGATGCTCGAAACGGATGCGCTGCAGGGCATCGTGCAGCTCGATGTCGACCCCTAGATCGTAGGAGTTGAGCTTGAGCCGATAACCCGGCTTGATGCCTTTCTCTTCGTTCACGTCCATTGACAGCGTCGCGACCGACCCATCGAACGCGAGGCGCCAGTGCACGTAACGATCGGGATGCGTATCGTAAGTCACCGGGCTTTGTGGCTCGGGTTTGGTCTGCTCCAGAACGGCGCTCATATCGGCTCCTTCTTTGCGATCAGGCGCGCAAAGGCCTTCTTGATGTCTTTGAGACTGCGTTGGACGGTGCGTCCGGCCGTGTCGACGATAGCGTCAGCCTGGCCGTACAGAACCGCACGGCCGTCGAGGATGCGTCGCAGATCGTCCATTGCTTCTACGTTACCCGCCATCGGGCGCGTGTCGCCTTGCGCAACGACGCGCGCCATGTGCTCTTCGGGCAGGGCCTTGAGCCACACTGTATAGCAGGTCGACAGCAGCAGATCGAACGTACCGGGCTCGGATACGATGCTGCCGCCTGTGGCGATCACGCAGCGCCCGTTCTGCTGCAGGATCTTCTCGAGGCTGCGCCGCTCGTAGCGTCGATAGCCTTGCTGGCCGTACAGCAGAAAGATCTCCGAGAGGCTGGTGCCGGCTTCGCGCTCGACCTCCCGGTCCAGCTCGATGAACGGCACGCCCAGCTCCTTCGCGAGCAGCGCTCCAAGGGTCGACTTGCCGGCCCCGCGTAATCCGATCAGCGCAATGCGTTTCATGCGATCGGCCGGGCTGTTGCCGAAGTCCCGCATCAGTTGAGCGCGCACGTTGGGAAGCTGCTGCGCGGGCAAGCGGCGCAGGAATTCCTGGATGAGCTTGAGCTCGACCGCTTGCTGGTCCTGTTCGATCAGCAGATCGGCCAGCGGCAGGTTCAGCGCGCTGGCGACTTTCTGCAGCAGCAGCACCGAGATGTTTCCTTGGCCGCCCTCGAGATGCGCGAGATAGCGCTCCGACACACCCGATTCGGCCGCGAGGTCCTTGCGCGTCATGCCCCCGCGTGCGCGTGCCGATCGTACTCGCTCGCCGAGCTCCTGCAGGAAACGCCGGTCGCCATTCGCCGGCACTTCCGCTTTAGCAGGGCGGCGTTCAGCGGCAACGCGCGTCTTCAGGACGGAGGAGAGTGCCATGCAATATATTGCTTGTGCAAATGCAAGCTGGCACTATAATGCAGTCGACCGCGAAACGAAAGCGGTATTTGATCGGGGGAGAGGAAGTGCCTCTGGACATCACCATTCTCGTCGGCACCATGACCGCCACCGCTCAGCTTGTCGGGCAAGAGATCGAGCTCAAGCTGGACGACAACGGCGACACGCGCGCACGTGCGAGGCTGATGGATCGGCTGGACGCGAGCGTTTTCGCGGGCGGTGGACTGTTCCTGATCTGCACCTCGACCTACGGCCAGGGCGACGTGCCCGACAACGCCAAGCAGCTGTACGAGTCGCTGCAGACCGTGCGCCCGGATCTGTCGAACGTGCGCTATGGTGTGATCGCGCTGGGCGATCGCACGTACAACGAAACCTTTTGCAACGGTGGCCGCCGGTTCGACGCGATCCTGCAGGAGCTTGGCGCGCGAAGAATCGGCGACATCCTGCTGCATGACGCGAGCGCAGGTACGATGCCCGAAGAGGTTGCGGCCGAGTGGATCGACGGCTGGGTTGCGCTATGCCGGGAACAAGTCGACGCCGACGCCTCGGCCTGATGTCCCGTGCTTCCCATCCTTGAACGTCTTCACGGGGGCGGAACCCAATTCCCGAGGGCGGGCTTCGGCAGCTATTCCTTCCCTTTCAGGGGAGACATCGAATCAATTCCCTCCCCTTCAAGGGGAGGGCTAGGGTGGGGATGGGGTGCGATGCGTTCCCCTCCGTAACCTGAAAGCACAAAACAAGGGAGAAACTGTGCTGGGCCTCAGCAGCGCCGATCACACCGTAAGCCCACCGATCATCGACATCCCGCGCGACTACAACGCGGCGCATGATCTGGTCGAGCGCAATCTCGCAGCGGGACGCGCCAACAAGCTCGCGTATATCGACGACAGCGGACGCTACACCTATGGCGAGCTCGCCCAGCGTGTGAATCGCTCGGCAAGCGCGCTGACCGGCATCGGGCTTCGCATGGAGAGCCGCATCATGATCGCGCTGCTCGACACGATCGAATTCCCGAGCGTGTTCTTGGGTGCGATCAAGGCCGGCATCGTACCGGTGGCTGCGAACACGCTGCTCACCACGGCCGACTACAAGTTCATGCTCGAGGACAGCCGCGCACGCGCGCTGGTGGTTTCAGAAGCGCTGCTGCCGAGCTTCGAGCCGATCATCGCAGGCCTGTCATCGCTCGAGCACGTCTTCGTGTCCGGAAAGGATGCACACGGCCATGCGCGTCTTCAGGACCTCATGAAAGACGCATCGACCACATTCACGCCCGCTCCCACAACTCGCGACGACGTGTGCTTCTGGCTCTATTCATCCGGCTCGACCGGTACACCGAAGGGGGCGGTGCACATTCACTCGAGTCTGATCCAGACCGCGGAGTTGTATGCGCGGCCTGTCCTCGGCATCCGCGAGAATGACGTCGTGTTCTCCGCGGCGAAGCTGTTCTTCGCATACGGCCTTGGCAATGCGCTGACGTTTCCGATGTCGGTCGGAGCGACTGCCGTGCTGATGGCAGAGCGTCCTACGCCCGCGGCTGTTTTCAAGCGACTGAAGCAGCATCGGCCCACGATCTTCTACGGCGTGCCGACGCTGTTCGGAGCAATGCTCGCGAGCCCCGAGCTGCCGCAACGAGACGAGATCGCGTTGCGTGTTTGCACGTCCGCCGGCGAAGCGCTGCCGGCCGACATCGGCAGGCGCTGGACCGAGCGCTTCGGCGTCGAGATCCTCGACGGGATCGGCTCGACGGAGATGTTGCACATCTTCATCTCCAATCGCGCCGGAGACGTGCGCTACGGCACCACCGGCAAGCGGGTACCGGGCTACGAGATCCGTCTCGTGGACGAACACGGCAAAGCGGTGGCGACCGGTGACCTGGGTGAACTGCAGATCAACGGCCCGACGAGTGCGATTCACTACTGGAACAATCGTTCGCGCAGCCTCGCGACGTTCGTCGGCCCATGGACTCGCGCGGGTGACAAGTACAGCGTCGACAAGGATGGCTACTACACCTACGGCGGCCGCTCGGACGACATGCTCAAGGTCAGCGGCATGTACGTGTCGCCGTTCGAGGTCGAGGCCGCGCTCGTGACGCATCCGGCTGTTCTCGAAGTCGCAGTGATCGGCGTCGCAGACGAGCAGCAGCTGATCAAGCCGAAGGCGTACGTCGTACTCAAAGCTGGCGTGCGTGGCGACGATGTGCTGGCAGAGCAGCTCAAACAGCATGTCAAGGATCGGCTCGCGCCGTTCAAGTATCCGCGCTGGGTGGAGTTCCTGCCCGAGCTGCCGAAGACGGCGACGGGGAAGATTCAGCGATTCAAGCTGCGCGAGCGGAAGTAACGCACTGATGCATGCAGTGCAAAAGGCAGTCAGCGATTTACTTTGCCGCGCGGTATCATGATCTCGTAAACGGTTTCAGAATCCCATGAAAGTCCACGTCTACGACAACCACGGCCAACTCGTCGGCCCAGTCGAAAGCCCTGCGGTCATCAAGTCCGACGCTGAATGGCAGCGTCAGCTCACGCCAACTCAATACGCAATAGCTCGCGGCAAAGGCACCGAACGAGCGTACTGCGGCACCCTGCTCGACAACAAGCGCGATGGCGTGTACGTCTGCGTGTGCTGCTCGCTGCCGCTGTTCACCTCCGGCGACAAATTCGATTCGGGGACCGGCTGGCCGAGCTTCTTCCAACCGGTCGCGCCCGAGAACGTCGTCACCGCGGAAGATCTGAGCTATGGTATGCGCCGCACCGAGATCCTTTGCGTGCGCTGCGAAGCGCACCTCGGCCACGTGTTCGAAGACGGTCCGCGCCCGACCGGGCTGCGGTTCTGCGTCAACTCCGAATCGCTCGTCTTCGTCGATCGCAAGGATCTTGCGACCCTGGCGGATCCGGCGGCGCCAAGCACGAGCGGTCGATAGCGCTCGAAGCAGGTCCGTTCTCGCTGGGCGCTGCGAGGCTGTGGATACTTGAGCCTAAGGTGTCCACTCCGGCGGAGATATCGAGCCGCTATCTCCCGACAATAGGTGCCAATTTGTCATAGATGGTATGCCTTCCCCCTGATTAATCTCCCGCGTGAAGAGGGATAGAGTGCGCGTCATATTCACGCATCAAGGGGGTACCAAATCATGCATACGTTCCGCACGCTTCTGTTTTCAGTTCTCTCGGCCGCGGCGCTTGGCGTCTCGTCTCTGGCTTCGGCGCAGTCCAGCCCGCTGCCATACACGCTCCAGCTGGAGCGCGACATTCCCAGCATCACCACGGTTCAGCAACGCGATGAAGCGGTCCGTCTGTTCAGCGCGCACCTGGCACTGTGGACGGCTTCGAACCCGAAGGAATATCCTTATGCCGATCTGCTGACGGATGACGTCGTGTACGAGTATCCGTACGCGAACAACGACTCGGGGCTGCGCGTCGAGGGCCGCAACTCGGTGGCGACGATCGTACGCGACCTTCCCGGTGCCGCGATCGACTGGCAGTTCCGCGACGT
>Ga0070681_10001457_pt1 | contig 20864 bp, 20 predicted proteins | sample KBSC83BmetaG_FD_65650 | JGI IMG/M metagenome (GOLD analysis project Ga0070681, IMG submission 65650) | Corn rhizosphere microbial communities from Kellogg Biological Station, Michigan, USA - KBS C8-3B metaG | ecosystem: Host-associated > Plants > Roots > Rhizosphere | place: USA: Michigan... | reverse complement strand
TGACACGAGCCGCCGTCCGCGCCAGATTGGGCGCACGATTTTCGGCCGAGGTGGAATGTCATGTTTCGGGAAGCGCGAATGAACATTTTTTCCGGGCGATTTGCTTTAATCATCCTCAGCACGCTGCTGGTTTCGAATCCGTGCAGCGCCGGTGAGGCGCGCTCGCCGTCCTCCGTGGAATGGGAGAAGACCGTCGATGCCGCCAAAAAGGAAGGCAAGCTGGTCGCGGCGATTCCCGCCAGCGCGGAGCTGCGCAAAACGATCGGCGAAATATTTCCCAAGCGCTTTCCCGGCATCGAGCTCGAGTTGACCAACGCGCGCGGCCCGTCCAACGCGAGCAAGATCGCCGCGGAGCACGCCGCCGGCGTGCGCTATTTCGATTTGTTGATTAGCGGCACGGCGACGCCGTTCAATCTACTCTATGCCAATATTCTCGATCCGGTGGAGCCGCTGCTGATTCTTCCCGAAGTCAAAGATCCCAAACGCTGGCTCGGCGGCCACATGTGGCTCGACAATGCCAAGCGCTTCATCTACGCCTTTCAGGTCTATCAGTCGGAAAACACCTGGTATAACCCGACGCTCATGAAAACCGAGGACGTTCGCTCCTACGACGATCTGCTCAATCCGAAATGGAAAAACAAAATCGGCCTGCTCAATCCGCGCTCGCCTGGGGCGGGCACGGCGACCTGGGCATTTTTCTTGAAAATCAAAGGTGAGGACTATTTGAAAAAACTCGCGGCGCAGGAAATGTTTCTATCGCGCGATCAGCGCCAGCTCGCCGACAGCCTGGCCAATGGCAAGATCGCGCTCACCATCGGTCTCACCTACTATACGTTCTTGCCGTTCATTAAAGCCGGCGTGCCGGTGAAAACTTTGCCCGACATGAAGGAGGGCACTTACACGAGCTGCGGCAGTAGCGCGCTGTCGGTGGTCAAAGGCTCGCCGCATCCGAACGCCACGAAAGTCTTTATCAACTGGCTGCTGGGGAAAGAAGGTCAGGAAATTTACGGGAGAGCGATGGGACAGGCGACGCGCCGACTCGACGTCGACACCCAATGGATGGTCGAGCACGGCGTGCGCGCATCGAAAGATTTTCTCAGCGTGGAAGAAAACAACCGGCTGGAAAACTACGGCGAAGACACGATCAATAACTATTGGGCCAAATCGGCGAAGATCGCCGAAGAAGTCTTCAAGTAAGATGGCGCGCGTCTCTTCCTGGCTCGCGCTTCTATTGCTGCTAAACGCGGCACCGCTCCTCCCTGCCGCCGAAACCAAGCCCGCATGGCAAACCGAATGGGAGAAAACCATCGAGTTGGCCAGGAAGGAAGGCAAGGTGGTCGCCGGCGTGCCGGCGAGCGCGGAGTTGCGAAAGAACCTCGAAGCAGCCTTCGCCAAGCGTTTTCCCGGTGTGGAAATCGAAGTCACCAGCGCGCGCGGACCGACCAACGCCAGCAAGATCGCCGCGGAGCATGCGGCCGGCGTGCGCTACTACGACGTCTTGATCAGCGGCAGCTTGACGCCTTTGAGCCTTTTAAATGCCGGCATCCTGGAACCCGTCAAACCGTTGATGATCCTGCCTGAAGTCAAAGAGGCGAAGCGCTGGTACGGCGGCCATATCTGGGCAGATAACGCCAAACGGTTTCTCTATTCCTTTCAAGCCTATCAATCAAAAAATCTTTGGCACAACCCACAGCTCATGAAAGCGGAGGAGTTCCGGTCCTTCGACGACCTGCTCAACCCAAAGTGGAAAGGCAAAATCGGTGTCCTCGACCCGCGCGGCGCCGGCGGCGGCACTTCTACGTGGGCGTTTCTATATAAGACCAAAGGCGAAGAATTCCTGCGCAAGCTGGCGGTGCAGGATCTTTTGCTGTCGCGCGATCAGCGGCTGCTTGCCGACAATCTTGCCAAAGGACGTTTGGCGCTGACCATCGGCCTCACCTATTACAGCCTGACGCCGTACATTAAAGCCAACCAGCCGGTCAAACCATTGCCCGAACCCAAAGAGGGAAGCTACACCAGCAGCGGCAGCGGCGCCTTGTCGGTGGTCAGGAATTCCACCCGTCCCAACGCGGCCAAGCTCTTCGTCAACTGGCTCCTCAGTAAAGAGGGACAGGAAATTTACGGCAAAGCGATGGGACAAGCGACGCGCCGCCTTGATGTCGACACCAGGTGGCTGGTCGAGTTCGGCACCCGGGCATCGAAGGATTTCTTAAGCGTCGAGGAAAACCAGCGCCGGGAAAATTCCAGTGAGGAAGTGTTGACCCAGCTCTGGCCCAAGGCGATCAAGTTGGCGAACGAGATCCTCCAATAGATTTGACTAAACGCAGTATCGCTGAGGTCTCACTGCATCGTCTCGCAGTGAAGAGCCGCGCCCTCTTCCGCCACGCCGAGGATCGTGCAGCGGTGGATGCGTCCGTCGGGCGAGCGCACGCGGGCAAAGGAGCCGAGGTCCGTGATCTGATATTCGTCCACCTGGGTCGAAGGCGCGTCGAAACCGCTGATGGCGGTCGAAGAAAAGTTGTCGACGGCGAGATCGAGAAGCCCGATCGTGGCGGCGCTTTCGAGCCGCTGCTGCGACTCTCCAGCCAACGGCAAAGCCGCGATCTGCGAATGCACGATCGGCTTCAGCGCCGCGATCTCTTCGTCGATCTTGACCAGCTCCTCTTTCATCTCCTGAGCGCGCTCGGGTCGCACCGATCCATTGCGCAAAGTAATGGTAAACTCGCGTTTGCGCAGATCGAGATCGATCAGGCGAGAAAATTCCCGGGAGCCTGCGCCGGTTGCCAGCGCGACGGTCTTGAAAGTGCCCGCCGCGCGCTGGCGGTCGGGCCAACGATCGAGAGAATTGCCGAGGTGCTGCATCTCGCCTTTGTAGCTGTCGAAGCCGGACAAAAGCGTCGCGCCCGGAGTATACGATTGCGTCGCGCAACCGCCGAGCAGCATGAGGCAGACAATCGCCGGGACTTTGAGTTTCACGGCGGCAAGAATACCATATCGCCGCGGCGTCCTGAAGTAATTTTCGCCGCGATTCTTGACGGCGAATTCATTTTCGAATTATCTTCGAGGCGGATTTCCGGCGAAGCCGCTCCGTAATTGCGGCGGGAACTTCCGAATAGACAGCCAAAGGAGCCTCAAGTTGATGTTCAAGAAAACGAACCTAATCCTCGCACTCGCGGTTTCACTGGCGTCGCCGCGCGCGGCGGGCGCTCTCGAAACCGTCACCGCGGCGCTGACCTCGAAGGCCTTTCAATACATTCCGCTGGTAATTGCGCAGGAGCGCGGTTACATGAAGGAAGAGGGTCTGGACTTGAAGCTGGTCTTCATGCAGAACGCCGCCGGTCTTCAGGCGTTGATCGCCAATCAGGTGCAGTTTTCCGGCTCCGGCAGCAGCGCGCTGGTCGCCATTTCCAAGGGCAACGCGCCGCTCAAGACCGTGCTCGCGTTCAACGATCAGGTGCTGCAATGGATGGCGTCGCGACCCAACATCAAAACCCTGCGAGATCTCAGCGGCAAGAAAGTCGCCACCACCGGAGTGGCGTCGATTGCCGCCTACATGTTCAGAAATATTTTGACCCAGCGGAACATTCCCAAGGACATCGTGCTGATTGATCCCGGTCCGGTGAATCGCCTGCCGGCGCTCCTGTCAGGGACCGTCGACGCTGCCATCTTGAGTCCAGAAGAGCGCTACGCCGCGCTGGACCAGGGCATGAGAGACCTCATGTACTTCGGCAAGGAAGTGAAAAATTCCTGGGGCACCTTCGCCACTTCGGATCGGTTTGTCAAAGAACAGCCAAAGCAGCTTCTCGGTTTCGTGCGCGCGGTCATCAAGGGACTTCGGGTTGCGCGCCAGGACCGAGAAGGCACCATCGCGGCGGTGGCGAAGTTCAGCGAGCTCGACCGGGCACTCTCCACCCGCATGTACGACGACCTGGTCGGCACCTTCACCAAAGCCGGCTTCGTCGACGAGCAAACCCAGAAAAACGATCTCGCCATCGTCGCGCAGGTGGCCGAGGTAAATACAATAGTCCCGCCCCGGCGCGCCTATGATTTCAGTTTTGCGCGCGAAGCCGAACAGCAACTGAACAAACAGGGCTGGAAGCCGTAAGCGCAAGGCGGCGTGGCTATCTCGACTCGCGTAGCTAATCGTCAGGAAACCCGTGATTCGTCGGGGCTGAGAAAACCAAGGACAACTCGCGTTCACCCCAGGGCCGCTGCAGCAAGCGGTGCCGGCGCTCTCTCCAAATGGCTCAAAGGGGCCGCCGCCGTTGAGCGGCGGAAACGGTTTGCAGAGTTCTCTTTGCGCCGCACGTCGCGCAGCAGTTCGAGAAAGTCCCGTGCCGGCGCCGGCAGCGGACGATTCTTCGCATAGATCACGAAGCTTTCGGCGCGTATGTCAAAATCTCTCACCTGCAGGGCTTTGAATTCGCCCGCTTCGAGCTCGACCTTGATCGAGTCGGCGAAGGCAATGCCGACGCCCATGTTTTGCCGCACGCCTGCTTTGATGACCCCGGGACCATCGCAAAGCATGCCGATCCGCACCGTCCAGCCCTGTTCCTTCAGCTTCTTCAAGGCATTTTGCGTCGCGCCCGAAATCCCTTTGCCGCTGCGCACGATCAGCGGCTCAGCCAAGAGTTCGGACAGGCTCACCGATCCGAGCCGCGCGAGCGGATGATGCGGTCGCACGAAGGCCAGCACCTTTTCCGCCCGCAACGGCTCGGACTCCAACCCATGCGCCGCCGGTCGTCGATCGGTCACCGCGAGTTGCATCGCGCCCCGCCCCACCAACCGCTCGAGCTTTGCCGTGGTGCCGGTTTGAAGCTCCAGATCGAGCTCGGAATGGAGCCGGCGAAAGCGCGCCATGAGCTTCGGCAGCAGCACGGCGGAAGAGCTGAAAGTGCCGCCGACGCGCAGCGCCGCCCGCAGCGTCTTAATCGGCGGCGCCTGGAAATCTCTTTCCAACTCGGCGACCTGCTCGAGAATCGGACCGATCTTGCGCAGAAATACCTGGCCGGCATCCGTGATCTCGACACCTTTGTGCGTGCGCCGGTAGAGCTTTCGACCGTGGTGATCTTCGAGCTGTTTCAACTGAAGCGAAATCGACGGCTGGCTTACCCGCAGCTCGGCCGAAGCCTTGCTGACGCTCAGGTGCTTGGCCACCGCCGCGAAGGAGCTGAACTGGTTCAGGGTCATCCGAACTCTTTTCGCCACCCACTGCTCTATCGGTGGCGGCGCTTTTGCCGTCGCCTCGGCAGAAGCTGTGCCGTTACTTTCCGGCGAAGCCAATTCGTCGTCCGGTTCGCGATCCAAAGTCATAAACCCTCGGGGCCCTGAGTAAAATTTCCCAAATTCTGCAGAGGAATCCGTTTCATCTGCACTTTGCAAACTAAAGACCGCTCGTATCCTTTTCAGGCGCCGCTCCAACCATTGAAATCTGTAGGAATTTTTCTTCCGCCGATCTATCGAGTGCACAGCAGGGTGTGAACTTTGGTCTTATCCCCGTTCACTTTGGATACACCGCCGTCCACATCGTTTGCAGCACGACGAGCATCTGATGATTCCCCAAAACCAGGATGCATGCCGCCATCGCGGGTAGCTTTACGATGATCCAGGATGGACACACCGGATGTAAACGGCGCGCGCCAATATTTATCCCGCCAAATTTGTCGTCGGAAAAATCGGCGCTATTCTCGGCGCATTCCAACCAGCAACCGTTGTTTGCGGTAGGGAACGAACTTTGCTCCGCCGCACGAATGTACACAGTAACAATTCCAACCGGTAATCGAAGGAGGGATTTATGAGCAAAGGAATATCGATACACATCGGTCTCAATCACGTCGATCCGGCTCAGTATGAAGGCTGGGACGGAGCGCTCAACGCCTGCGTCGCGGACGCCACGGACATGCGCGCGTTGGCGAAAAAACGCGGCTTCAAGGACAATACGATGCTGCTCGACAAGGCCGCCACCGCGAGCGCGGTCAGCGCAGCCATCGGCACCGCGGCGAAATCGCTGAGTAAGGGCGACATGCTGCTCCTCACCTACTCCGGCCACGGCGGGCAGGTGAAGGACCGCAACAACGACGAAAAAGATCGCATGGACGAGACCTGGGTGCTCTTCGATCGCGAGCTGGTCGACGATGAGCTGTACACGCTCTGGGGCAAGTTCAAAGCCGGCGTGCGCATCCTCACGCTCTCCGACAGTTGCCATAGCGGCACCGTGGTCAAAGACTTTCGGCCTTCCCTCAACGGCGGGCCGCGTCCGCGTTTCATGCCGCGGCCGATCGCGGAACAGGTCGAGAAAGCCCATGCCGCGCTCTATCGAAGAATTCAGATGGAAAACAAAGGCTCGGAAAAAGCGAAGGTCGGCGCCAGCGTGCTTTTGATCTCAGGCTGCATGGACAATCAGACCTCGATGGACGGCGACCACAACGGCGCCTTCACCGGCGCGCTCAAAAAAATCTGGGCCGGCGGCAAGTTCAAGGGCGGCTACCGAAGCTTTCGCGACAAAATCGTCGCGGGAATGCCGTGCAGTCAGACGCCCAACTACTATTTCATCGGCGCGACGAATCCAACATTCGAGGCGCAGAAACCGTTTACGATCTAACCATCGGAAGCCGGTTTCAAACGACTTGAACGGAGTAAAGCCGTTGACAACTAGCAGTTATTAATCGCTATCAGCCAGATTGGGATGTCCGCGCGCCACGTAAGAGTTCGAGAAATTCTTGCGCTATCGGCGAGAGCGGTCTTCTCTTCGAATAAACGATATAACTCGCCCCCTCGAGTTTTAGATCGCGGACCGCGAGAATTTTGAATCTACCGTCATCGAGTTCGGCTTTAATGGTATCCTCAAACCCCAGCCCCACCCCCATTCTCCAGCGCACGGCGGCCTTGACGGCCATCGGATCCTCGCAGCGTAATCCGATCTGTATGTCCAATCCTTGCTTTTCGAACCGCCTCAGAGCCTTTTCGGTTGTACCGGCGATTCCAGTGCCACCCCTGATGATCAGCGTTTCGGCGGCCAGGTCTCGAAACTTTAAATTCTTCTTATGAGCAATCGGGTGATTGGCGGGCACAAACGCGACGACTCTTTCCGTTCGTAGACGCTCGCTTATCAACTCGCGCGATGTCGCTGGCTGCGCCGTCACGGCGATATCCATTGAGGAGTTGGCTACGAGACGCTCAAGTTGCTCTGAACTTCTGGTTCGGCATTCAAGCTCGCCCGGGGGTACCGCTGTTGCAGACGCGCTAACAACTCGGGTAGCAGAACGGCACACGTGTTGAAAGTTCCGCCGGTTCGGAGCCTTGCTTGTGCAGCAACGGTCTGCCGCAGCTTGCCGCCCCCTTCTAGTCTCGCGACCTGCTCAAGAATCGGGACGATTTTTCGTAGGAGCGACTGCCCCGCTTCAGTGATCTCGATCCCCTTACTAAGTCGTCGGTAGAGCTTGGTTCCGTGATGATCTTCCAATTGCTTCAACTGCTGGGTGATCGATGATTGGCTAACACGTAGCTCTAGCGAAGCCTTCGTCACGCTCAGATGCTTCGCTACCGCGGCAAAGGAACTGAACTGGTTCAATGTCATCGTCGTTCTCTTCGCTGCCCACAACTCGACCGGTCTTTCTCGACGAAGATTTTTATCAGAGAACCCGTGGCCAAAATCGAACGAGGACTCACTATCCACAAGTGTTTCTTGGTCGGATCTCATGACTCACTCACCTCCAGAAACCAGGCAACAAAGTACATCGCAGTCCCCGCTAGAACCGACTACGCGCCTCCTTGCCAAAACTTGGTGAGTGATCTAGAGCGCCGTGAAGGATCTTGGTTCAACTGATAAGAGGAAAAGAACTTTTACCGATACACAATTCGCACCGAAAGATTATACCAAGGATGAACGCTAAAGGGGTAACGAAATCGTTAAGGATTAACCCGCACTGTGCGGAATCACTTTCCGCCGCGTCTGAACACTGGTGGCAGCACTACACCAATTGATTTGGTGTCCGGCAGCCGTCCACGACTTTAGTGAAACCCCGCAGCGCCTGTTCGCCGATGCTCCCCCTGGGACGGAAGCACTGAGCCAAAAGATATAAGAATAACTTATAACAGTCTTATAAGAATTTTGTATTGGACTGCTGACCTTCTTTAACGCTATTTACTCCCGACTAAGAATCACGCTTGATTTTACCGTTAGCGAATCACGATTGAGTCTTCGTGTCCGCTCCCGACGGTGACCGATGGAGGAGTTATGGGAGAAAAGCACGGCCTCGGATGGCTGCCTGACGTACCGAAACCGAGCGACTACACCGAAACCCACGCGGAAGTAGCGCCTCTGCTGCAGAAGACCAAACTCGCGCCCCGACTCGGTGCCGCGCCTGCGGCGGCAATAGCAGCGCAAGTCGACTTGCGCAACTGGTTCTCGCCCATCGAAGATCAAGGCTATCTCGGCTCCTGCACGGCTAACGCCGCCGTCGGGCTCCTCGAGTATTTCCAGCGCCGCAGCAAAGGCGGCTACATCGACGCGTCGCGCCTTTTTCTCTACAAAGTCGAGCGGAGCCTGCTGGGCTGGACCGGCGACACCGGCGCATACCTCCGAACCGCAATGGAGGCGCTGGTTCTTTTCGGAGCGCCGCCCGAAAGATATTGGCCCTACGACGGCAGCGAACCAGGCGCCAATACGCATTACGATCTCGAGCCGCCCGCCTTCTGTTACGCCTTTGGAGCCAACTACAAAGCGATAAAATATTTTCGCCTCGACGGTCCCGGCACTTCGCCGGCGCAAATTCTTACGAACATAAAAACCTATCTCTCCCACGGTTTTCCGAGCATGTTCGGTTTTCCGGTGTATAGCGAGTTCGACAATCCGCTCCCCGGCGGCCTGATCGCCTTTCCCGCTCCGAACAGCAATTACCGCGGCGGCCATGCCATCGTCACCGTCGGCTATGACGATAACGTAATGATCGGCCCAGACCGAGGCGCACTCCTCGTCCGCAATTCCTGGGGTCCGACTTGGGGCAACGCCGGTTACGGATGGATGTCCTATAAGTACGTAACACAAGACTTGGCAGAAGACTGGTGGACGCTGATTTCGGCAGACTGGGTGAATACGGGGCAGTTCTAAAAGGGAGACTAAAGATGCCATCACGAGATCTGAATGACTTACACCCGGCAGTCGCGGCCAAAGCAACGGAGCTTGTTCGGTTGGCGAATACTGACGGCATTGAAATCCTGATCACCAGCACTCTACGCACCTTTCAGGAGCAAGCTGACCTCTTCGCGATTGGTCGAACAAAGCCAGGAAAAATTGTGACAAACGCCAAAGCAGGCGACTCCTGGCATAACTTCGGGTTAGCCTTTGACGTCGTTCCGCTCGTGAATGGTAAAGCCATTTGGGACTCACCATTCTGGAACAAGATCGGCACCCTCGGCAAACAAATCGACCTGATCTGGGGCGGCGACTTCAAGACATTCAAGGACAAGCCACACTTTGAGTTTCATCCAAATTTGACATCAGCAGAGGCGAATCAGCGAAAAGCTAACAATCAGAGCTTGATCGTGTGATTCGCCATCGTTCGATCCAAGAGAGATCGATCATTCTTTGTGATCATGTGCGTACACTCATAGGAGACTTCCATGGCTAGCGAAGACAGTGCTTTAAATCCGATCATATACGTTCGTGGATACGCAATGTCTCAGGGCGAGATCGATGAAACCACAGCCGATCCTTTTTGCGGGTTCAACCTCGGTGCGACTGTATTCCGTGCCACCCCCGACAAAACTCGTGCCCGCAAATTTATTTTCGAGTCTCCTGTCGTTAGGTTGACATCCGATTTCGGCTACCGAGACGTTTTTGCGGAAGGCCATGACATCGTCGACAGCGAATGGAGTGGTACACTTCCGAAGAAGTCCATCATTATCTATCGGTACTACGAACCGGCCTCAGAACTTCTCGGATCTGGAGAGACGCCGAAGATCGAAGAGTTCGCCAAGGGACTGAGCCGGCTCATCGCCCGTGTTCGAGACCTCGTTTGCAGTGATCCCACAAACGGAGTCACTATCGATAAGTTTCGCTGCTACTTGGTTGCACATTCCATGGGAGGATTAGTCTGCCGAGCATTCTTACAGAACCCCACTCTGGATGACTCGACCACACGCAGACACGTCGACAAATTCTTCACCTATGCAACACCCCACAATGGTATCGAAATGGGAGGCATCAATGTTCCGGACTGGTTGACGGCAAATGACATCAGCAATTTCAACCGAGACCGGATGGCTGGCTATCTAAATCTCACAAAAGAATATCAAAACACAAAACGGGTAGATTGGCTCCCTGCAAAAGCGTTTCCTTCCGAAAAGGTTTTCTGTCTGATCGGCACCAATCGTACCGACTACGAAGTGGCCAAAGGTCTTTCACGTACCTTTGCGGGCAATGGCAGCGATGGCCTTGTTCGCATAGAAAACGCCTGGGTATGTGGTATCGACGGTGACGGCAAAGAGTCGGTACCGACAGCGAAGGCTTTCGTTTACCGTTCGCACTCCGGATATTTCGGCATCGTCAACAGCGAAGAGTCTTACCAGAATCTGATCCGCTTTCTTTTCGGCAATGTGAGAGTTGATATCTGGCTCGATGTGGTAGAGATCACCCTACCCGAAGACGTTCAAAAAGAAGCTGATCAAGGCAAGAAAATCGACGCGCTTTACCCATTCGAAGTCCTGGCCTCGCCACGCGGAAAGCTTTGGTATCTCACCCGCCGCGTCGCAGAAGAGGATTCCGTAGCGTGCCTAACACACAATGCATGGGTAAATTCCGCGAAGCCCTACAGGCTCTACTTATCGACCGTGTTCTTGGCTAATCGAGCCAAAGTTCGCCCCGATCGGCCATCCTTAGCGTACAGTATGACGCTAGGCGTTCGGGTTCCTGATTATGAGGTCGAGCTAAAGTTGTGGATCGATAAACACTATGAGGGGGGCTATTTGTTTCGCGATTCCGTAGTTGTTGAGCTAGTTCCGCCGGAGACCGAAAAAGAAGATTGGCAAGTCAAATACGACTGGCAGAGTGATCAACTAGGCGAAGCGACCCAACCGTTATCGGCAAAGGATCTGAACCATGGAAAAGTTGAACTAAAAATCGATTTTGCTAGCAACACCAAGCCCGGAATTCGCGGAAAGCTACGATTTGTCGTCTCGAAGTGGAATGTCGACAAGACTAACAAATGAGTTGGCGACAATTTTAAAGAGGTAAAATGAAAGCCGGCCCTATTCTCAGATTGAACGATGGCTTTGATCATACCTCCACAGATCTCAGAGATGAAGTCAAAAGGCTTCAGAACGAGCTCAATCAGGAGGGATTCTCTTTGAATCCTGACGGCCAGTTTGGTCCGGAAACCGAAGCAGCCGTAAAACGGTATCAAAGAGGTCATAGTTTAAACGACGATGGCGTTGTTGGCCCGCTCACGTGGGCCGCACTCCTGGGAGATCCATCACCGCAAATCGACAAGATCTTTGCAACCACGTATGCGCCAAACAACCCCTCCCTCTTACAGCAACTGGAAGAGACGCCGAAATACAGGGGGTTCATTGACAAAGCAGCAGTAAAATTCGGGTTTCAACCATCGCTGATTGCCGGCATCGGCTCGCGCGAGTCTCACTGGGGCTTGTTTCTAACCCCTTCTGGTCAAACTGGTACCGGCGATCGGGTTGGTCGCCGCTTTCCAACCCAGTTTAGAAGCGGCCCCTTACCATCCGACGGAGGGGGATTCGGTCGAGGCCTGATGCAAATAGATTTTGATGCACACGAGTTTGCCCGGACCGGTAACTGGCGCGACCCCGAAGCAAATATCCTGTATGGCGCCAGCGTCCTGGCCGATTGTCGTTCGTTTATTCAGCGTAAGACTGATCTAGCCGACTCCGATCAACTTCGCGCCGCGTTGGCCGCCTATAATTGCGGACCGGGAAATGCTCTGAATGCAATTCGCGACGGTCGCGATATCGATTTCTTCACTGCGGGAAGAGATTATTCGAAAGACGTAGTTAATCGCGCCGGCTGGTTTCAGCTACACGAGTGGGAGTAGCAGCGAAAACACACTTTGAGGTGAGCCCTATGAACAAACTGTTCCAAATGGTTCCGCTCCTCTTTCTCTTGGCTGGGTGTGCTTCTTTGAAGGCTTATCCTGACGTCTCGACAGACTCAAGTGCAGAACTTGCAGCAATGACTAAGTACTTAGAGGCAAGCGCTATTACAAAATATGACTCTAAAAACGCTTCCGACCGTGATGGACTTAGCCAGCAAGATTGGCGGAATCTGGTCGTCAATGCTCGTGTTCGTGCGATTGATATTCATTTCAACGAGTTTCAACAGCAGTTATTTCGCGAAGGAATAGGCTTTGGGCTCGTAACAGATTGGGTGGTCCTGGGCCTCAATGCCGCAGGTACATTGGCGGCTAGAGGAACCGCAAATGCGTTGGCAGCAGGATCCGCCGGGCTGGTAGGTGGAAAAGCCGCATTCGACAAAAATATTTTCTTCGATAAGACCTTGCCGACTTTGCTAGCAAACATGGTCGCGAAACGGAAGGAAGTTCTTGTGACGATCCGGCAAGGACTTGGCACGGATGTAAAAGACTATCCCCTAATGTTGGCGCTTACTCACCTCGACACGTATTACGATGCCGGCACCATTCCGGGAACCTTGACCGCCATCGCCGCAGATGCGGGAGCGACAGCAAAAAAAGCAGATACGGATCTTAAAACTTTATTGGTTATCACAGCGGCCCCTGAAGAGCTTCAGAAACGGCGCGCGAAAGCTGCAACATTCGTGAAACAGCTTGATCAAAAAAGCCTACAGCAGCTTGCACAATCGCTCAACGTACCCAGAGACGAAGATACCCTGGGAAATGTACTGGCAGAAATATCGAAAGCAAACAAAACAGAATCATTCGACATCATCGCTCAGAAAATCAAAATCCTATTTAACGAGGAGATATAGCTATGGCGGAAAAGCCCATAGGAACACCGGGGAGTCAGTCTTTGCTGGAGTTTCAAACAGTGGTCCAACAGAATGAAGAGATTTTCGGTCCATTAAAAGCGCTCGGCAAACAAGGTAATAACAACACGATGACCTTTGAGATAGGTTCCTCGCCAGCGACGCCTGCAATACTTGCAACTTACGATAGCGATCCACCCCCTGCTAAAGCAGACCACAGCATCATTTGCAAAGGCGATTGTCTCGTTGAAGGAAAAAATACCAAAGTCGCTGCATACCGTAAGATAAAAACCGCAGGTCAATAGGCACGCCGTTAAGAATTCGACGGGTTGCACGATGTTGCGAGCCAGGGTGACCTACTATTTTTAATGACTGAGTTGAACAGGGATTGCAAAGGACAAATTCATGTCTTCTAGTCAACTCATTCAACTGAGAAACGCGGTAAAAGATGCTCGACTGCTCGTCGACTTTGCGGTCACTAGCAACCGTCACGTTGAGGACAAAATCATTGATGATATCCTTAAAAAAACTAAAGAGCTAGGTGACCTGGATGCGCAGCAATCAATCGACCTAGAAAAAGAGGCAGAATTCTGGAAGGCCTACCAGGCTCTGACTCAGGCGACCATTCCCGTGAGCGCAAGCTCTATCGCACAATCGGAAGCCGAAGCTCGTAAGTGGTACGGAGCTACCGCAAAGCACGCGGCGGTTACTGTAATCCTCTTTTTAGTTTGGGCGTTACTACAAGCGACATGGGTGATCGGCACCACTCTCCGAAAAGATCTGGATGACGCTGACAAAGCCATTTCGGTAAATGAGGACAAACGGCGGCCGATCGATTTCCAGCTTCGAATACTCGAGTCGGAACATGATCGATTGGAAGAGAGCCTTAAAGACGTTGCGATTAGGAAGCGTCTTCAAGAGATTGGCGACCTCCAAACCAAGCTTACCGAACAGATATTTCCAATTGATCAAGAATTGACTACGTTGCGCAACCAAAGAGAACCATTAGTTGAGTTACTGAACGGATGGTATTCAACAACAACCTTCCGTCCGAGTTTAAAAATCGATGCAAAGATCCTAGACCTACAGCGGCAAGTTGATGATATAAAAAAGCACGAAATTCTCAAAAAATCTGGGTCTTTCCTATCGAACTTTCAGATTACACAACTCACCAGACAAATCGGCCAGGCAAGAGATCAACGCGTCTTCGAATTGAAACATCGCGCTGATCTCCTTCTCGATGTGCTACAAAAATACACATTCCCAGTCTTGCTCGGATTACTGGGTGCGCTGACTTATATTCTCCGCTCAATGATTGTTCAACTTCGAGAATATTCCTATCGATCAAATTTTTCCAGTCTAACGTTTGTGCGAATCTGCCTCGGAATGATGTCGGGACTCCTCGGTGGCATGTTGATTTCGCCGAACGATACTGTCTTGAAGAATTTGCCGCCCCTAGCGCTGCCATTTCTTTTTGGTTACGCGATTGAAGTGATATTTTCCTTCCTGGACAGGATCGTAAAAGCGTTCATCGATGAAAAACCACCAACGCAATAAAGTTTTAGCGATGGCGCAATTGATTGCCGCCCAAGAGATACGGTCGGTCCGGGTCGCGTGGTGGAAAGTGTTTGCAGAGATAGGAGGAGCGTACTCACGAGGTATGGAACTTTTACCAAATCTTAGTTTACGGAGTTCTACCGAACTGTTACTTGTTCTCGCTGGCGCCAAATCTTGACAATCCTCCCATAACCCGATGGAATCGACCCATTTAGTCTATTTCGAATGGGGATCATCATGAACGTAAACAGAGTTCGGGGGATGGCTGCCGGTCTGGTCCTAATCGCACTGGCGGTTTTTCTCTGCCACCCGCCATCTTTGTCAGCCACCGAGCCGCTGTTAGTCGTGAACAGCGCGCTCAATATGTTGACGGTGCCGCTGTGGGTGGCCAAGGAGAAAGGCTATTTTCATAAATATGGGCTCGACGTTGATACGATTTACATCCCGAGCGGGACCATGGGGATGCAGGCTTTGCTCGCGGGCGAGACCAAGATTTTGGCGGCGGACGGTAGCTCTGTGGTCAATTCGCGTTTGCGCGGGGCGCCGGTGAAGATTTTTATCGGCATGGTGAATTTTTATCCCAATCCGTTTTTTAGCAGTCCGGATATCAAGTCCTATGCGGATCTGCGGGGCAAGAAAATTGCCGTCACCCGCATCGGTTCGTCCTCTTACACGGCGACCGTTATGCTGATGAAGAAGCTCGGCCTGGAGGAGGGGCGCGACTACACCATCCTGCAGCTCGGCAGCACGCAGAATCGTCTGGCGGCGCTGACCAAAGGCATGATTCAGGGGACTACTCTCTCGGCGCCGGAGAGCGTCATCGCGAAAAATGCCGGCATGAAAGTGCTCGTTTCCGGCGCCGAGCTGGCGAAGCTCGGCATCACTATTCAACACCAGTGCGCCGACGTGATGGAGAGCTCGCTGCACAACGAATTTCGGCCTAAGTTGAAGGCCTTCGCGATGGGCTATCTTGAAGGCGTGCACGAGGTCTATCGAAACAAAGAATACACTCTGGCGATCTTGAAGAAATATACCCGCGTCACCGATCCCGAAGTGCTGTCGGCGAGCTACGACGAGGCTTATCAGGCGATCGACAAGGACGGCGCGCTCACCGAGGCCGGCATCCAGGCTCAGTTGAACGACCTCGCCAAGACCGATCCGCGAGCGAAGAATGCACGTCCGAGCGATTTCTTCGACTCCAGCATCATCGACGAGCTGCACAAAGAAGGCTTCGTCAAGGCGTTGTGGAGCAAATAGCCCGGCGCATTCTAATTTGCCCTCTGCTCAAATCGCTAGCGGCCGACCCGCGACTGGAAAAGAGCTCCTGGATCGGTTGACTCTTTCCCCTCGCCTGGCGGAGAATCGAATTAAATCTGGTTTTACGAGGAGATTTCAATGATCACAGCCAGCGATCTCAAGGGCATCATGGCGATGATGCCGGCGTTTACGACGAAAGACGGCGATCGCATCGACGCGACCGATACGGTGGATACCGACGAGCTGGCCCGCGCGGTGGATCGATTGATTCGCGACGGCGGCGTGAACGTGCTCACGACCACCGGCAGCTTCGGCGAGTTTCACACTTTGCTCTGGGACGAGCACAAGAAATTGATCGAGGCGACCATAGCGGCGGGGAAGAAGCGCGTCCCGGTCCTTGTCGGCTGCACCAATCTGAATCCGCGCGAAGCGATTCGCCAGGCGAAATTTGCCCAGGAAGCCGGGGCCGACGGGCTCTTGCTCGGCGTGCCGTTTTATTATGCGGCGACCGTGGACAACGCGGTGCAGTTTTATCACGACGTCGCCGACGCGCTGCCGAAAATGGGCGTGATGATCTATCATAACCCGACTCACCACCGCGTGACGATTCCCGTCAGCGCCTTCAAAAAGATCACGGAGAAGCCGAACATCGTCGGCATGAAAGACTCGCACCGCACGCCGCTGCAATTTGTCGAGCTGTGCGGCATCACCAGGGGCAAGATGAGCATCTTCGTCAATCAGACGCAGATGTTTCCTTATTATCAGCTCGGCGCCGCCGGCTGCTGGTCGTTCAACGTCTGGATGGGCCCCTCGCCGGTGGTCAATCTGCGCGACGCCTGCCTGGCGCAGGATTGGGAGACCGCGAAAAAGATCTGCCTCGATCTCGATGCCACCAACCGGGTCGGACCGAACATCGGCAATCTTTCCTGGCGCGAGAACGTTTTCAAACTCTCGACCAACGAAGCCGGCTACTGCACGGCCGGCCCGCTGCGCGCGCCCTGGCGCATCGTTCCGCAGGAAGTCAAAGACAACAGCAAGAAGATCGCCGCCTACTGGAGATCTCTCTGCGAAAAATACCCGCTGGCCGCCGAGGCCGCGCGTAAAAGCGCCTAGCTTTTAGTCAGCTCTACGGGGCTCGGCGATGCCTTTCGGCGTGAAACCGAAAGGCATCGCTTTTTAATGGTGTGCTTGCGACGCTGGAAAAAACACCTCGTTTCAGTGTAAATAGACCGTCAGGTAGAAGCAGACCAATCCCGCGATTCGGGGGAGAATTATGAGCATAGCAGAGCAAAAAATCATCGACGGTGACGGCCATGTGGTCGAAGACATCGCGAGCATCATCAAATATATGCCCGAGGATTACATCGGCCGGAGCTTCTCCGAGGCACGCGGCAAGAACCCCTTTCCGCCGATCGATCACCTCCACACCGCCAACCGCCACTTCACGCCGAAGGGCGCGTTTGCCAACGTCGGCCGCGAGGGCTGGGAATTGTTCCTCGAAGACGTCGGCATCGGCACCACCGTGCTCTACACCAGCGCCGGGCTCGCCTTCGGCAAGATCGTGAGCCGCGATTGGGCCATCGAGCTGGCGCGCGCTTATAACAATTGGATTCACGACACCTATCTTTCGAAGAGCCCGCGCTTCAAGGCGATGGGCCTGATCCCGCTGCAGGAGCCGGCTGAAGCGGTCATCGAGCTCCGTCGCATCGTGCGCGATCTGGGATTTTCCGGCGCCATGCTGCCGTCCATGGGCGTCAACATGCCGCACCTGGGCTCCGAGAAGTACTGGCCGATTTACGGCGAAGCCGAGCGGCTGGGCTGCGCGATCGCGATCCACGGCGGCGCGCACGAAAATCTTTTGATGGACGACATGAGCCCCTACGCGGTGGCTAACGCGCTGGGCCACCCGATGAGCCAGATGATCGGTTTCGCCGGCATTGTCTTCAACGGCGTCTTCGACAAATTCCCCGGCGTGCGCATCGGCTTCATGGAAGCGGGCTGCGCCTGGCTCCTCACCTGCATGGAACGCTTCACCGGCTCGTGGAAAAGCCACGTGCAGTACGATCCGCGCGGCCGATTTTTGCAGCTCAAGAAAGGCGAAAAGATCATCGATTATATTTTGCGCCACATCGACGAGGGCCGGATCTTCGTGGGCTGCGAAGGCGAGGAGCTGAGCATCGCCGAGGCCGTGAGCATCACCGGCAACAAGCCCTACATTTTTTCCACCGACTATCCGCACGAAGTGGACGCGGAGACTTGCAAACACGAGCTGGAAGAGCTGCAGGAAAATCCGCAGCTCAGCGCGGGCGACAAAGACGCAATCCTGTTCGGCAACGCAAAGAGATTTTATCAATTGGCTCAATGAGTCTAGCGTCTGACGTCTAGCGTTCTCGCGTTCCTATCCCAACACTACACGCCAGACACAAAACTCTAGACGTGCTCATACGAAGCGGGCAAGCCGCCACAATAAGAGAAAAGCCAGGAGACAAACCATGAGCGACAAAAAACACAAAATTATCGACGGCGACGGCCATGTGGTCGAAGATCATTCGGCGATCACGGCGCATATGCCTCAGAAGTTTCGCGAGCGCTTTGGCTCGGCGCGCGGTCCTTACCCGCCCAACGATCATCTGCACGCCGCCAACGCGCATTTCCTCCCGCCCGGCGCCTTCGCCAAAGTCGGCCGCGAAGGCTGGATCGATTTCATGGAAGACGTCGGTCTCTCCGGCGCGATCTTATATCCGACCAACGGCCTTTCCTTCGGGCGCGTCGTCAGCCTCGACTGGGCCATCGAGCTCGCTCGCGCTTACAACGACTGGATGCACGACGAGTACTTGAGCAAGAGCAACCGGTTTCAGGCGTTGGGCCTGATTCCGGTTCAGGAGCCGCCCGAGGCGGTCAAAGAGCTGCGGCGCATCGTCAACGAGCTGGGCTTTTGCGGTGCCATGCTGCCAAGTACCGGCGTAATGGGCGCGCAGAATCATCTCGGCGACGAAAAATACTGGCCGATCTACGAGGAAGCCAACCGCCTCGGCTGCTGTATCGGCATTCACGGCGGCGTGCATGACCACATGGGCCTGGACGATATGACACCCTACGCTCCAGTGAACGCGCTCGGCCACCCGTTCGGCCAGATGGTCAATTTCGCCGGCATTCTATTTAACGGCGTCTTCGACAAATATCCCAAGGTGCGCTTTGGCTTCATGGAAGCCGGCTCCGGCTGGTTCGTCAACTGTATCGAGCGTCTCGAGCGGGCGTGGAACAGCCATGTGCAGTACGATCCGCGCGGTCGCTTTCTGAAACTGCGCGAGAAAGAATCGATCACGGATTACATCAAGCGCCACATCGATGAGGATCGGATTTACGTCGGGGTCGAAGGCGATGAGCTCACCCTGCCCTTCGCCGTCAGCATCGTCGGCAACAAGCCGTTTATTTTCTCCTCGGATTTTCCGCACGAGGTCAACAACGATACCTGCAAAGCCGAACTGGAAGAGCTCGACGAAAATCAGCGGCTCACCCAGGAAGACAAGGACGCGGTGCGCTATCGCAACGCCGAGCGCTTCTACGGCTGGACAGCACATTAGCTCCCATGGCTCGACCCCGGCGCCGGACCGCTATAATCCAATCGCGAAACGGCGCCAAAGCGGAAATCTTGCGCGACCTCCGGTTATCTTCCTGTCTCACACCCGTGAATCTTCATTCGTTCGCCATCGAGAAATGCCGCTAACCTATTTCTGGCTCTTGCCCCTCGGGCTAGCCATCGGCACGTTCGGCACTTTGATCGGCGCCGGTGGCGGTTTCATTCTGGTCCCGATTCTTTTGATCGTTTACCCGGAGGAAAATACCGAGCTGATCACGAGCATTTCGCTCGCCGTGGTGTTCTTCAACGCTTTGTCCGGCTCCTGGGCCTACAGCCGCATGAAGCGCATCGATTACAAGTCGGGCATCGTCTTCGCGATCGCCACCGTGCCGGGCGCGATCCTCGGAGCGGTGTCGACGGCCTACGTCTCGCGCCAGTCGTTCAATTTGATTTTCGGTGCGCTGATGATCGTCGCCGCCGTATTTCTATGGATTTCGGCGAAAGACGATCATCAGAGCGCGCCGTCGCACCTTGCCGACGAAAAGCGCGCCGTCACCCGGCGCCGGACCGTGCGCGAATTAGTTGATGCGCGGGGCGCTCGTTATCACTACGCGTACGATCCGATGATCGGCATCACGCTGAGCCTCTTCGTCGGCTTCGTTTCGAGTCTGCTCGGTGTCGGCGGTGGTTTTATCCACGTGCCGGCGCTCAGCCGGCTTTTGAATTTTCCCGTGCACGTCGCCACCGCGACATCGCACTTCGTGCTCGCCGTCATGGCGTTCACGGGGACCGTGGTGCACATCGCGACCGGGAATTTCGCGCAGGGCGCCGCGCGCACCGCGTTCATCGCCGCGGGTGTCGTCGTCGGCGCCCAACTCGGCGCGCGGCTGTCGACCCGCGTCGGCGGCAAATGGATCATCCGCGGGCTGGCGCTGGCCATGCTCTTCGTCGGCGTCCGTCTGGTGCTGGGCGCGTTCTGAGCCGGGCTTTGACAGCCCGCAGTTCATGATCTAGTCTTCGGCGGCAAATTCTTTTCGGGAGAGCTTCATGAAATGTCCGGGACTTCCGCTTCTGTGCTGGCGGATTGATTTCGCAAGGCTCTGTGGGATCCTTCTGATCGTCGCTGCGTCGAGCGCCATCGCGCAAGCCCAGAACCTCATCAATTTTCGCATCGCCAACGGCACCAGCGGAGAAAATCCCGCCGTGCTGTGGGTCGGCGTCGACCAGGGCTTTTACCGCAAGCACGGCCTCAACGTCGAAGTCATCTTCATGCGCAGCGGCCCGCTGGCGATTTCCGCGCTGGCGTCATCCGATGTACAGATGGTGTTCACCAGCTCCAACAACGTGTTGAACGTCGCGGCCGGCGGACTGGACGTAGGTGTGATCGGCACCGTGATCGGCCGGCCGGAAGGCGATTTCATGGCGCGGCCGGAGATCAAAAAACCCGAGGACTTGAAAGGCAAGCAAGTCGCCATCCAGAGCATCGGCGGCGGCGGTTGG
>Ga0070681_10001456_pt1 | contig 20867 bp, 22 predicted proteins | sample KBSC83BmetaG_FD_65650 | JGI IMG/M metagenome (GOLD analysis project Ga0070681, IMG submission 65650) | Corn rhizosphere microbial communities from Kellogg Biological Station, Michigan, USA - KBS C8-3B metaG | ecosystem: Host-associated > Plants > Roots > Rhizosphere | place: USA: Michigan... | reverse complement strand
CAGGCGATCGGCGACATCTGCGACCTCTACTCGCCAGGCGAATGCCGAAATTACTTCACGGCCGCAGGCTATGGACTCACGTGAAAGTCCGACGCTCTAGAGCTCGACTCTACCTTTCGGTCAGCTTGAGCTCGATCCGCCGGTTGCGGCGATAGGAGATCTCGTCGTTGCGCGTGTCGAGCGGCTGGAACTCGCCGAACCCGGTGGCGGCGAGGCGCTCCGGCGGAATGCCCTGATCGACCAGGAAGCGTACGACGGCGATGGCACGCGCCGTCGACAGCTCCCAATTGCTGGCGAACTGTGCGGTGTGGATCGGTACCTTGTCGGTGTGCCCGTCGATGCGCAGTACCCAGTTGATGTCGGGTGGGATGCGCGGGATGAGGTCCTTGAGCAGCGCCGCGAGGCGGATGATCTGCTGCTTGCCGGGATCGCCGAGCTCGGCCGACCCTTGGTTGAACAGGACTTCGGACTGGAACACGAAACGGTCGCCGACGATGCGCACGTCGGGATTGCCGGCCAGCACCTCGCGCAGCCGGCCGAAGAATTCCGAACGGTAGCGCGCCAGCTCCTCGACCTTGCTGGCGAGTGCCGCGTTGAGCCGGCGGCCGAGATCGACGATCTGGACGTCCTGCTCCTTGGTCTTGCTTTCGGAAATGTCGAGCGCCTGCTGGATGCGCGAGAGCTGCTCGCGCAAGGCCGCGATCTGCCGGTTGAGGAGATCGACCTGGCTCTGCGCCTCCTTGGAGAGCTGCTGCTCATGGGTGAGGTCGCTTTGCATGGTCTCGCCGCGCGCCAGGAGCTCGGCCAGCCTGATGTCGCGCTGCGCCACATCCTTCTGGGCCAGCGCCGTGCGTTCCTCGGTGGTCGACAGGCGCGCCTCGAGCTCCTTCGAGCGGTCGCGCGCCGCCGTGACCTCGGCGTCCTTGGCCTGCAGCTGCTGCGCCATGCCGGCGACCTGCTTCTCGAGATCGTCGCGCGTCTTCTGCAGCGCCGCGATGTCGTTCTCGAGCTGCGCCAGCTGCTTCAGCTGCAGCTCGATCTTCTCCTTGTCGGCCGCGACGGTCTTGTTTGCGTCCTCGAGCTCCTTGGCGACGCGCCCGATGCTGGCCTCGTTCTGGGCGAGCTTGGCCGTGGCCTCGTTGAGACGCGCATTGATCGCATCGCGCTCGGCGATAATGCCTTGCAGCCGGTTGACGGCGGCGTCGCGCGCCGCAGCCGAGGCCTGCAGGTCGGCGGTGAGCTGACCCATATTGAGGCGCAGGTCGGCATTGGTGGAGCGCTCGAGCGCCAGCATGTCGGCGAGCTGCGTGACCTGATCGGTGAGCCGCTTCAGCGCCGCGTCGCGGCCGCTGATCGCCTGGCCGAGATAGAATTGCGCCAGCACGAAGACGAGGACGAGGAAGATGATGACGATGAGCAGGGTCGACAGCGCGTCGACGAAGCCCGGCCAATAATCGAAAGCGCCGCGGGCCTTTCGGCCTAGCGTAGCCATGCTCCCTACCTTTCGCTTTCCTCGGCGAGGGCGGCGATGGTGCGGGCGAGCAGGCGGATCTCGCTGCGCACCTCCTGGATGATCTGGGTGCGGCCCTGGCTCGTATCCTCGACGAGGCGCGTCGCGAGCTGCTCGATATTGCGCAGATGCGCGCGCGTCGGATCGTCGCCGTCATGGCCGAGCCGGTCGGCGAGGCGCGCCAGGATCGGCTGCATCTGGATCTGGTTCTCGGCGAGCTTCACCATCAGCGATTGCTCGGCGCGCATCTGGTCGCTCAACACGCCGAGCCGGTCGACCAGCGCCTGCAGATTGTTGTTCGCGGAAATGCGCGAATCCTCGCCATGCGCCATGGTGCGCTGCAGATTGTCGAGGCTGTCGGCGGTCTGCTCGAGCAGCGCCTGGATGTAGGCGGGCACCGATTGCTCGCCTTCCGTGATCGGGCCGGCGGCGCCGAGCCGCGTCTGGCTCGACAGCCATTCCTCGAGCTCGTTGTAGAAGCGGTTCTGCGCCTGTCCGGCCTGGATGTCGAGGAAGCCCAGGACGAGCGAGCCGGCGAGGCCGAACAGCGACGAGCTGAAGGCCGTGCCCATGGCGCCGAGCGGCGTCGCGAGGCCGCGCTTGAGATCGTCGAAGGCGGCGGTCGGATCGCCGCCGCCCATGCTGAGCCGGCCGACCACCTCGCCGACCGAGCCGACGGTCTGGATAAGGCCCCAGAAGGTGCCGAGCAGGCCGAGCAGCACGAGAAGACCGACGAGATAGCGCGATATGTCGCGTCCCTCGTCGAGACGGCTGCCGATCGAATCGAGCAGCGAGCGCATCGAGGTCGCCGACAGGCTAAGCCGTCCCTTGCGGTCGCCGAGCATGGTCGCCATCGGCGACAGCAGGCGGGTGCGCGTCGCCGTCGCGGGCTGGCCGCGCCGATAATCCTCGAGCCAGGCGATCTCCGGCGCCAGCATCAGCACCTGACGGAAGATGAAGACGATGCCGGCGACCAGCACGCCGAGGATGAGGCCGTTCAAGCCGGGATTGTGCAGGAAGGCGGAGCGCAGCACCGGCATCAGCACCGCCGCGACGCCGAGCACGATGAGCAGGAAGATCGCCATGCGGGTGATGAAGCGGCGTACGCCCGTCAAATTGCCGCCGCCCAACCCGGTCAGTCCGGCGAGGCGCGGCGCTGACCCGGGGCGGACCTGCTCCGGGGCGTTCATTCCTGCATCACCATCAGATCGACGCGGTTGGCGGGTGCGCCATTCTCGGTCTGATTGCCGAGCGCGCGCACATCGATGCGGGTGGTGTTGACGCCCTGATTGGCGAGATAGGAGCGCACGGTCAGCGCCCGGTCGAGCGACAGGCGCCGCGCCTGGCTCAGCGTCGTCGGCGTGCCCTCGGCATAGGCGAGCAGCTGGATGCGCGTGCTGCTCTGCTTGGTCAGATCGGCGGCGAGCTGCTGCAGCTCCTGCTTGGCGCTGTCGCTGAGCTCGGACGAGGTGCCGTCGAACAGGAGACGTAGCCGATTGCCGGCACGCGTCGCCCCGGTCGCGGGGGCCGTCGCGACCTGCGGGCCCGGAGCTGCGGCGGCCGGGGCGGCGGATGGCGCCGGTGGCGGCGGCGGGGGGGCGCGCTCGGCCAGGGCCGGCGGCGGGGGCGGCGGTTCGGGGGCGGGGTTGGCCCGCGGCGGCGGTGCGACCTGCACGGGCGCTGGCGGCGTGGTCCTGGGGGCCGCCGCCTGACGGCTGGGAGCGGGCGGCGGGGCCGGCGGTGGCGGAGCCGCACGCGGCACTTCGGCCACCGGCGGCGGGCGGGGGGCGGGCGGGGCTTCGGCCAGAACGGGCGGCGGCGGCGGCGGCGGCTCGGGCTGCGCCGGGCGGGCGGCGCGCGGCGCCTCGGCGGTCTGGCTGCGCGGCGCCGGGCTCGGCCGGACGGTCTCGCGCGGCCGGCTGGCCGCGGCGGCGGGCCGGGCGGGGGCTGCCTGGCTCGGCTGGGCACGTGGGCGCTCGGGCGGCGGCACTGCCGCCACCGAGGGGGCGGGGGGCGGCGGCGCATAGACACTGCCGGCCGGCGGCAGGGACGGCAGTTGCAGGAGATGGCTCTTGAGCTCGGGCGCGGCTGTCACGTCGGCGACCCGCGTGCTGCGCGGCGCCGCCGTGGCGGGACGGCTCGGGCTGCGCTTGGCCGCCGTGACGGCGTGATGGGCGACGGCAGTACGCGGCTTGGCGCGCGGCGCCGGCTGGCGCGAATCGAACCGGTCGAGCGCGTGAAGATTGACGACGACGTCGGGCCGGCGCGAGCTGAGAAACTGCGCATTCGCGTCGGATAGCGAGGCGAGCGCCAGCAGCAGCGCGAGCCCCAGCGGCCAGGCCGCGCGCCGGCGCGACCTCCGCACCTGGTTCGATCCCCTGGAGCTGGTCGGACTCATTCCCATGCTCGGCTGTGAGACACTAAAAAACCTAGCCGATCCGCTGGGGTCCAGCAACAAGGCGCTAGCCTGAGCGTGCCACGGCGCGCGGCTTTTGCGGACCACCTCGCAAAAGCGTGCCGAGCGGCAGATGCAAATGATCGTTGGCGGCGAGCACGCTGCCGCTTTCCAGCATGTCGTGGCCGCCATCGAGCTCGGACACATAGCCGCCCGCCTCGCGCACCAGCAGCATGCCGGCGGCGGTGTCCCAGGGCGACAGATGCGTCTCGAAGAAGCCGTCATAGCGGCCCGCCGCGACATAGGCGAGATCGAGCGCCGCCGAGCCGAAGCGGCGGATCCCCGCCACCTGCGGCATGACGTTGGCGAGCATGACCATATAGGGCTCCATCTCGCCATGGCCGAGGAACGGCATGCCCGTCGCGATCAGCGCCTGGCTGAGATCGCGACGGCCGGAGACGCGCAGCCGATGCTCCTGGTTGAGATAGGCGCCCATGCCCTTCTCGCCCCAGAACAGCTCGTCCTTGATTGGGTCGTAGATGATGCCGGCGACCATCTCGCGATCGCGCTCGAGCGCGATCGAGATGGCGAAATGCGGCAGGCCGTGCAGGAAATTCGTGGTGCCGTCGAGCGGATCGACGATCCAGCGGTGCTGGCCGTCGCCGGGCTCCACGGCGCTCTCCTCCATGAGGAAACCGTAGCCCGGCCGCGCCCGTTCGAGCTCGGCGCGGATCGTGCGCTCGGCACGCAGATCGGCCTGGCTGACGAAATCGGCCGGCCCCTTTCGCGAGACCTGCAGCTGCTCGACCTCGCCGAAGTCGCGCACCAGCCCGCGCGCCGCCTTCTCGGCAGCCTTGACCATGACGTTGATGAGAGCGGAACGCACTGCCATGGTCGATCTCTGCCTCGAAATTGCGGCTTAACTGCGGCTACTTGGCGCGTTCGACGTAGGAGTTGTCCGAGGTGTTCACGACGATGCGCGTGCCCGCCTCGATGTGCGGCGGGATCATGACGCGCAAGCCGTTATCGAGCTTGCCGGGCTTGTAGGAGGAGGATGCCGTCTGGCCCTTCACCACGGGATCGGCCTCGATCACCGTCGCTACCACTGTCTGCGGAATGACGATGCCGATCGGCGTGCCCTCATAGAGCGACAAGGTGACCTTCATGCCGTCCTGCAGATAGGCGGCCTGCTCGCCGACGAGATCGCGCGGCACGATGACCTGCTCGAAGGTCTGCTCGTCCATGAAGGTGAGGCTCTCGTCGTCGCCGAACAGATACTGGTAGTCGTTCTCGTCGATATAGACGCGCTCGACCGATTCGCCGGAGCGGAAGCGATCGTTGAGCTTGGTTCCGTCGCGGACGTCGCGCAGCTCGACCTGCATGAAGGCGCCGCCCTTGCCGGGCGTGATGTGCTGCGCCTTGGCCACGAGCCACAGCTTGCCGCGGTATTCCATGACATTGCCTTGGCGCAGTTCGTTGGCATTGATCTTCATCGCAATCGTCGTCCCTATCAAAAAGGCCCCGAGGGGGCCTGCCGCCGTCAGCGGTCATCAATTCAAATACGGGCTCGCCCGCGGCTGAGGCGGATCCCGGTCGCAATTGACCGGAGTTGGCCCTGGCCGGCGCGGCGAAAGCGGCCGGGAAGCTAGCAGCTTGCCCTTCCTGCTGCAACGCGCGGCGACCGGTGCTATCACCCGTCGCATGCAGACTCCCTGGTGGCGGCCCGATTCCCATGCCAGGCGCGCCGCCACCCTCAAGGGGCGCGGCGCCATCCTGGCGCGCGTCAGGGGCTTCTTCGCAGCAGCCGGCTTCACCGAGGTCGAGACCCCGGCGCTCGCCGTGTCGCCCGGCATGGAGCCGCATCTCAAGCCCTTCGCGACCGAGCTGCTGGAGCCGGGCGGGGTGGCGCGTCCGCTCTATCTCCACACTTCGCCCGAATTCGCCATGAAGAAGCTGCTTGCGGCCGGCGAGCGCCGCATCTGGCAGCTGGCGCGCGTCTTCCGCAATGGCGAGCGGTCGGCCACCCACCATCCCGAATTCACCATGCTCGAATGGTATCGGGCCGGCGCCGGCTGGCGCGATCTCGTCGGCGATTGCGAGGCGTTGCTAACGGCCGCGCTCGAGGCTGCCGGCGCCTCGCAGCTCGTCTGGGGCGGTCTGGAATGCGATCCGCGCCGCCCATGGCAGATGCTCTCCGTCGCCGACGCCTTCCGCAGCCATGCCGATATCGATCTGCTCGCGACGGCGCCCGATCCCGAAGCGCCCGATCTCGATCGTCTGGTTCGCGCCGCCGAGCGCGCCGGCATCGCGACCCATGAAGGCGACCGCTGGGAGGACCTGTTCTTCCGCATCATGCTGGAGCGCATCGAGCCGCTGCTCGGCCATCCGGTGCCGACCGTGCTGCATGATTATCCGCTGTCGCTCGCCGCACTGGCGCGGCCGAGCCCGGCGGATCCCCGCGTCGCCGAGCGCTTCGAGCTCTATGTCGCCGGCCTCGAGCTCGCCAACGCCTTCGGCGAGCTCACCGACCCCGACATCCAGGCGGCGCGGTTCCGGCGCGACGCCGATCTGAAAGAGCGGCTCTACGGCGAATGCGTCCCGATCGACGCGGATTTTCTCGCCGCTCTGCGCCACGGGCTGCCGGAAAGCGCCGGCATCGCGCTCGGCTTCGACCGTCTCGTGATGGTCGCGACCGGCGCCGACCATATCGAGCAGGTGCTGTGGGCGCCGGTGGGGTAGGATAAGCCGCGCAATGAGTGAGCCTTTCACCGGCTATGTCGTCGATCTGCGGAATAGTTATCCGCGGCCAAAATGTGTTACAGTTGACAACTTGTTTCGTGCTCTGATCGGGGCCGGTCCCATGTCGAAGCTGCATCAACTTGATATCGTCGCGCTCACCGTCGATGTTTCCGAGCACGGTCTCGTCCGAGGCCAGGTCGGGACCATCGTCGCGACGCTTGCCTCGAACATGTATGAGATCGAGTTTTCCGACGAGGACGGGCGTACCTACGCGGAGCTGGCCTTGAAAGGGGACCAGCTCATGCTCCTGCATTATCGCCGCGAGCGCGCGGCCTAGAGGAGCATTGGGCGTATGCCGGGCGGCTCCTGACCCGCTTCGAGCTACGGTGAATTAGCGGCTTACAGCTTCAGCAGCTTCTTCGCGTTGCCGTTCATCAGCTTGACGCGGTCTTCCTCGGAGATCGGCGCCGACTCGATCCATTCGACGCCGGGCTCATTGGGAACGAAGGGCCAGTCGACCGAGAAGAGGATGCGGTCGACGCCCATCTCGAGCATCGAGCAGATGAGGGCGGGCGTCGAAAAATTGCCCGAGGTCGTTATCCAGAAATGCTCGCAGAAGATTTCGCGGAAGCGCCGCTTCATCTGGTTCTGGCGCGCCAGAGACTGGTCGATGCGCCACAGCGAGAAGGGGATCGATTCGCCCATATGGCCGAGGACCATGCGGAGCTTGGGATATTCGTCGAACACGCCGGACAGGACCATGCGGATGGCGATGGTCGCGGTCTCCATCGTGTAGCCCCAGGCCGGCCGCGCCAGCATGGGGAATTCCTGGATGTAGTCCTTGAAATAGGCCTCGACGACCGCCGGATGCGGGTAGCCCGGATGCAGATAGATCGGCACGTCGAGCTCTTGCGCCCGCGCATAGATCGGCCAGAAGCGCTTGTCGTCGTGAAACACCTGGTTGGTGAGGCCATGGATCATGGCGCCCTTGAAGCCCAGCTCTTTCACGCAGCGCGCAAGCTCGTCGGCGGCGCGTTTGGGATCGGGCGTGGGCAGGGCGGCGAAGGCGGCGAACCGGTCGGGGTGGGCACGCACCGCGCGTGCCAGCTTGTCGTTGGCCGCGCGCGCCAGCGCGACCGCCGTCTCGGGATCGAATTTCTGCGTCGAAGGCGCGCCATGCGACAGGACCTGAAAATCGATGCCGGCCTCGTCCATCTCGCGCAGGCGATACTCGCCATCGCCGAAATCGTGCAGCCGCGGCTGGATGCCCGGCGCCTTCGATCCCTCGGCGGCGGAGAAATGCTTGGAGATGTCGGGATCCCAATAATGCTCTTCGATGGCGATGATCGGCGTCTTGGTCTTGCGTTGCATGCTGGGTCAGATCCTCATTTCTCTTGGCCGGCGACCACGATCCAGCCGGCGACCGGGCGGTCGTCCTCGCGCCGCGTCGCGGTCGGCTGCATGCTCAAACTGCCGAGTCCGGCGGTCGACAGCACCTCCCGGAGGTACTCGGCCGAATGGGCGTAGCGCAAGCCCTGATGCAGCTTGATGCGCTCCGGCCCCGCATCCTCGGTGGTGAAGACGAAGCGGCCCGGCCTGGCGAGGCGACGGGCGACGCCGCACATCACCGGCGCGAGATCGCCGAAATAGATCAGCACATCGGCGGCGATCACCAGATCGAAAGCAGGCCCGGGCCGCTCGAGAAAGGCGGTGAGGTCGGCGATGTCGAGCGCATCATAGATGCCGCGCTCGGCGGCGCGCGCGATCATGGCCGGCGACACGTCGACGCCGGACAGTTGCCCGAGATGCGGCTTCAGCGGCACGCCGGCAAGCCCGGTGCCGCAGCCGAGATCGAGCGCCGAGGGCTTCGGCGGCAGCGCCGGCCAATGGGATGTCAGCGCTTCGGCGATGATCTCGGGAGCGCGGTAGGCCAGGCGCTCGACGAGATGCGCGTCGAAATTGCCGGCATAATGGTCGTAGAGGCCGCGCACGAACGCGGGATCGGCGCGATCGGGGGCTGCCGCCTCGCCGAGTGCCGCGAGCGCCAGCCGGGCGCCCGAGCCGTCGGCCGGATCGAGCTCGAGACAGCGCCGGAAGGAACGGGCGGCATCCTCGTTGCGCCCGAGCGCGCGTTGCGCCAGTCCCCGGTTGTAATGCGCCGCGACGAAATCGGGATTGAGCTGCAGGGCGCGGTCATAGGCCTCGACCGCCGCCTCGTGCTTGGCCTGCGCCTTGAGCGCATGGCCGAGATTGTAATGGGCTTCGGTGAAGGACGGCGCCATGGTGAGAGCGCGGCGGAAGGCGCCTTCCGCATCGGCATGCCGGCCGAGCGCATTCAGCACATTGCCGCGATTGTTGAGAATCTCGGGATCACCGCGGCGCCGCGCCAGCGCCCGCTCGATGAGCTCGAGCGCCAGATCCTGCTGTCCGCATTGCGAGGCGAGCACGCCCAGCCAATGCAAGGCATCGGCATCGGCGGGATCGGCCTCGAGCCGCGCGCGATAGATCGCCTCGGCTTCCTGCAGCCGACCGGCGCGATGGTGCGCGAGCGCTTCCTCCAGGGTGGGGGCGGTCACGATGCGGCGGGACGCGGCGCTTCGGCGATGGCGGCAAAGGCCACGACGCGCTCGGGCGGGAAGGTGACGGTCACGCTGGTGCCGCGATCGGGCTCGCTCTCGATCGCGAGCGTGCCGCCATGCAGCTCGGCCAGCGCCTTGGCGAGCGGCAGGCCGAGCCCGGTGCCCTGATGGATGCGCGACAGGGAATTGTCGATCTGGCGGAAGGGCTGCAGCGCGCGCGGGATATCCTCGGGCGCCAGCCCGATGCCGGTGTCGGTCACCGTGAGGGCGATGCCGCCGGCGGCAAGCGGTTCCGCCGTGACCGTGACGCAGCCGCCGCTCGGCGTGAATTTGATCGCATTGGATAGGAGGTTGAACAGGATCTGGCGCAGCTTGGCGCGATCGGCGCGCAGCGGGTTCAGGCCCGGCAGGATCCGCGTCTCGAGGGCGACGCCGCCCTGCTCGGCTTTCGGCCGCAACATGCGGCAGCAGATCGGCACGAGCTCGCCGGCATCGACGAACTCTTCGCGCAGCTCCATGCGCTTGGCCTCGATCTTGGTGAGATCGAGAATGTCGTTCACCAGGTCGAGCAGATGCTTGCCGCTGTGATAGATGTCGCGTGCATAGTCGCGGTACTGGTGCGATCCGAGGGGCCCGTGGCGCTGCTCGTACAGCATCTCGGAGAAGCCGATGATGGCGTTCAAGGGGGTGCGCAGCTCGTGGCTCATGGTCGCGAGGAAGCTGGTCTTGGCGCGGCCTGACGCCTCGACCTCCTGCAGCGCGGCGCCGAGCCGGCCGACCAACGCCTCCTTCTCGTGCTTGACGCGGATGGCGGCGGTGACGGTGCGCACGCTCGCCCGGCTGATGAGGCCGAGACTCACGACATAGACGATGCCGATCAAGGCGAGGCCGAGATGGATGCGGTCGCCCTGCCAGGCGAGGCCGGCGACGATGACCAGGAATACCGGCCAGACGAAATACTCGACGGCCGGCACATGCGACGAGTTGGAGGCGACCGAGCCCGACGCCATGCCGCAGGCCACGAGGATGACCAGCCCCTGCAAGAGCGGGCTCTGATCGACCCACATCACCACGCCCGGCAGGCTCCACAGGACGCCGAATCCGAGGACGTGCCGAGCGAAGCGGTCGAGCCATGCTTGCGGAGGATCGCGGTCGGACGCGAAATAGGCGCGGCGCAGGCGCCAGCGCAACAGGCCAGCGACGCCGACCAAAGCCAGCCAGCCGAGCAGCGCCCCGGCCGGCAGCTCGCCCCACAGCAGCACCGACATCGCCGCGGCCAGGATGAAGGCGATCACCATCGGCAGGGGAGAGGCGTAGAGAAGATCGGCCCGCTCGCGGGCGATCTTGCGCTCCATCTCCGCATCCAAGGGGGGCGTCACCCCCTCCGCCGTGGCCGCCATCTCGCCGGCCGCGTCCCCCATATCCCTCTGATCCTGCATATACCTATGTTAATCCATGTCGCCTGCGACACAAATCGAGAGAATTTCCGGCTGCAAAGCGCAGCGGGTCTCGCTACGAGGACGTGCAATGCCACCCCACCAGGGAAGGGAGCGGTCATGCGTTACGAACTCTATTACTGGCCCTCGATCCAGGGACGCGGCGAATTCGTCCGGCTGGCGCTCGAAGAGGCGGCCGCCGTCTATATCGACGTCGCCCGCACCGCCAGCGGCGCATTCGGCCTGATGGAGCGCGCCGCCAACCCTCCCTTCGCGCCCCCTTTCCTCAAGGCGGGCAAGCTCGTCATCGGCCAGACCGCGAACATCCTGGCCTATCTCGGCGCGCGCCACGGACTCGCCCCCAAGGAGGAGGCCGGGCGCCTATGGGCCAACCAGCTGCAGCTCACCATCGCCGATCTCGTCGCCGAGGTGCATGAGACGCACCACCCGATCGCGAGCGCGCTCTATTATGAGCAGCAGCGGCCGGCAGCCAAACAGCGCGCTGAGAATTTCCGCAAGGAGCGCGCGCCGAAGTATCTCGATTATTTCGAGCGCGTGCTGGCCAAGAATTCCGGCGGCGACCGCCATCTCGTCGGCAGACGCCTCAGCTATGCCGATCTGTCGCTGTTTCAGGTCGTCGCGGGGCTGCGCTATGCTTTTCCGCGCATGATGAAGCGGCTGGAGAAGAAGTGTCCGCGCCTCATCGCTCTGCACGACCGCGTCGCGGCGCGGCCCCGCATCAAGCGCTACATCGCCTCGGAACGCCGCATCCCCTTCAACGAGCAGGGTATCTTCCGCCACTATCCCGAGCTGGACGCCAAGCGCTGAGCGCTCAGCCGGCCGGCTTGGGCGGCGGCGGCAGCTCGACATGGATCGGCCGCACGCTCTTGAGATAGGTGGCGATCGCGTGCCGGTCGGCATCGGTGAGCTTGGCGGTGCCGCGCACCACCGCCTTCATGCCCGAGCCCACCATGTCCGAATCCGGTGTCATGCCGGTCTTCAGCAGGCGCTCGATCTCCTCGATGCTCCAATCGCCGATGCCGGTCTCGCGGTCCGATGTGATGTTCGGCGCGTTCTGCCCGTCCGGGCCGCCGATATTGCCGGAAAAGGCGAGGCTCGTCTTGAGCGCGCCGAGCAGGTTGCGCGGCGTGTGGCATTCTTCGCAATGGGCGACGGCGTGAACGAGGTAATTGCCGCGATTCCATTCCTCGCCCTTGGCGAGCTCGACCGTGATCGGTCCGGCCGTGAAAAACAGGCTGCGCCAGAAGACGAGCAGCGCGCGCCAGCCGAAGGGCGGCTTGACCGCATGCGGCTTGTTGGGCTCGGCCACCGCCGGCAGGCTGGCGAGATAGGCGTAGAGGTCGGCGATGTCGCCGTCGCGCATGTTGGTGAAGGAGGTGAAGGGAAACACCGGGAAGAGGCGCTCGCCGCCCGGCGCGATGCCCTGGCGCAGGGCGCGGTGAAAATCCTCCGCGCTCCAGGCGCCGATGCCGTGCGCGCGGTCGGGCGTGATGTTGGGCGCGTAGAAGGTGCCGAAGGGCGTGTCGAGGCCGAGCCCGCCGGAGGGCGGCGCGCCGTTCCGATCGCCGCCATGGCAGCCGCCGCAATCGGCCGCGTCGTAGAGATATTTTCCGCGCGCCACTGCCGTTTCGTCGGCGGCGGGCGACGCGGTGGTGCCGAGCAGCAGAGCGGCGAAAGCAAGCGGAAGCGGCAGCGCGCGGGACGGCATCATGTGTTCTCTCTCGTGTCGAAGGAAGGGGGCCACCTTCTCCCGCCGGTGAGAGAAGGTGGCCGTCACCGCCGGAAGACGCGGCAAGGGGGCCCCGTGCCGGCGGCGATCGCCTGCTCGCCTCAGGCGAGGGGCTTGGTCGCGATCTCGTAGCTCGGATCCTTGGTCGCGACGGTGCTGTATCCGAGATCCTTGAAGGGATGCGCCGGATCCCATGCGACCGGCAGGCGCTTCGGCTGCGAGCCGGCCGGCGGGAAGGCGAAGATCAGCGATTCGGCGCCGTGATGCGCGATCTTGCCGGTCATCTGATGATGCTCGCGATGGATATGGCCGAAGAACACCGTGACGTTCTGGTAAGGCGTCAGGATGTCGATCGCCTTGGCGCCGTCCTTGGTCGCCCAATCCCAGGCGGGATAGAGGTCGAACAGCGGCCGGTGCGCGAAGACGACGATCGGCTGCGCCTTGTCGAGCTTGGCGAGATCGGCGACGAGCCACTGCAGCTGCTTGTCGCCGATGAGTCCGTTCGGGTCCGACACATTGTCGAGCGCCACGAAATGCACGCCCTTGTGGTCGAACGCGTAATAGCCGTCGCCGAACATCGCGCGATACATCGCGCCATTATCGAGGCCGGCATCGTTCTCCCCCGGGATGAAGCGGACATCCTTCACCGTGAGGTCGGCGACGATGGTCTTGAATTCCGCCATGCGTCGCTGCCGCTCCTCGTCCTTGTCGGCGGCATGGGTGAGGTCGCCCGTGAACATGATGAAGTCGGGTTGGCGCGGCAGCGCGTTGACCGCCGCGACGGCGCGCTTCAGCGTGTTCTTGGCTTCGGGGTTGGGCGGCCCCTCGAATCCCCAATGCGTATCGGTCATCTGGACGAAGAAGAAATCCTGGCCGGCGGCGGCCAGGGCGCGGCCCCAGGGCCCGAGGCTCGATGCGAACACCACGCCGCCGAGACCGGCCAGCCTGAGGAAGTCCTTGCGATTGATCTCCATGCTCATGCGGCCATGCCTCCCGCTGTCGAAGGCGCCGGTGCGGCGCCGTCACAGGGGCAAGACCCGGCTCCCCGCCGGCTTATTCCGGGAAATTTCACCAAGGCGGGATGATAAGTCGCGCGGCGAGGGTCTAATCTCCGGAGAGCAGGCCAAGGGGGCTCGACCGGTTGAGTGATTCGTCCCGAGACGCGGCGGCGCCCCAGCGCCGCTTCGAGACGTTGGTGATGCCGCACCTCGATGCGGCCTATAACCTTGCGCGCTGGCTGACGCGCAGCGATGCCGATGCCGATGACGTGGTCCAGGAGGCGTCGCTCAAGGCCTTTCGCTTTCTCGACCAATGCCGGGCCGAGGATGCCAGGGGCTGGTTCCTCGCCATCACCCGCAACGCCGCCTATTCTTGGCTCAGGAATAAACGGCCGCAGGAGCTGGTCATATCAGGGGGAGAGGAGGGCGAGCCGGCCGAGCTCGCCGCCGATCCCGCCACGCCCGAGAGCCTCGCCCTCGACGGGGAGGCGACGCGGCGGCTGGAGGAGGCGATCGGCGGCCTGCCGGTGCCATTCCGCGAGGTGGTGATTTTGCGCGAGCAGGAAGAGCTGAGCTACCGGGAGATCGCCGAGCTGACGGGCGTGCCGATCGGCACCGTCATGTCGCGCCTGGCGCGCGGCCGCGCGCTGCTTGCCCGTGCCCTGGGCCGCCCCTTGCCGTCGCCGCAGCGCGGGAGGCAGGACGCATGACCGGAACCGAGCGCGATCTCGAGCAGTGGCTCGCCGCCGCCCGCGACGGCGAGCTGCCGCCCGAGGAGGAAGCCCTCCTCGAGGCGCATCTCGCGCAAGACCCGCGCGCCGCCGCGCACGATGCCGCGGCGCGGGCACTCTCGGCGACCCTGAAGCAGGCCCGCTATCGTCGCGCGCCCGCCGCGCTCGCCCACCGCATCCGAGATGAGATCGCGCAACAGGCGACGCCGCGGCCGGTCCTGCGGCCCTTTGCCATCCCGCGCCGCTGGGCCATGAGCGCGCTCGCCGCGGCCGCCTGCCTGCTGCTCGCCTGGAATCTCGCGCTGCAATTCGAGCGTCCCGGCATGCTGCCGCTCGCCGACGAGGTGGTGGAGAATCATGTGCGCTCGCTGATGGCGAACCATCTCACGGACGTCGTCTCGTCGGATCAGCACACGGTGAAGCCCTGGTTCAACGGCAAGCTCGATCTGGCGCCACCGGTCGGCGATTTCGGCGCGCAAGGCTTCGCGCTGATCGGCGGGCGGCTCGACTATCTCGCCGGCCATCCCGTGGCGGCGCTGGTCTATCGCCACAACGAGCATGTCATCAATCTCTTCGTCTTGCCGGCTGCCGGCGCCGATCGGCGTCCGACCCACCTCACGGCGCGCGGCTATGCGCTGCTCAACTGGGCAAAAGGCGGCCTGGACTATTGGGCGGTGTCCGACATCAACCCGCTGGAGCTCGACGGGCTGCCCGCACTGGTCGATTCGGCGGCCGCCCCGCAACAATCGGAATAGGCAAGCCCGGCCGCTCCTGTATTCTCCTGCCCGGGAGGGCGGGGAATGCGTTTCATATCGATGGTGGCGGCAGCGATCGCTTTGCTCGGCGCGGTGCCGGCGAAGAGCGACGGGGTCGCCGACTTCTATCGCGGCAAGAGCATCAGCCTCATCATCGGCTTCGGCGAGGGCGGCGGCTACGACCTCTCGGCGAGGCTGGTCGCGCAATATCTGCCGCGCTTCATTCCCGGCAACCCTTCGATCGTGCCCCGCAACATGCCGGGTGCCTCCAGCGTGCGGGCCGTCGAATATTTCCACAATGTGGCGCCGCGCGACGGCACCGCGCTCGGATTCTTCATCTCGACCATCACCCTCGACAAGGCGACCGACCGCTCGCTCAAATACGAGCCGGAGCGCTTCACCTGGATCGGACGCGTCGATTCGGCGGTCACTTTCGGCGTGGTGTGGCATGACGCGCCGGTGCAGAGCGTCGATCAGGCGAAGCGGCAAAAGCTCATTCTCGCCGCCATCGGCCCGGCCGGTACCGCCGCCACGCTGCCCTGGGCGCTGAACCGGCTGATCGGGACACAGTTCGCCGTGGTCACCGGCTATGATTCGAGCGCCACCATGGGCCTCGCCATGGAGCGCGGCGAGACGCAAGGCATCGGCAGCACGAGCTGGGATTATCTGCTGACCAAGCCCGATTGGATCGCCGAAAAGAAGATCCGCATCATCTACACGCTCGGCCTCGCCCGCGATGCACGCGCGCCGGACGCGCCGACCATCCTCGATCTGGTCGAAAGCCCGCGCGACAAGCAGGTCATGACCCTGCTGGCCAGCACCTCGACCATCGGCCGCGCGCTGGTGGCGCCGCCGGAGGTTGCCGCCGACCGCGCCGCGGCGCTGCGCCAGGCTTTCGCCGCGATGGTGAAGGATCCCGCCTTCCTGGCCGACGCGAAGAAGCGGCAGCTCGGTGTCGATCCGCTGCCCGGCGCCGCGATCCAGGGTATCGTCGCCGAAGTCATGGCCATGCCGTCCGACATCGTCGAGACGATGAAGGCCGTGACGCAGCCGATGCGCTAGCCGAGATCAAGGAAGGGACGCGATGTACACCGAGCAGGATCTCGACGCCGCAGTCGCCGCCGGCGTGCTGAGCGCCGATGCGGCCGCGAGCTTCCGGCGCTTCGTCGCCGGCACGCGCGCCGCCCCGGCCGTCGACGAAGAGCATTTCCGGCTGATCAGCGGCTTCAACGACATCTTCGTCTCGATCGCCATTCTGCTGCTGCTGCTGTCGCTGAGCTCGCTCGGTGAGACACTGAGCGGAGGCTTCGGGCACGCCGCGGCGGCGGCTGTGAGCTGGGGGCTGGCCGAGTATTTCACGCGGCGGCGACGCATGGCGCTGCCCAGCATCGTGCTGTTGCTGAGCTTCGTCGGCGGCGTCTTCACCTCGGCCATGACGATCGCCGCCGCGGCACCGGCGATCGCCGGTGCGACCGCGGGATCGGTCGCAATCGGTGCGGGCTGCGCCGCGCTGGCGGCCTATCTGCATTGGCAGCGCTTTCGCGTGCCGATCACGATTGCCGCCGGGGCCGCCGCCCTCGCGGCGACCATCCTGGCGGGGCTGTTCGTCGCCGATCCGAATTTCGAGACCTGGCTCAATCCGGCCCTGCTCGCCGCCGGCCTGCTCGTCTTCCTGCTGGCCATGCGCTGGGACATGAGCGATCGCGAGCGCCTGACCAGGCGATCGGACGTCGCTTTCTGGCTCCATCTCGTGGCCGCGCCGCTGATCATTCACCCGCTCTTCACCATGCTCGGGCTGGTCGGACGCGCCGGGGTCGGCGTCGACCGCGCCGCTCTTGCCGTCGCGATCTATCTTGTCCTGGCGCTGGTCGCGCTGGTCATCGATCGTCGTGCCGTGCTGGTCTCCGCCTTGGCCTATGTGCTCTATGCGACGAGCGCGCTGTTCCGCGCCGCCGGCTCGCTGACGCAAAGCTTCGCGCTCACCGCCCTGTGCATAGGCACGGCACTCCTCTTGCTGTCCGCCTTGTGGCAGCCGACGCGGCGCCTGGTGGTGTCGCAGCTCTCGACGAGACTGCGCACGCGCCTGCCCGCCGCGTGAGGGATTTAGGGATCTAAAGCCGGCTGCCCGGATTGCCGCCGATCACCGTCGCATCGATCCCGAGCAGGAACATCTTGGCCCAGGTCATGCCGAGCGCGCGCAAGGCCGTGCCGAGCAGCGGCACCGAGAAGAGGGCGAAGAGCAGGAACGAGGCGACCACACAGGCCGGCAGCAGCCACAGCACATGGAAGTAGCTCCAGGGTCCGACCGCCACCGTTACGGTGCAGGACAGCATCAGCGCCAGCTGATAGACCAGCACGAGATGAATCGCCTCGCCGGCGCGCGCCCGCTGCCGCATCACCATGACGAAGCCGAGCTCGAACAGGATCGCCGCCCCGAGGGCCAGATATCCGAGGATCAGCGTCCATTCATCGTTCGAGAACATCGGGGCCCTTCGCGGTCGGTGGGCGCGCATACTAACCAGGAACCGCGAGAAAGGAACCGTCCTATGGCGCCGGCCTGTAACTTCGGCCGTGCTGCCGCGAAACTCCCGCCATGAACCGCGATAAGCTCGTTGCCGCGAAGGAGCGCTGGGCGCGCGAGGGCAGGCTGCTGGTGGCCGGGCCGGGCGAGCGGCGCCGCCTGCCGCCGGGCCAGCACCTGGTGCGCGACTGGCCGGTGCTCGATCTCGGAAACCAGCCCAATCTGCGGCCGGCGGACTGGTCGCTCACGGTGGGCGGGCTGGTGCGCCGGCCGCTCACCTGGCGCTGGGACGATCTCGAGCGCCAGCCCCAGATCGAGAGCGTGAGCGACATCCATTGCGTGACCGCCTGGTCGCGCTACGACAATCGCTGGCAGGGTGTCGCGACCGCCACGCTCCTCGCCAGCGTGCAGCCGCTGCCGGAAGCGAAATTCCTCATCCTGAAAAGCTTCGACGCCTACGCCACCTGCGTCCCGCTCGAGCAATTTTCCGGCCGCGACGTGCTGCTCGCCACATCCTGGGACGGCAAGCCGCTCAGCCGCGAGCATGGCGGGCCGGTGCGGCTGGTGCTGCCGGCGCTCTATTTCTGGAAGAGCCCCAAATGGCTGCGCCATGTCTGGTTCACCGACAAGGACGTGCCCGGCACCTGGGAGGCGCGCGGCTATCACCGGCTGGGCGATCCCTGGCGCCAGCAGCGCTATGGCTGAAGATGATTGACGCCGGCCAGCTCAGGCTTCACATGAAGGCCCCATGGCGAGCCGGCATCCCCCCTCTCACACCAATCTCAGCGTCAATCTCAACAAGGTGGCGCTGCTGCGCAATTCGCGCGGCGGCCGGCGGCCCGACCCGCTGCACATCGCGCGCCTGTCGATCGAGGCCGGCGCCGAGGGGCTGACCTTGCATCCGCGCGAGGATGCGCGCCATGCGACGCTCGAGGACGTGCTCGCCTTCGCCAAGCTGGAAGCAGTGCGTGACGGCCGCGTCGAGCTCAATGTCGAGGGCGACCTGCGGTCCGATCTCATGCGCACCGCCGTCGCGGCGCATGCGCAGCAATTCACCATCGTGCCGGTGATGCCGGGCGAGGTCACCTCGACCCGCGGCTGGCGCGCCTATGACGATCAGGACGCCCTGAAGCGGGCCGTCGAATTCTTCAAGGACGGCCCGCGCGTGGCGCTCTTCATCGATCCCGAGGAGGAGTCGGTGCGGCTCGCGGCGGCGGCCGGCGTCGCGGCGGTCGAGCTCTATACCGGGCTTTACGCCACGAATTTCGGCAGCGACATCGCGTCGCAACAGCTCGAGGCGCTGGCCGAGGCGGCGGCGCTGGCGCGTTCGCTGGGCATGCGCGTCAATGGCGGTCACGACCTCGACACGATCAATCTGCCGGCCTTCATCGGACGGGTGCGGCCCGAGGAGGTGTCGATCGGCCATGCCCTGACCGCCGACGCGCTCGAGCATGGCTGGCAGGCGACGGTGCGCGCCTATCGCGCCGCCATCGCCATGGGCCACCGCGCCAATGCCGCGAGCTGAGCCATACGGCTCGCCTTTGCCTTGTTTCCGCCTAAAGCTGAGGGCAGAATCCGGCGCATGATGCGATCTGTCCCTCTTTCCCTCTGCTTGGCGCTGGCGCTGAGCGCGGCCGTCCCCGCTTTCGCCCAGCAGCCGGCCGGCGATCCTAAGCTCGCCGAGGCGGAGCGTGGCCTGCTCATTCTCGGCCTCTATCACGGCAAGACGACCGGCCTCTCCAATGCCGAGATCGGGCGGGCTATCTCGACCTTCCAGCAGCAGCAAGCGCTGCCGGTCACCGGCCGTCCCGACGCGGCGACACTGGCCAAGATCCAGGAAAAGCTGCCCAGCCAATCGCTGAACAATCCGAAAACCGGCGCGCCCCAGCGCCGCGCCTCCTCCGGTCCGGTCGTCGAGCCGCATCCGCAAGGCATCGGCGAGGCGGTCGGGGTCGGGGACAAGGCGCTGCCCGACGCGCCGAAGGAGTTCAATCCGGTGATCGGCACGCCGGCCAACATCCAGCCGCGTAAAGGCGCGCCCGCGTCGCGCGCCTCATCCGCGGCCGAGGCACCGGTGCCGCTCGCGGCGGCGCCGCAGGAAGCCGTCGAATCGAGCAACGTCGCTTTGCCGCCCGGCCAGAGCGAGGGCGGCTTCCTCGCGCGCGCCCTGGACGATATGCAGCACGGCAACAGCTGGCTGCGCTGGATCTGGTTGCCGATCGCCGGCCTGCTGGTGCTGCTCGGTCTCGGCGCCTGGCGGCGCGCCGGCAAGGTGAGCAACCCCTATCTCGCGCGCCCCGGCGAGCCGGTCACGCGCCGCCGCGAGCCGACGTTCGAGCGCTAGGCGCTTCTCGAACTTTTTTATCGTCATGGCCGGGCTTGACCCGGCCATCCACGTCTTTCGGCTCGCATGGCTTCGGGGAGAAGCACGGAGATGCCGAGCACGTGCTCTTCCTCCGTGTTCTCTGCGCCTCCGTGGTCAAGCAGGCTTTCCAACGCGACCAGCATCGGCCGCGTTAAAACACGTGGATGGCCGGGTCAAGCCCGGCCATGACGACGTTGGGGGGCTGCTTAATCTCAGCGGCGTGAAGAGCTGCCCTTCCGTCGGTGCGCGGCACCGATCAATCCAGCCAATCCGGTCAGCAGCAGGACGGCGCTGCCGGGCTCCGGCACGGTGCGCACATGTACGTCGGTGACGGAGAAATTGGCAAATGGCCCGACCACCGATCCTGCCGATACATCCACATCGCCCAAGAAGAATTTGCTGTTGAAGTCATTGTTTCCGCTGGAAACGACATCGATGGGCTGAAACAGCGAAGGGCCGTGGATGAAGTCCTGATGGAACTCCTCTTCGAACAGGGTGAGTACCTGATTGTGTGAACTGGTCGGACCAGTGGGCGTGATGGTTTGCAGGCTCAGCTGTATAAAGTCGTTGACGTCGAGGTCGCTCGGATTGTGGAGCGGAAAATTGTCGACGATCTCGACGAAGTTGGACAGCGGTCCGCCATTGCCCGAAACCTCGTAGCTGTTGCCGTCCATCTGGACGGTCGCGGACATGAAAGCGCCGCCTGCGTAGCGACTGCTGTTGGCGCTTATCATCTGGGTTGCGGCGAGCTCGGGATGGATCGTGATCGTGCCCGAGATCGGCACGGGAAAGGTCGGAACGCCGCCGCCATCGCTGGCGACTCCGGCGAAGGTGATCAGCACCGTGGCGGATGCCGTCATTGGAAGGGCCGCGCCGACAAACAGCGCGGCGCTTGTCGCAAGCAATGCGGAAAGGTATGGAAATTTCATGACCGCCTCCGTGGTAGTAATCCGGAGGAAGCAAGTCCGATGCCAACGGTTGTGGACCAGGCGTGCCGCGCGCTTGGCGGTGGGGCGGTGCGCTGGCTGTAAATTTTTCCGACCGAAGTCCTAGTCGCGCTTCAGCCGCGGCAGGGTGAGGGTGACGAT
>Ga0070681_10001455_pt1 | contig 20876 bp, 13 predicted proteins | sample KBSC83BmetaG_FD_65650 | JGI IMG/M metagenome (GOLD analysis project Ga0070681, IMG submission 65650) | Corn rhizosphere microbial communities from Kellogg Biological Station, Michigan, USA - KBS C8-3B metaG | ecosystem: Host-associated > Plants > Roots > Rhizosphere | place: USA: Michigan... | reverse complement strand
GAGGCGTCCGAGGCGAACGAAACGCTGCAGGAGTACAACGTCGCACTGAGCGTGAAGCAACAGTACTACGCGGTGCTCGCCGCGCGTGAAATGGAGGCTGCCGCCCAGGTGCAGCTCGATCAGGCGTCCGAACAGCTGAAGCAAGCGTCCGCGAAGGTGGCAGCCGGCGCGGCAACGAAGTCGGATTCGCTCCGGGCAATCATTCAGGTCGGCAATGCGCAGCTGTCGCTCATCCAGGCGCGCAACAACCTGAACATCGCGAACGCGTCGCTCACGCGGCTCGTCGCCACGCCATTCGTTGTCACCGCAACAGCCGGAGACTCGACCGGTACCATGGAGCTCACCGCCGACAGCACGGAGATCGCGGCGCTCGCGCTTCGTGGCCCGGCGGTCGTGCAGTCCGAGGCCTCGTACTCCGCCGCGAAGGCGAACGTGCGAAGCTCGCTCTCGCTCTACGTCCCGACAGTTTCGGCCCGGTTCAACCGTGGCGGCGCGGGTCTCGACAGGGGCTTCGGCTGGGGGAACGACAACTACGCGTACTCCCAGACGATGAGCTTCAGCTTGAACTTCCCCTTCTTCAACCAGGGCGCACGCGAAGAGCAGATCGTGCGCTCACGCGTCGCCGAGGACGTGGCGCAGGCGACGCTTCGTGATACGAAGCTGGCGGCGCAACAGCAGCTCACGCAGTATCTGAGTGCGTTCCGCAGCGCCGAACAGCGCGTGCAGATCCAGATCGCGTCGGTCGCGGCCGCGGAAGAAGATCTTCGCGTACAGCAGCGACGCTACCAGCTGGGCGCGTCGACGTTCCTCGACGTGCTCAACTCGCAGGTCACACTGAACCAGGCGCGTGCCGCGCTCATTCAGGCGCGTTTCGATGCGCGCGTGGCCAAGGCCCAGATCGAGACCCTGACCGGGAAGGACCTGTAGCCGCCCACGGCTCCGCGTCCGACCCATCGCACCTAACGCCGTCCTTTATACCAGGCTCACTCCGTTGAAACGCTTAAGTCATTCGCTCATTGTCGGTGTCGCAGCAGTCGTCGTGGGCGTTGTCGCCTGCAGCGGCAAGAAGGTCGCGAGCGTCCCGATTCCCATCGCGCCGGTGGAACGTCGTGACATCGTCGTCGACGCGTCGGCCACCGGCGCGGTGGAGCCGATCAACGTCGTCGAGGTGAAGTCGAAGGCCTCGGGGCAGATCACGCAGATGCCGGTCGAGACGGGCACGCTCGTGAAGCCGGGTGATCTCATCGTCCAGGTCGACACCCGTGACGTCAAGAATCAGTACGACCAGTCGCTCGCCGACGTCCGCGCCGCCGAGGCGAAGCTGCAAGTGTCCGAGGCGCAGAAGAAGCGCTCTGATGATCTGTTCGAGGGTCGGATCATCACGGCGCAGGAACATGAGACCGCGGCGCTCGATTACGCGAACTCCGAGGCGGCGCTCGTGAGGGCGCGCACCAACCTGGACCTCGCGCAGCAGCGACTCGAGGATGCGACGGTCCGCGCACCGATCTCCGGCACGGTCATCGAGAAGACGGTGTCGTTAGGCCAGGTCATCACCTCGGCAACGAGCGCGTTCGGAGGCGGCACCACGCTGATCAAGATGGCCGATCTGAACCAGGTCCGCGTACGCGCCCTGGTCAGCGAAGCCGACATCGGCGCTATCCAGTCGGGAATGAACGCCACGGTGACCGTGGACGCCTATCCGGACCGGCCGTTCCGCGGCTCGGTGGAGAAGATCGAGCCCCAGGCCGTCGTCCAGCAGAGCGTGACGATGTTCCCGGTGCTCATCACCATCTCCAACGTCGAGGGCCTGCTCAAGCCCGGCATGAACGGTGAGGTGTCGATCCTGATCGAGCGGCGAGACAACGTGCTGGCCGTACCCAACGACGCCATTCGGAACCTCCGCGAATCGGCGACGGCCGCTACCGCCCTGGGCTTGAACCCGGACTCGGTCCAGGCGCAGATCCGCGCGCAGATGGCGTCGATGGGCGCCGGCCCGGGCGGCAATGGTAGCCGACCGGGCGGCAGCACGGCACCGACGTCGGGAACACCTAACGTCTCGCGCGGCGAGGTGATGCTGGTACGCGACCAGGGCCAGGATGGGCAGCAGCCTAACAGTCGCCAGATGCCTGACGTGAGCGACAAGGATTGCGCCGCGGTGAAAGCGGCGTTCACGAAGCATCCGGACGCCGAGCAGAAGCTGGCGGGCCTCCGCTCGCGGGTGCAGAGCGGCGAGCTCGATTTCCAGGCGGTGCGCGCGGAGTCGCAGAAGGTCTACGAGTCCATTGGCCTCGATCCCAAAGTCGCGGGAGCGTGCCGCATGCGCGAGCGGCAGCGCGCGAGTGGAGACTCGGGTCGCGGTGGCAGCCGACAGTCCGCCAGCGCCGGCCAGCGTGGCGGCTCCGCGACGCAGGGCGATCGCGGCTTCGTGCCGGAGCGTGGTGGTGGCGTGTCCACGCCGGTGCAAGCCGGCGAGTTCCCCTCGCGCCGCGCGCGCCCGAGCCTCGTCTTCGTCGCCGAGAATGGCGTTTACAAGCCACGCATCATCCGGCTCGGCGTCGCGAACTTCGACTACACCGAGGTCCTGGGTGGTCTCAAGGAAGGCGATCAGGTCGCGCTGCTTGCGGCTGCGGCGATGCAGGCGAAGCGTGAGGAGCAGAACAACCGGATTCGCAACATGGGCGGCGTGCCCGGGATGTCGCAGCCGCGACCGGGCGGCGCAGCTGGCGCCGGTGCGCGTCCGAGCGGCGGTCAGGCACGGTAGAACCCACACCTATGCTCATCGGCGAGATCATTACGGTCGCCCTCGGGGCACTAAGAGCGAACAAGCTGCGCTCGCTCCTCACGATGCTCGGCATCGTGATCGGCGTCGCGGCCGTCATCGCCATGATCGCCCTCGGCAACGGGGCACAGAAGGCGGTGAAGGACCGGATATCGGCGTTAGGCACGACGCTGCTTACGGTGATGCCCGGCCAGGCGTTCGGCATGGGCGGCATTCGCGTCGGCGATCAGACCAAGATGACGATGGACGATGCGAAGGCGATCGAGGAACACGCCGAGCACATCCTCGCGGTGCAGCCGGAGATGCAGCGGCAGCTGCAGATCCAGTACAACAACCGCAACGCCAACACGACCATTATCGGGACCTCGGCCAATTACCTCGAGGTTCGCAAGTTCGAGCTCGACGCCGGCAAGATGTTCACGCCGGCGCACGACGCGGCGCGGGCACGGGTCGCAGTGATCGGGCCGGCCGTGGCGACGCTGCTTGGCTTCGACAACCCGATCGCGCTCGTGGGCGAGCAGGTGCGCATCGCCGGCATTCAGTTCGACGTGATCGGCGTGCTCAAGAGCAAGGGCCAGGGCGGCGGCTTCGGCAACCCCGACGAGCAGGTCCTGATCCCGCTCAACACGGCACGCTTCCGGGTGATCGGCTCGGACCGGCTTCGGTCGATCAACGTGTTGGCGAGCAGCGAGAACGACATTCCTCTCGCGATGGCGGAGATTCAGAAGGTGGTGCGTCGTGAGCACCGGCTCCGACCAGGGAAGGAAGACGACTTCAACATCCGCAACCAGTCGGACTTCCTGAACACGTTAGGCGAGACGACGGCCGTGTTCGGCCTGCTGCTCGCCGGTATCGCGACGGTGAGCCTGGTGGTGGGCGGCATCGGGATCATGAACATCATGCTCGTGTCGGTCACCGAACGGACGCGGGAGATCGGAGTACGGAAGGCACTCGGCGCGACGCGGATGAACATCCTGGCGCAGTTCCTGATCGAGGCGATCGTGCTGTGCATTCTGGGCGGGATCGTGGGCATCATGCTCGGGTCCGGGACCGCGTACATGCTGAGCCGCAGCTTCCAGTGGAACACGCAGATCTCCTCATCGGCCGTGATCATGGCGTTCATGTTCTCGGCGGCGGTGGGCGTGGTCTTCGGCGTGTGGCCGGCGAGACGAGCCGCGATGCTCGATCCGATTCAGGCGTTGCGTTACGAGTAGATCGGGAATCGGGAATAGAGAACCCCCGGGATGTCGCTCGCTCCAGGCGAGGCATCCCGGGGGTTTTCAATTCCCGATTCCGATTCCCGATTCGCTATTCCCTGTCGTCGTCAGCGTCCTGCTGTGCCTTACCGAAATTCTTCTGGATCTTACCCTCGAGCGTCTTGCCCTTCGCCTTGAGATTCTCGCTGTCGTCGCCGGTGATGTCTGCGGCGGCGTCGCGGATCTTGCCTTCCGCTTCCTTCGCCGCACCGGTGACCTCGTTCTTCACACCCTTCGAGCGGAGATCGTCCGACATGCTGCCTCCTCTGCTGCGTTGATCGGTGTCTACGTGTCGCTTCGCTGGTAGGCCCTCGTTCCCGCCGAGGCTGCCCTCTGTAGGGCAAGCGCTGTGCCCGTTAGGCGAGCACGGGTGAGCACGGATGAGCACGGGTGAGCACGAAAGCTCTGCCGTTTCGACCGCGACTGAGACGGGCTCTGCATATGAGGTATGCTGCCTAACGAGAACGTCGCCTCGTAGCTTACCGTATTGGTCCAGCCGCCAGCCCCCGTCGCCCGTCGCCCGTCGCCCGTCGGTCGCCCCCAAGCTCTCTTGCGATATATCGTCAGTGACGATATATCTTACGATATATCGTACAAACGAGGATATCGGTATGTGGAACGGGATCTGGGTGGATTGCAGCCCCGGCGGAGGGCGAGGCTGGGACTTCGACCGCGACTTCATGGGCTGGTTCGGGGGCGGACGGCGCGGGCGCGGCGGGCCATTTCGCGGCGGCCGCATGTTCGAGCAGGGCGACCTGAAGTACGTCATCCTTCAGCTGCTCGGGGAAAAGCCCCGCCACGGCTACGAGATCATCAAGGCGCTCGAAGAGCGTTTTGGCGGCATGTACTCGCCAAGCGCCGGCACCGTGTACCCCACGCTCACACTGCTCGAAGACATGGGCTACGCGCGGGTTTCGGTCGAGGAAGGCGGCAAGAAGATCTATTCGATTACCGACGAGGGGCGCGCCTATCTCGCCCAGAACAGGTCTGCGGTCGACGACATCTTCGACCGGATCGCCGAGCTCGGCTCGACCTTCCTCAGCGACGCCGTGATGGACGTCAATCGCGCGATGAAGGACGTCGCTCAGGCAGCCTATCGGGGCGCTCCCAGGGTGTTTCGCGACAAGGAAGCGGTGACCAAGATTCGCGAGACCCTCGACCGCGCCGCCAAGGACATCGAGGCGATCGTGCGCGAGAGCCGCGAGCGGAATCAGACACAAACGTCCTGAACTCGCTTTACGTCGCTCCCCTGGCGGGTACATTTCCAACGGGCCGCGGAGTCGCTCCGCGGCCCGTTTGCGTCGCGGTTCGCCGGACCCGGCACGACCGCGTTCGTTACTTCACGGGCTAAGCCGCCTGTCTTCACTGTATGACCGCCAACCCGGCCCCGCTTTCAACAAGCGGTGGCCAATCTTCCGCAGTCCCCGAGGGTGAAGAGACTGGCGCTCGGCATCACGCCGAGGCCAACCCCCGCGGTAAGCGACTCCTGGTCCTGTCCCTCACGGCGCTCGGCGTCGTGTACGGCGACATCGGAACGAGTCCGCTCTATTCGATCAAGGAAGCGTTCAAGCCGTCGTACGGTCTCGCCATGAGCGTCGAGAACGTCTACGGGCTCCTCTCCCTGATCTCGTGGGTGCTTGTCCTCATCGTCAGCGTGAAGTACGTCGCGTTCATCCTCCGCGCCGACAACCGCGGCGAAGGTGGAGTGCTCGCGCTGCTCGCGCTCATCCTCCAGCAGCGGCATCGCACCGGGGACGCGCGGGAGCGCGGGTTGCTCATTGCCCTCGGCCTGTTCGGGGGGGCGTTCCTCTACGGTGACGGCGTGATTACGCCGGCCATCTCTGTGCTCGGCGCCGTTGAAGGGCTCGAGATCGCATCGCCCGGCTTGAGCCGTTTCGTCATCCCGATCTCGTTCATCATCATCGCCCTGCTCTTCGCGTTTCAGCGGCACGGCACGGCGAGGGTTGGCGGATTGTTCGGCTGGATCATGCTCCTGTGGTTCGCGAGCATCGCGGGCCTGGGTGTCCGAAGCATCATCGCGAATCCGACCGTCCTCAGCGCACTGAACCCATGGCACGCGGTGGAGTTTTTTCTCGCGCACCCGTGGCGTTCGTTCATCGCGCTGGGCGCCGTGGTGCTCGTCGTAACGGGCGGTGAGGCGCTCTATGCCGACATGGGACACTTCGGCCCGAAGCCCATCCGGCTCGTGTGGTATTACTTCGTGCTCCCGTCGCTCCTGCTCAACTATTTCGGGCAGGGCGCGCTATTGCTGCGCCAGCCGGAAGCGATCGCGAACCCGTTCTATCTGCTCGCGCCCAGCTGGTTCGTGTATCCGCTGCTGGTGATCGCGACGTCGGCGGCGGTCGTCGCGTCGCAGGCCCTCATCTCGGGCGCATTCTCTCTCACGCAGCAGGCGATCCAGCTCGGATACAGCCCGCGGATGCGAATCATCCACACGTCGGCGCACGAAGCGGGGCAGATCTACATCCCGGAGGTCAACAAGGCGCTCGCGGCCGGCACGCTCCTGCTCGTCCTTGGCTTCGGTACGGCCACGAGGCTCGGTGCCGCCTACGGTGTGGCAGTGAGCGGCACGATGGCGATCACGAGCATCCTGTTTTTCATGGTCGTGCGGCATCAGTGGGGATGGTCGAAGCTCAAGGCCGGATCGTTCCTCGTGTTCTTCCTCACGATCGACCTCGCGTTCTTCCTCGCGAATCTGGCCAAAGTGCCGCACGGCGGGTGGGTCCCGCTGTGTATCGCGGGATTCGTATTCACGCTGATGACCACGTGGAAGCGTGGACGCGCCATCCTCCGGGCGATTCTGCAGCGCGGGACGGTCCCGATCGACATGTTTCTGGGAGACGTAGAGCGACGGAAGCCGGTTCGCGTGAAGGGCACGGCCGTCTTTTTGACCTCCGACCCGGAAGGCGCGCCGGTCGTTCTGCTGCATCACCTCAAACACAACAAGGTGCTGCACGAGCAGGTGATCCTGTTGTCGATCATCACGGCGGAGGTCCCGGAGGTGTCGCCGGAGGAGCGGATCGAGATCGAAGCGTTAGGGCAGGGGTTCTTCCGCGTGCAGGCGGCGTACGGGTTCATGGAAACCCCGAGCGTGCCCGGCGTCATGCAGTACTGCGCCAAGCACGGCATCAACGTGAAAAAGACCGACGTGTCATACTACCTGGGCCGCGAACGTCTCTTGCCGAACCTGCCGCGGCGCTCGAAGGACCCGGACATCGCGCCGCTGGCGCGGTGGCGGAAGAAGCTGTTCGTGCTCATGTCGCAGAACGCGCGGGGTGCGACCGAGTTCTTCGGCATTCCGCCGAATCGCGTAGTAGAACTCGGTACGCAGATAGAGTTTTAAGGCTATTTCAGCGCTTTCCAGATCTCGGGATCCTCAGGCCCCAACACCCACGCCGAGAATCCGCGGAGCTTCTTCTCGCGCATGAGCGCGAGCTTGGCTGAGAAGCTTCGGGCGTTTTCGAGATAGACCCACTCGAAGGTGCCGCCCACCTCGAACGACGCGTAGGGCACCTGCTGCACGTCGTCCCATTTGACGGTCGCGCCGTTCCGCTCGGCCAGGCCCGAGCCCCAGAACCAGCTCACGGAGCTCGCGCTCGTTCGGGCGCGTTCGGGCGTGGGGTCCGATCGCACCGACCAGTAGTCGCCATACAGCGGTATCCCGAGCGAGAGTTTCTCGGCCGGCACGAAGCGCAGGAAGTACTCGGCCACCGATCGCACCCACGGCATGCCGGCGACCGGGCCCGGCGGCGTTCTCCGCGTATGCTGGTCGTAGCTCATGACCGACAGGAAGTCGGCCGCCCTGCCTAACGCCGCCAGGTCGAACGTGCGCCAGCTGTCCGCCAGAAAGCGGTGATAGCCCGTCGGCCCCGGGAGGTCATCGGTCTGGTGGACGATTGCCGCGCTCACCGTGAACCCGCCCGCGTGCAGGGCGCGCGCGGCGTCCGTGAACCACGACGCGAAGCGATCGCGGTCCTGGATGTTGACGTTCTCGATGTCGAACTGGATGCCCCAGTACCCATGCCGGCGGCACAACTCCACGAGTGACGCGATGGCGCGCGACCGCGCTGCTGTGTCAGCGAGGAGTCGCCGGAGCGCCGGCTGATTGAACCCTTCGTTCACCACGAGCGGCATGACCTTCACGCCATGAGCCTTGGCCAACTGGAGGACGCGATTGTCCAGCGACCCGTAGACCAGCCCGAGGCTGTCGACCGTGTAGACCTGCGGTCCGAGCACGGTGATCTGATCCACGTGGGCGACGAACGATCGGTAGCTATCCTCGCGGTCGACGTAGTAGAAGAGCCGCTCGGGGGACTGTGCGCCAACGCGCGCCGCGCCGACGACCGCGACGACGAGGAGAGCTGCGCGAACCAATCTGGCCATCAAAAAAAACCCGCGAAGTGTGGAAGTCCACAACTTCGCGGGGATGACGCGAGCGGCGAAAGGGGCGGCCCCCGCCTAACGAACGTCGAGCGGCACGACGCGCTGACGACCCTCGCGGATCACACTCGCCGAATGGTCGTTGCCGGTTCCGAGCGAGATGAGCGCAGAGTTGCCGTCGCGGACCGGCCGGCCGTCGATCTCCAGAAGTACGTCGCCAGCACGCAAGCCGCCCCATCGCCGGTTCGACTCGAGCACGAGGAAGCCGCGCTCACTGCCACGGCCGAGGTTCCCCGCAAGATCCTCGTTCACGCGGGCAAGCCGAAGCCCCTGGAGCGTGAACGTCGCGTCGTCGCCCTCGTACATCTCGAGGCTGCTGCTCGACGTGGCCAATGGCGCGGCCGATGGCGCGGCGTACATAGCGGGTTCGGTATTCGACACCGCGACCGCTTCGGGCGTCGGCGGGACCGGGGCGGCGTCGACTGTGGTCGCATAGCTGTAGCCCACACCGGCGCTCATTGGCGGCGCTGCGGCGATCCGCGCGGAAGCGCGTGCCCGTGGCGTGGGTGCAATGACCGCGCCCGCGGCGTCATCGGCCCGGTGGTCGATGTCGAATCGATAGTGCTCGAGCTGCTCCATCATCTCGCGCGCTGCGTCGCGTGCGCGACGCGCGGCGTCCTGGGCACTACGTTCGATCTCGATGCGTGCGCGCGGATCGAGCTGGATGCGGAGCCCGTCATCGAAATTTCCGTCGAACTCGAAGACTCGCGGTGCACGCGGCGCCATCGGCGGCATGGGCGGGATCGCGATCGCCGGCATTGCCGGGAACATGTCACCGAAGCCGACGCCACCGTCGCCAATGATCATGACGCTGCCGCGGTCCCGCGGCAGATCGCCAGCGCGGACCGGCTTGATGCGGACCGTCTTCGCCTGCCCGTTGGAGAGGATGCGGAGTTCCACATCCTCGCCGACCGACGTCTTCGCGAGCTCACGACGATAGCGATTCATTCGGGCCGAGCTCATGTAGCCGTCACCCGCGTCTTCGGCGGCCACGCGCAGGCTGACGCCGTTGATGGCGGTGACGCGATCGCCCTCGACGATCCCGGCCTTTTCCGCCGGCCCATCGGTCGTGACGCGAACGACGAGCATGCCCAGCGTGTCACGCCGACTTCCAGTGGCGCTCAGGCTCATGCCTAACGCCGGGCGATCCTCGAGCTCGTGGCGTGCCGTTCGCGTCCGGCTCGGCAAGTCTTCCATCGCGACGGTCTTCACCTTCACCGCCTTCGTCTGACCGCCGCTCCACACCCGGAGGTCGACGTCCGCGCCAGCCTTCACCTTCTCCAGCTCGCGGACCAATCGTCGATTGACGATGCCATCCATGTCGCCTTCCTTGGCATCGGCGGCGGACAGGCGCAGGCTTACGCCGTTGATCGAGATGAGGCGGTTGCCTTCCTCGATACCGGCTTTGTCGGCAGGGCCACCCTCCGTGACGCTCGACACGAGCAAACCGAGCGTGTCACGCATGCCTCCGGAGCTGGTCGAGATGCCGATCGCCGCGCGATCGCGGTCATCATAACGACTGTCGTAGGAATACGTGCGCGTGGGACCTTGTGCCTGAACAACGCCGGCAGACAGGGCAAGCGCGCCGGCAAAACAGAGAGACCGTCGCATAGAACCTCGTGAAGTCGGGTGTGTCGTCTATGCGGTCTGACACGCCGGAGGGCGCTGACGGTTTCCGCCGGATTGGACTCCCGAGCTCGGTCGGGACACGTCCGACTCTCGACCCACTTCCGCGGACCGGCATATTTCTCCGCATGACCACCGCATCGCAGCCGGACTTCCATACCTTCGAGCATCACTGGCTGGACGAGGCCGATGCGGCGTTCCTGTACCGCGCGCTGGCCGATGTCGAGCCCGACCCGAAGAAGCAGGACGTCTACCGTCGCCTCGCTGCCGTGGAAGATCGCCACGTCGAGATCTGGGCGAAGCTGCTCACGGAGCACGGCCACCCACCGCCGCCATTCCGTCCGACCTCACGTGCCCGTTTGCTCGCGTGGCTCGGACGCCGATTTGGGCCGGGCTTTCTGCTTCCGCACCTCCTTCGAGAGGAGGGTCGCGAAGTGAAGGGATACCTGGACCTGCATCAGCGAACGCCGAGGGGTGCACCCGGTGGTGGTGAGGCGCTGTTGCTTGCGCGGGAGTCGGCGGAGCACGCGAGCGAGCTGGCGGGCATCAGCGGCAAGAGCTCGGAGCCGTGGCACCGAACCGAGTCGGGCGGATTCCTGCGGAACGTCGTGTACGGGTTCAACGACGGGCTGACGGCGAACTTCGGGCTCGTCGCGGGTGTCATCGGCGCAACGGCCGCGACCCAGCATCAGGCGGTGGTCGTCGCCGGCGTGGCAGGGCTGATCGCGGACGCGCTCTCCATGGGATCCAGCGGATACCTCGCCGCGAAAAGCGAGCAGGAGGTATACGCCCACGAGATCGCCATGGAGCGCGATGAGATCGCGCTCATGCCCGAGGTGGAGCGTGACGAGCTCGCGCTGATCTACGAGTCCAAGGGCATGGAGCCCGGGCCCGCGATGGCGCTCGCGACACAGGTGATGGCAGACCCGCAGCGGATGCTCGAGGAGCAGGTTCAGGAGGAGCTCGGAATCGCGGACCCGGCCATGTCTCCTCTCCGCGAGGGGTGGGTGACAGGGCTCGCGACAGCCTTCGGTGCGGTGATTCCCGTTTTTCCGTTCTTTGTTCTCACCGGCACGCCGGCGATCGCTCTGTCGTTCATCCTATCGATGGCGTCGCACTTCCTCGTGGGCGGCGCGCGGTCGGTCTTCACGGGGCGTGGGCTCTTCCGCTCGGGCCTCGACATGTTCGTCGTCGGACTCGGCGTAGCGTTGGTGGGCTACTTCGTGGGGGACTGGGTCGGCAAGCTGTTCTAGGCGTTCGAGTTTCAAAGGGTTTCAAGGGGTGTTTCAAGGGGTCAGAGCGCTTGAAACGAACTTGAAGCCACGTGCAAACGGTCTATTGCGGAGTGGTGTCGGAAGGGAAGCCACGGCTTTCTCGAGGACACTCATGCTTCGCACCGGTCTCATCATCGTGGGCGCGTACCTCGGCGCCGCGCTCTTTGCTCCCCCGCCGTTCCACACGCTGCCGTTCCAGGGTAAACCCGGACAGGGGTCCGATCTCGCTCGGCGTGTGACGAGCGCGCCCGATGGTCTCGTGAAGATGACCTATGCGGCCCGCGACGGCATCTGCGGTGACGGCAGGAGCTTCATCGCCGACGCGTCGAGTGCGGGCCGTGGCTACGATGTCTGGTTCTCGGAGGGCAACTTCTCGACGACCTCGTCGATGTCCAACTTCGAGAGCCGCTGCACGCGCGGGCCTGTGCGACTCCTGCTCGTCGTGCGCGACCACCGCGTGGTCGACGTGCAGCCATTCGTTGGTCCGTCGAGCGCCGCGACGGAACGCACCGGGACGGAGCTTGGCACGGTCTCGGTGAACGAAGTGTCGCGCTATCTCCTGGACCTCGCCGCGGCAGGTCGTGAAGACGTGGCGCGCACCGCGATTCTTGCGGCGAGCATCGCCGACAGCGTTCGCATCGCCGGGCGACTCGCGGACATCGCTCGCAACAAGTCGCTCGGCTCATCGGTCCGAGAGAGCGCGCTCAAGTGGGTCGGCCGCGTTGGCGCGCGCGAAGGTGACCGCGATGCGATGCGCGTCGCGCGCACTATCGCTGAGGATCGGCAGGATCAGGTGGACGTGCGTGAACGCGCGATTCGCGTGATCGGCGAGTACGATGGGGACTTCGCCTACCTGCGCACACTCTACCCGCGCCTCGACGACGCGACACTGCGCGAGCGAGTCGTTAGGGTCATCGGCGAAAATGGGTCGAAGGCCGACCTCGACTGGGTTCGAACGGTCGCCCTCGACCGCAACGAGCGCACGTCGGTCCGCGAGCGCGCCGTTCGCGTGCTTGGCGAAAGCAGCGACTCGCGAAGCCTGCGCGAGTTGTACGACAAGTTGGACGACCCGTCCCTTCGCGAGCGTGTGATTCGCACGCTCGCTGACATTGGCGACTCCGAGAGTCGCCGATGGCTACAGCAAATCGTGGAACGGAGCGGGGAGTCCACGTCGCTTCGTGAGCGCGCGATCCGGTCGCTCGCCGAACAGGGCGACGATGCCTATCTCCGCTCGGTGTATCCGAAGCTCGATGACGAAGGTCTTCGCGAGCGCGTGATCAGGTCCTTGGCGGAGTCCGGTGGCTCCGAGACGACGGCATGGCTCAAGGGAATCGTCCGTGATCCGAAGGAGAGCTCGGGCCTGCGCGAGCGGGCGGTGAGGTCGCTGGCGGAGTCCGGAGTACCGACGGCGGATCTCGTGGCGATCTACGATTCAGTCACGGACCGCGACGTTCGCGATCGCCTCGTGAACATCCTCGCGGAGCGCGGCGATCGTGCGGCGCTCGACAAGCTTCGTTCGATTGCGACGGCTGACCCGGATGAGGATCTGCGCCGTCGGGCGACGAGGAAGTTGGCAGAAAAATAGCCAACGGGAACAGGAGCCCTCTGTCGGGACGATGAGGATCCTTCCCTTCGTCGCTGGCGCTCCTCTGGACAGGCCCTTCGTCGCTGGGGCTCCTCTGGACAGGCCCTTCGTCGCTGGGGCTCCTCTGGACAGGCCCTTCGTCGCTGGGGCTCCTCGGCAGGCGCTACGCTCAGGATGACAGTTGTCATTCCGAGCGCAGCGAGGAATCCTCAGGCTCCCGATAGAGGGTCTCTGTTCCCGGTTCCCAGTTCCCGGTTCCGTTTTTCTTCCCTATCAGTAGACCGCCAGATCCTTCGCCGAGACCACAGGCCCGGCATAGCCAGCCGCGCGGATTTCGCGCAGCAGGCCGTCGTCGTCAGTGCCCCAATAGAGCTGGTGATACAGCACCAACAACTTCGGGTGCGCTCGCGCGGCGAGGGCGGCGAGCTCCGTCGTCGACGTGTGGGCGGCCTTGTGATACCGCTGCCACTCCGGCGGGCGCCTAACGAGCCGCTCCGCCGAGTAGACCTCGTGAATAAGGATGTCGCAGCCGTTGCACGCGCGGACAACCGCGTCGCTCGCGTGGGTGTCACCTGACACGACGATCGAGCGCCCACCGCCATCGAAGCGATATCCGTACGCGACCTTCCAGTCGCCGTGCGGCACGGAGAACGCGCGCACCACGACGTTCGTGTCGCGGTAGACGACGCCCGTATCGACCTCGTGGGCGCTCACCCTGTAGCCCGTCTCGTTCGCCGGCTCCGCGCCATCCACGCGCACGTGGATGTCCTCGGCGTAGGCCGCTTCGAGGTGGTCGGTCATCGCCTTCACGCCAGGCGGTCCGTAGACGGTGAGTGGCTTCACGCGCTCCAGCACCCACGGTGTGAAAATCAGGTCCGGCAGCCCGACCGTGTGGTCGCTGTGCAGGTGCGTGATGAAGACCTTGTCGAGCAGCTTGGGTGCGAGCGCGTCGATGCCCTGACGTTGCGCCGCCGCGGCACGGCGGACGATGCCCGGGCCTGCGTCCACGAGATACGCGGTCCCATTCACGACGATCGCCAGCGCTGGCCCGGAGCGATCCGGGTCCGCGTTCGGTGTGCCGGTGCCGAGCACGACGAGGGACGCGGCGGGCGGCCGTGGCGCGGCCGGCGCCTGCGGCAGCGCCTGACTCGTTAGGGTCGCGGCAAGCGCGGCGGCGCCGGCCGAAGCCAATCGCCGCCGCACGTCAGACCACGATGTTCAGCAGTCGGCCCTTCACGAAGATCACCTTCTTCGGCTCACCGGTCACGAACCGGGCGATCGACGGCGTCTCGCGCGCGGTCCGCAGCGCCTCCTCCTGCGTTACGTCGGGCGCCACGCGAATCGTTCCGCGCATCCTGCCCTGCACCTGAACAGCGAGATCGATGAGCTGCTCACGCGCGAGCTCCGGGTCGTACTTGGGCCAGCCCGCGTCGAACACGCTCTCTTGATGGCCAAGCTGCTCCCACAGCTCTTCCGCGAGGTGCGGCGCGAACGGCGCGACGAGTTGCACCAGCGGCTCGAGCTCATCGCGATGCGGCGTGCGCTCGCCCTGACGGACGACGTTGACGTACGTCATCATGGCCGCGATGGCCGTGTTGTACGCGAGGCGCGGGACATCGTCGGTGACCTTCTGGATCGTCTGATGCAGCTTTCGCATCACCTCGACGCTCGGCGACCCGTCGGTCGTGGACTCCGCGACGGACGCCCAGAGACGATCGAGGAAGCGCCTAACGCCCGAGATCGACTGATCGCGAAAATCCCCGCCCTCCTCGTACGGCCCGAGGAACATGAGGTAGGTGCGGAACGTGTCCGCGCCCCACTCCTCGTAGTACTGGTCGGGATTCACGATGTTGCCCTTCGTCTTCGACATCTTCGCGCTGTTGCGTGTGATGTGGCCGTGCGCGCGGAACCGCGTGAATGGCTCCTCGAAGTCCAGAATGCCCATGTCATGCAGCACCATCGTGATGAACCTCGAGTACATGAGGTGCAGCACGGCGTGCTCATTGCCGCCAATGTACGAGTTGACGGGCAGCCACTTCTTCGTCAGTTCCGGATCGAACGGCACGTCATCGCGGTCGGCACTCGGGTAGCGCAGGAAGTACCACGCGCTGTCGAGGAACGTGTCCGACACGTCCGTTTCGCGTCGCGCTTTGCCGCCGCACTTCGGACACGGCACGACATACCAGTCCTGGTGACGCGCCAGTGGCGACACGCCCGAGTCGTCAGGCCTGAAATCCTCGATGTCCGGCAGCGTGACCGGCAGGTCCTTCTCCGGCACAGGCTGCGGACCGCAGGCGTCGCAATAGATCATCGGGATCGGCGGACCCCAATAGCGCTGGCGCGAGATGCACCAGTCGTGAAGCCGGTAGTTCACGACGGCCCGTCCGGCGCCGCGCGACGCCAGCCATTCAGTGATGGCGCGCCGGGCCTCGGGTACTTGTATGCCGTCGAACTGGCCGGAGTTCACGAGACGCCCGGACGTGTTCTCGATGAACGGCGCCTGCAGCGGCGTGTGCTCGTTCTCCCCGGTGCCGGCAACGACACGCACGATCGGAAGCGCGAACACGTTCGCGAACTCGAAATCGCGCTCGTCGTGTCCGGGCACGGCCATGATCGCACCGGTTCCGTACTCCATGAGCACGTAGTCGGCGATCCAGATCGGAATGGGCGCGCCGGTCGCCGGATTGATGGCGTGGCTGCCCGTGAAGACGCCGGTCTTCTCCTTGTTCACTTTCCGCGAAACGATGTCCTGGCGTTTCGTGCGCTCCCGGTACGCGTCGACGTCCGCCCGCTGGTCATCGGTCGTTAGGCGCGCCACGAGCGGATGCTCCGGCGCGAGGACCATGTAGGTCGCGCCGAAGATGGTGTCGGGACGGGTGGTAAAGACGGTGATGGAAGGGGAACCGGGAACAGGGAACGGGGAACCGGAGCTCCCCGGAGCCTCTCTTCCCTGTTCCCTGTTCCCGGTTCCCAATACGTGAAACGTTATCTCCGCCCCATCGCTCCGCCCTATCCAGTTCCGCTGTGCGGTCTTCGTCGTCTCCGACCAGTCGATGTGGTCCAGGTTGTTCAGCAGCCGCTCCGCATACTCGCTGATGCGGAAGAACCACTGCTCCAGGAACCGCTGCTCGACCATCGCGCCGCAACGCTCGCACGCGCCATTGATGACCTGCTCGTTCGCGAGCACGGTCTTGTCGTTGGGACACCAATTGACGGCCGCCTTCTTCTTGTAGGCCAACCCTCGCTCGTAGAGCTTGAGAAACACCCACTGCGTCCACTTGTAGTAGCGCGGGTCCGTCGTGTCGACCGAATAGCGCCAGTCGACCATCAGGCCGCCGCGCTCGAGCTGCCGGCGGAAGTTCGCGATGTTCCTCGGGATGAGCCGCATAGGATGCTGGCCGATCCGGAGGGCGTAGTTCTCCGAGTGGATCCCGAACGCGTCGTACCCGAGCGGCTCGAACACGGTGTGCCCCTGCAGCCGCTGAAATCGTCCAAAGATGTCGTTCCCCGTGAACGCGAAGAGGTTGCCAACGTGCAGCCCCTCCGCCGACGGGTACGGAAACATCATGAGGGCATAAAACGGCCGGTCCCCGCCCGTGAGGTCGGTGTGATTGGTGGCACGCTCGCGCCACCGGCGCTGCCATTTGGCTTCGACGGTGCTCGGGTCGTAATCGACGGGAGCGCTCACAGGAGTGGGCTGGTGCGGATTCGGTACAGTCATGTCTGGACTCGCGGGCGCAGCGCCATGGTGTCTCGAGCGCGCCCGAATTCGGAAGGGTTTGACCTGTAGGAATTTAGCGCTGGTCGAAGGCTGAACAAGCCGGAGTGACCCTGGCCGACATGACGCTCTCCTCCATCACCTCGACCCACTCGGTTCCACGCACGCCCGGACTCCGCCCCAGGCGTGGCGCGTCCGGCGCCTCCGCGCCGACCGCACACTCGAGCTCACTCCGTCGCGGAATGGTGATCGGGGCCGCCGGCATCGCCGTCGCGATCGTCGCGATCGCCGTGCTCGTCGCTGTGCGAACCGCCGCGGACTTCCTCTCCGACCGCGCCGACACGCGGCTCCGCGACGTCGCCCGCCGCGGCGAGCTCGTGACCGAGCAGGCGCTCCTCGAGCGCGCGCGGCAGGTCGAGCTCATTGGCGCATCGCCGACCGTCGTGGACGCTGCGCGTGCTGGCGCCCAGCGGGCCGCGCAGATGGGACTCGTCGGACGACCGATCGAGGCGCTCGAACGCCAAATGGCGGCAACGCGGAACCTCGGCGTAAGCGAGACCGCGGCACGCTATCTCCAGAGCCAGCTGGCCCCTCTCGGCGTCGCCGAGATGTTCATAACGGACGTCAACGGGTTCACCGCCGTCGCGACGGAGATGACATCCGACTTCGTACAGAGCGACGAGGCGTGGTGGCGCGATGCCGTGCGGAAGGGGCTCACGTCGGCCGAGGCGGAGTACGACGAATCGGCGCGCCAGACGGTCGTCTCGATCGCCGCGTCCATCCGCGAGCAGGGCCACGACCGGCCAGAAGGCGTCATCAAGATCGCGTTCGGCATTCCGACGCTGGACGCGGCGCTGGGACGGGCGACGAGCAGTGAGACTCGCCTCGACGTCCTCGATGGTCGTGGGCGACTGATCGCGAGCTCATCGCGGAACGGCGCGCGAATGAGGACGCTGCCGGGCGCGGACCAGATCCCCGGCGCCGCCGGCGATACGATCGTGGAATTCACCGCGGCCGACACTACGCGTCGTGGGATGGTCGCCTCGGCGAACGACGGATCCTGGCGCGTCGTCGCTTCGATGGATGAAAGGAGCGTGCTCGAGCCGTTGCGCGACGCACGACCCATGATCGCGGCCACGCTCATCGCCGTGCTCTCGTTCCTCGTGTTGACCTTGTGGTCGATGAGTCGCTTCCTCGATCGGCGTTTGAGCGTGCCCGTAACCGAGCTTGCTGGTGTGGCGGAAGCGGTCGCGTCCGGCGACCTCTCGACGGCAGTCATCCCGTCGGGTGCCAACGATGAGATCGGGCGCTTGAGCCGCGCAACGGCGGGTATGGTGGACGATCTCCGACGCGTCGTATCGACGCTGCGCGACGCGGCCCGCGAGACGGCGGCACGCGCCGCCGAGATCACGAGCGGCAGTGAAAATATGGCAGCGGCAGCGGAGGAGATGGCGGTCACGTCGGGTGACCTCAGCCGCCAATCCACCGAGATGGCGGACGCGATTCAGCGAATGGCATCCGACGCGTCCCGGCTCCAGTCGATCGCCGACCAGCTCGCGCTCGGCGCCCACGATGGTGTCGAGCGCAACGTAGCGCTCGCGGCGCTGGCGAAGGAGAATCGCGCACGGTTCGATGTCAGCGCGAGCGCACTGCAACAACTGGCGAGCGATGCGCGCGCGAGCGCGGACGCCGTGAAGGCCCTGGCGGACGCATCCGAGGAGTTCGGAGCATTCGTGACACTGGTGCAGAAGATGGCCAAGCAGTCGAAGCTCCTCGCACTCAACGCGGCTATGGAGGCGGCGCGTGCGGGAGAGCACGGCCAGGGCTTCGCGGTCGTCGCCAGCGAAGTTCGTCGACTCGCGGCGAACTCGGCGGATGCCGCGCATCGGACCGAGGCGCTCGTGCGGGGCGTCCTCACGAAAGTCCAGGAGTCTCGCTCGCTGAGCGCACGGACGATGGAGACCGTGCTCGGCGTCCTCGAGACCACGCAGCTGGGCATGCACCTGTTCGCCCAGGTGGAGGACGCGATGCACGGATCCGAAGCGTGGACGGCGTCGATCGAGCAGGCTGCCGGCACCTCGCGCGAGCTCGTGGCCGACGTCACGGCGCGTCTCGATGACGTTGCGAGAGCAACGGAGTCGTACGCGTCGGCCATGCAGGAGGTCGCGGCCTCGAGTCAGGAGCAGAGCGCGAGCAGCGAGCAGATCGCCGCGGCGGCTTCGACGCTGGCCGAAGCGGCCGCGCACATGTCGGGGCTGGTCGGCGGGTTCAGGCTCGACACGGGCACCAGCGAGCTTCAGGGCCCGCCAGCGCCGCGGGACGACGCACCGCCTAACGCGTTGAGCGCCGCGCCATCATTTCAGCCGGCCTGACGGCACCCAGGCCGTCAGCCCATCGGCGGTCTCGACGAGCGCATAGTCCGCGAACTCGCCGATCACCGGCAGAGCACCACCCGGTGCCGTCGCGATGATTGCGGCGTTCGCCGCGGGCCGGTCGCGCAGCGGCGTGCCCGTAGCGACATCCGTGCGCCCGACGGCACGCCGTGTCGATTCGACGGTGCGCGACGCAACGAACCCCGCCGTGCCGTCCGGCAAACGGACCCGGAACCAGGCGCCCGCCGCGGCATCGACCTTGAGCGGTGTTGCCGCCGACACTGTCGTTAGGGCCGTCGCGCGCGAATCGGGAGACGCAAGCACCGTGGCTTTCCCTCGCGAGCGGGCAAGCCGTCCAAGCTCGGAGGTATCGGCGGTGATCTGCGGCGGACGCGCGGAAGACCGGTAGATGAACGGGTAAGGATCGACGGGCCCTTCGCCTCGTCGGTACACGGCGAAGTGGAGATGCGGCGGCGTCGTTCGCGCGTTGCCAGTGTTCCCGACGAAGCCGAGGGTGTCACCGATCTCGACGTGTTGGCCGGCGACGACGTTGTGGCGGTCGAGGTGGGCGTAATACAGCGTCTGGCCGCGATCGGAGTCCGAGAGCCAGACCACGTTCCCGCCGAGGTTGTTAGGCGAGATCGACCGCACGACGCCGCGCGCGGCGGCGAGCACCGGCGTGCCGCGTGGCGCGAAGATGTCCACCCCGTGATGCTGCCGAGCCCCTGCGTCCCGCTCGGCGCCGAAGAAGCTCTTCACGGCCCGGCTATCGCGGCCGGACACGGGGAACGCGAGCGACGGCTCGGTGGACACCGTCAGCGTGAACGCGCCACTGCGGAGCAGCTCGGGCTGCAGGCGCAGTACGTAGACGCCGCTGCGCCTCACCTCGTGCACGAGACGCGCACCGGCAGTCGTTAGGCCCGTGTCGACGCTGGCGACGAGGTCGAGCGGGTCGGCGGTGTCGCCGGTCTGCCGGAAGAGATCGAGAAAGATCGTGACCGCCGCACCGCTCGTTTCGGCGACGGCCGACAGCTTCTGACCGTCTCGGAGCGCGATGGCGTACCCGACAGCTCGCGCTTCGGATGCGGCGAAATACCCGGTCTCACGGAATGGCAGTGCAACCGTCAGCGGCGCCCTGATCGAGCTCTGTGCTGCCGCGAGCCAATCGCGCCCGAGCGCGGTCTTCTCGAGTCCGGCCTTCTCGAGGCTTTGCGCGTAGCGCTCGTGCGCGCTTTTGGCTCGCGGTCGGTCGAATAGAGGCGCAACGTCCGTGCACGCGGCCCCGAGTGCGAGGAGGAGGACAGCGGGAACCGCGAACAGGGAACCGGAACTGCTGAATCGGAAAGAGCGTCTCATGTGCGAACCAATACGCTCTCCGACGATGCTCAGTTCCCTGCTCCCCGTTCAGGCGTTTCGCCCTATCGCTTCTTCGGCCTCTCGCTCTCCTTGAAGAGGTAGGCGCAGTCGACGTGTCGCGGACCCTGTGCGTCGCAGACCGCGAACTGCGAGCCCTCGTAGGCCGTCGCGGCCGCGAATCGACCGTCCTTTGCCAGCGCGTAGAACTGCAGGTCGAAGTACGGCCGGCCTCGATCATTGAGGAGCCGTTTCTCCGTCATTGCGAGCACGCGCTCCATGACCTTCATGATCGACTGTTCCGGCGTGAGCCCCTGGCGCATGAGCTCAACGGCGAGGAACGCACCGCACACCTTGATGTTCGATTCGCCTCGGCCGGTCGAGCCGGCGGCACCGACCGTGTTGTCGCAGTACTGCCCCGCACCGATGATTGGCGAATCGCCCACGCGACC
>Ga0070681_10001454_pt1 | contig 20882 bp, 21 predicted proteins | sample KBSC83BmetaG_FD_65650 | JGI IMG/M metagenome (GOLD analysis project Ga0070681, IMG submission 65650) | Corn rhizosphere microbial communities from Kellogg Biological Station, Michigan, USA - KBS C8-3B metaG | ecosystem: Host-associated > Plants > Roots > Rhizosphere | place: USA: Michigan... | reverse complement strand
GGGGTCCATCCCGGACGTTTGGCGCAGGGTCCCGATGAAAAGTCGGGACGCGCCGGACGTGAGTTCGGCTTCGTCATTTCACTTCTCCCTTACAGAAGAACTGCACTCCGGTGGGGGAGCGTGGCCCGGCGCCGATATAAGAGCGTCGGGGGACGACGTCAATGCGCCGATTTGCGGCGCAGCTCGTAATAGGTCCCGGCGGATTTCACCTCGAGCACCGGCATGGCCTCGTAGCCGTCGTGCAGCATCCTGTGGATCGCAGGCGCGTGGCCTGCCGCCGACAGGCCGCCCAGTTGGCCTGCCAGCTCGGCCTCGCTCCACGTCCAGGCACCGGACATCACCACGCGGTAGCCGCGGTCGAAGGCCAGCTCGAGGCCGCGCCGGATCGACTGCGCGTGCTGCTCGGCGGTCCAGCCGGGATGGCGGATCGCCCCGGCGTCGAGCGCGATCCACTTGAAGCGCGGCGTCGGCTCCCAGGTCCCGTCATCGAGGTCCCACGTGCGGCTCCACATCGCGTACTGCCACATGGCGATCGGCTCGAAGCCCCAGTAGACGAACACCGTCTTGTCCGGCGGCAGGTCGCGCTCGATCGCGGCCAGTGCCGCCAGCGCATCCCTGTCGCCGCCGCGATAGTGCGCCAGCGCCGCGACGTTCCAAGCCAACGGCACGAACGAAAGCATCGCCAGCACAAGGCGCGCGCGCGGCCGCGCCATCCCCGCCGCCGCCAGCAGCGCCCAGGCCACGGTGAGCCACGGCATGACGTTCAGCTGCATCTGCGGGTCCTGCGGCTGGGCGTAGAAGTTCATCACCTGCCCCGCGCCCAGGGTGCCCAGGAAGACGATCGCGATCGCGCGCAGGCGCGGCTCGTGGCGGCGCGGCCATAGCACGACGGCGGCCGCGACGAGCACCGCCGCCTGCAACAGCACCGAGAGCAGCAACGGGCCGGCCGCGTGGCGCGCCGACAGCGGATCGACGAAGCCGCCCAGCAGCAGGAAGTAGTTGCCGACGCCCGAGAGCATCATCCACGCCTTGTCCCAGCCCACCCCCGCCCAGCCCGTGGCCACGCCCTTGCCCGTCCACAGCAGGTCGGGCAGGCCGACGGCGCCGGCATGGCCCTCCCAGATCTGCTGGACGATGCCGGCCGTGGCGACGATCGCCGCGACCAGCACGACGGCCCGCATGAGCCGCTGCGTCACCGTGCCTTGCGAGAGCAGAAGCGCCAGGCCGAGCGCCGGCAAGGTCGGGAAGATCAAGCGCCACTCGACCAGCCAGCCGAGCGTGAACAGCGCGGCCACGATCACGACCTGCCTGTACGTCGGCCGGTCGAACCACAGGCCGGCCAGCGCCATCGCCGCCAGCACGATCACGTAGCCCGGCATGATGTCTTCGTTGATCACCGCCAGCAGCAGCACGAAGCCCGTGCCGATGTGAAAGAGGCTGGCCAGAACGGCGGCCGCCACGCTGCCGGTCGCGCGCTGGACGAAGCCATAGACCACGACCGTGCCCAGGCTCGCCCAGAAGGCGTTGAGATAGGCGAACTGCTTCCACGCCACGCCGCGCAGGATGCCGAACGCGTCGAGCAGCCGGCTCGAGGCGCCGTACAGCGGGAAGTAGAGGTAGTTCGAGGGATCGAGCCGCGCGTGCGCGACGTCGGCGATCCAGGGCCCTGCCTGGATGGCCTTGTACATGCCGTTGGCGGTGACGATGTGGACGTTCTGCAGCCAGCCGATCAGCCCCGCCAGCAACAGCAGGGACAGAAGGAAGACGAGAAGGAGTTGTCCCGGCAGCCTCACGAAGTCAGGTCAGTGCTTGCGGCCGACCAGGACGACGCTGCCCTCGGGACCGTAGCTCTCGAAGTGCGTGCAGCCGCGCGCCATCGAGAAGATCTCGCCCGCCGTGTAGGTATGCGCCTTGCCGTCGTGCGTCAGCGTCATGGCGCCCTGCAGCACCATCGCGCGCACGTCGAACGGATGGCTGTGCTCGGGATTGACCTTGGCGCCCGGCGTGGTGGTGGTGGCGATCTCGTAGCCGTCGCGCTTCAGTTCGGTTTCGAAGGTCTGGCGATCCATGGCGGGCTCCCTCAGGCAGGTTTCTTGGCGGCGACGGCATATTGCGCGCCCAGCGGCAGCCACGCCAGAGCGCGGTCGACCGGCCGCAGGAACGCCAGGCCCGGCGGCATGAACATCAGGTAGTCCGTCTCGAGCTCGTAGCGCGCCGCGCCCGACAGCCCCGCCCGCACCTCGTGTGCATCGAGCAGGATGGCGTTCTCGTCGATCGGCGTGCGGGCGATGACGTAGCGCACCAGCGGATTGCGCGGATTGTGCTCGAACACGTAGATCCGCCCGCCGGGCTTCACCACGCGGCCGAGCTCGGCATAGACCGCCGCGCGCCCGGCCACCGGCACGTGGTGCAGCACGGCGCTGATCGTGGCGACGTCGAATTGCCCGCCGGCGAACGGCGTGCGCGCGCCATCCTGTACCGCCGTCGCCGGCGCGGCGCCCTGCGCGGCCGGCCAGCGCCGTGCAACCTCGGCCAGCATGCCGGTCGAGACGTCGCAGCCGGTGAAGGCCGCGCGCGCGCCCAGGTCGGCCAGCACCCGCATCAGGTCGCCGGCGCCGCAGCCGTAGTCGAGCATCGCCAGGCCGCCGCTCTTCAGGCCCGGCTCACGGCGCAGCAGCCAGCGCGCCTTCACGGCGATGAACTGGTCGGCGTCGCGGCCCATCATCCGCTTGACCGGATTGTCGAGGCCGCCGTCGTACGACGCGGCATGCCTGTCGAATTCAGGAGGGTCGAACTCGGCGCTCATTTGGACTCGCTGCCGGGACCCCCGACAATCTCGCGGATCATGAACAGCGGCCGGCCCTTGCTCTGGTCGAACAGGCGGCCGAGATAGGCGCCGATGATGCCCAGCATCAGGAACTGCATGCCGCCCAGCAGGCCGATCGCGGCCATCAGCGACGTCCAGCCCGGCAGGTTGTAGCCCAGCACGAAGCCCACGATCGAATAGACGAAGAAGGCGAAGCCGACGGCGGCCATGCCCCAGCCGATGGTCATCGACGCCATCAGCGGCACCACCGAGAAGGCGGTGATGGCGTCGGCGGCGAAGCGCACCATCTTCGACAGCGGATACTTGGTCTCGCCCGCGGCGCGCGCCTTGCGGTCGTAGACCAGCGGCACCTGCTTGCCGCCGATCCACGCCACCATGCCGCGGATGAAGCGGTGGCGCTCGGGCATGGCCAGCAGCAGGTCGAGCACGCGGCGGGTCATCAGCCGGAAGTCGCCGGTGTCGGAGGGGATCTCGACGTCGGTCAGCCGGCCGATCAGGCGGTAGAAGGCCGCCGCGGACGCGCGCTTGAACAGGCTCTCGCCCTCGCGCCGGCGGCGCTGGCCGTAGACCACGTCGACGCCACCCCCTGGTCCATCGTTCATCAGGGCCATCATGTCGGGCAGCAGCTCGGGCGGGTCCTGCAGGTCGGCGTCGATGATCAGGATGCGCTCGCCGCGGCACACCGACAGCCCGGCGGTCAGCGCCAGCTGGTGGCCATGGTTGCGCATCAGCCGCACGCCGACCACGCGGCCGTCGCCGGCCGCGGCGCGGCGCATCGTTTCCCAGGTGCCGTCGCGCGAGCCGTCGTCGACCAGCACGATCTCGGCAGTCCCGCCTATGCCGTCGAGGACCACCCCGACCCGGCGAATGAATTCCGGCAGCACCCCCTCCTCGTTGAAGCAGGGGGCGACCACGGACAACGCCGGTCGGGCTGAATCGGTCATTGCCGGAGCAATAGCCGAACCGTGGCCGGAAGCAACTCCCGCCTGTTACCAGACGATGCGCACCCCGCCCGACAGGACGTGGCTGGTGTTGCCGCCCGCCAGTTCGCCGTCATAGCGAAGATAGACGCTGGCCGTCTCCGCGATCGCCGTCGAGGCGGCAAGGCCCAGGACGGCGCCGTCGCGCGGCGCCTGGGCGCCCTCCACGACGAAGGGCGAGGCCGGCGCCCCGGCGAAGCTCGCATTCACCGGCCGCGAGGTATCGGCATATTCGTGGCTCCAGCCCAGTCGGAACACCAGGCCGAGCTTCTGGCGCCAGCCGAGGTCGATCGCGCCGCCCAGTTGCGAGCCCAGCACGCTGCGCAGCGAGTTGGTCGTCTGTCCGGCCACCGTGAGGTCGAGCGAGTCCGCCCCGCTCTCGGTGAAGGCGCCCTGCGTTGCCGTCGAGCCCTGCAAGCGCGCGAAGGGCGTGACGAACGGTTCGAGCGGACCGCCGAGGTCGAAGCGATGGCCGGTCTCGAGCTGGCCGAAGAACTGATCGGCGCGCGTCTGGCCGGTCGCCGTGCGCGGTGCCAGTCCGGGAATCGCGATCGGCCGCGTCATCTGGCCCTCGCTGCGGGCGTAGCCGGCCAGCGCATCGACGTAGAGCGCGCCGGGGTTCCAGCTGCCGTACAGGCCGACCTGCGCACTGTTGGTCGTGCCGCGTCCCGGCATCGTCTGCATCGTCGCGGTCGCGCTGGTGTATCCCGCGGTCACGCCGACCGTGAAGTCGGAGCCGAAGCGCCGGTCGACGCCGGCGGCGAAGCCGCCGATGCCGAAGTTGAGGCCCGAGGCGGCGGCGCTGCCGGCCACCGTGCCGACGCCGCCCAGCGCCCCGCCCCACGCGCTCCAGCGATAGTCGGGCGCGTCGCAGGCGACATCGCAGGCATCGGCGAGGGCGATGCGGCCGGCGGTGTTGCTGCTCTTGCTGCCGCTCCCGGCCTGCTGCGCGAAGTTGTTCATGAACAGCTGCGCGGTCTGCACGCCCGCCGTGGCGAAGCCGGCGTAGTTCTGGCCGCTCACCGCGTCGAAGGCCGCCGTGGCCTGGTCGACGGTGAGCAGGCTGAAGGCGTCGATCACCTTGCCGAAGTCGCCGCCGGCGGTCGCCACGTTGGCGTCGAGCACCCCGCCGACCGCGGCCTGGTTGGGCGTCCGCGCGCCGCGCGCAAAGCCGCCCGGCGTCACGGTCAGCATCACGTCGTTGGCATCGTAGCTGAGCGAAGGCTGCAGGAACGGATAGTTGCTGGTCGCGCCGGCGAACGTGCCGGTCATGCCGCCGGTCGCGGTCAGGATCGTGAAGCTGCGGCTGGGCCGGAAACTGCCGGGCTGCAGGATGGCCTGCACGGTGCCGCCGAGCGACGCCGCGCCGCCCGTCACGTTGGTCAGCGACGACGCCGTCGACGACGCCATGATCTGGTAGATGCTGCCACCGTTGAACGTCAGGCCGTTGTTGACGGTCAGGGCGCCGATCGCATTGTTGCCCGGCGCCAGCGTGCCGTTGACCGTGGTCCGCGGCAGCGTGCCGGTGCCGCGCACCGTGCCGGCCGCCTCGATCTGCAGGTTGCTCGAGCTGGCGAGCGAGCCGTCGACGACCAGCGTGCCGCCGTTCACCGTCGTGCTGCCGGTATAGCTCGAGGTGCCCGCGATGGTGAGCGTGCCGGTGCCGTACTTGACCAGCGGCCGCGCGCCGGTGAGGAACGAGGCGTCGGGCGCGGAGTCGTTGTCGGCCAGGCCGTACTGCAGGACCGTCGCCGTCGAGAAGTAGCTGGTGACGTCGTAGAGCGTCCAGATCCCGCGCCCCCAGAGACCGACCGCCAGCACATCGGCGGTCGGATTGTAGGCCAGCAGGTTCACGATCGTGTTCGGCAGGCCGCGACCGAACGCGGCCCAGCCACTCAAAGTGCCGGCGCCGTCGCTCATCGCCACCGCGATCGGGCTCTGCGCCGAGGTGTTGGCCGGCAGGCCGCCGACCAGCAGCGCATTGACGCCGTTGTTGGAGATGAACTCGAGCGAGGTCGGGCGGGCAATGTTGAGCGTCGTGAGATTCGACGAGAGATCGGTGAAGCTGGTGCCGCTGTTGGTGCTGCCCCACAGGGAGGTGTAGTCGGCGACGAAGAAGCGCGCGGCGCTGCGCGCGTCGAAGACCACGCCGGTCGGCACGTCGCCGGTGTAGCTGGCCAGCGTCCGCAGCGAGCCGCCGGCCGCGGTCGTGCTGTAGAACAGGCGCGCACCCACCGCGCCGTTCGCGCCGGCCAGGACGGCGTTCGCATTGTCGTTGGTGCCGTAGGCGAGCGCGGTCACCGCGCCCAGCGAGTTGTTGTCGCCGAGATTGGTCAGCGGTGCCGTGTTGCCGAAGTCGGAGACCAGCTCGTCGGTGGTGACATAGAGGTAGTTGGTGCCGATCGCGATCCGGCTCGGGTCGTTGCGGTTGAGGACGAAGCGGCTCGCGAACGGTAGCTGCTTGCCGGGCGAAGGTCCGGCATCGGAGTCGGGATCGCCGGCCTCGGTGAAGTCGGTGTGCGTCGGATCGACGTTCACGAAGTTCCACCCCGGCTTGTCGGATGTCGGACGACCCAGCAGGTGAGTGGTGTTCGTGATCGTTCCGTTCGCGTCGACGATAAGGCGGGTCAAGCCGCCAAGATTCTGCGCGGAATAGTACTGGAGGCTCTCCTTCGACGACGCGTATGTGTGGTCGTTGACGGCGACATTGACGCCGTCGCCGCCGGCCAGCGGCGTGTACGTCTGGCCGCGCGGCTGGCGCTGGACGGCGATGCCGTTGTCCTGCGCGGCGACGATCAGCCGCTTGCTGATCGCATCGAAAACGGCGCCATAGGACTCGCGCAGCGCCAGGCCGTTGTTGAGGCCGGTCCACGTTCCGCTGTCGCTGAGCGGGCTGGTGCGCGCGTAGACGCCGCCGTCGCCAACCAGAATCATCCGGCCTTTGATGTCGAAGGCGAAGTTGCGCGAATCGGCGTGCGCGGACGAATTGTCGGCGGTGCCCGCATCGGTCAGCGTCTCGACGCTGGACTCGTTGGTGGAGGGATCGAGCACCACGCGATAGACCGTGGCCGTGAAAGGCGCCGACGTCCGCGTGTCGCCCGCGAGATAGACCACATGGGTGTCCGTCGGATCGATGGCGATCGCGAGATTGGTCGTACCCTGACCACCATTGATAATCGGCGGCAGCGCGAGATCGACCCACGTCGATCCATTCTGCGACAGCTGCAGCTTGGCCAGGGCGCCGGCGGCGTTATAGGTCGCGAGCGCGACGGCCCCGTTGGCGGCCGTCGCGAGCCGGCCGATCTGCCCGGTCGCGATCGTCGTGGCCGCGGTCCACGTTGCGCCGTTGGTGACGCTGCGGTAGACGCCGCCGCCGGCGCCGGTGTTGATCGAGACATAGTAGGGATTGGCCGCGGTGCCACTGCCGACCAGAGCCGTCGCCGCACCGGCGGGAACGCCGGTGACGAGGGTGAAGGCGCCACCGCCGACGCTGCGATAGAGGCCATAACCCTGGGCGCCGATTTGCGTCGCATCGTGGGGTTCGGCGGTCGCGGCCAGCACGGTCGTGCCGTTGCCCACGACCGAGACCACGCTCTTGCCGATCAGGCTGCCCGTGATGGCGGTCGACATCTCGCTCCACGTCGCCCCTCCGTCGTTGCTGACCAAAATGCCGTTGCGAAAGCCGCCGCGGCTATCGAGTCCTCCCGGGACGCCGACGGCGCCGTTCGAGGTAAGGCCCAAGCCGGCGTAAAGCGTCTGGGCATTGGTCGCGTTGTAGGAAAGACTTGCGATCGACAGCGATGACAGGTTGTCGGTCAGGGGCGTCCAGCTCGCGCCGGCATTGTGCGTCACCCAGATGCCGCCGTTGACGCCGCCGATGAACATCGTATTCGCGTCGGTCGTGCTGGTCAGCACGGCCTGCACCGCGCCCGAAGTCGAGCCTTGGCCGATGGCCGCGAAATCCCGGCTGCCGGCAACGCCTGCCGGGCCGATTGCGGGTCCAGGCCCCTCTGACTGAAAGGTCTGAGTGAATGCCGGCTGCTGAGCCTGAGCGGGTGCCGACCAGATCGCGAGAGCGAGAAATCCGAGAAAAGCACCAAGAAAGCCCTTGGCTCGCGGCTTGAACACTTACACACCCTGGAAAACAGGGGCCTCCCTGAAACCCGAAAGCGAGGGCTCCCAAGGGCTCACCCCTAGTGCAGCGATCACTCACGGCCGTAGTAATTGCAGTGCGGCGGGTACGCCATCAATTTTGTCCAAAAAGTGTCAATTTGCAGCAGCTCGGCAGCGCGCTCCCTTTCCCCGGGACAATCGGGTATCAACCCAGCCCATGAGACCCAGCCCATGACCGCCAATGACAACGACCACCGCGGCCTCCTGCCGGCCGGCCTTGCAGACCTGCTCCCACCGGATGCCGCGCGAGAAGCCCGCGCCATCGACACCGCCATCGAGCGCTTCGCGGCCTTCGGCTACGAGCGGGTGAAGCCGCCGCTGGTCGAGTTCGAGGAGTCCCTGCTGGGCGGCACCGGCACCGGCCTGGCGGCCCAGACCTTCCGGCTGATGGACCCGGTCTCGCAGCGCATGATGGGCGTGCGGCCCGACATGACCGTCCAGGTCGCGCGCATCGCCGTCACCCGCCTCAAGCACGAGCCCCGGCCGCTGCGCCTGTCCTACGGCGGCAACGTCATCCGTGTGCGCGGCAACCCGCTGAAGCCCGAGCGCCAGTTCGCCCAGGTCGGCGCCGAGCTGCTGGGCGTCGACACCGCCGAGGCCGACGCCGAGGCCGTGCTGCTGACCGTCGACGCGCTGCGCGCCATCGGCGTGGCCGGCCTCACCGTCGATCTCAACCTGCCGACGCTGGTGGCTGCCGTCGCCGCCGGGCTGAAGCTGCCGGCCGCGACCCTGGCCAAGCTGCGCCGCGCGCTCGACCGCAAGGACGAGGCCGCCATCGGCTCAGCGCTCACCGACAGCAAGGCCGCCGACATGTTCGCCGGCCTGCTGCGCGCCGCCGGCCCGGTCGACACGGCGCTGGCGCAACTGGCGAAGCTCAAGCTGCCGGCCGCCGGCGCCGCCGAGGCCACGCGCCTGGCCGAGGTCGTGAAGCTGGTGCGCGACGCCGATCCCGACCTCGCCCTCACGCTCGACCCGGTCGAGTATCGCGGCCTCGAATACCAGACCGGCGTGTCGTTCACCGTGTTCGCCCAGAAGGGCCGCGAGGAGCTGGCGCGCGGCGGCCGCTACGCCGCCGGCTATCCCGAGGACGGCACCAGCGAGCCCGCCACCGGCTTCACCCTCTACATGAGCGCCGTGCTGGCCGCCTCCGCCACGCCGCCCGACCGCCCGCGCCTCTACGTGTCGCTGAAGACGCCATGGCGCGACGCGGCGCCCTGGCAGAAGAAGGGCTACGCCGTGGTGCGTGATGTGGGAGACCGGGCCCTCGACGCCACCGCCGACGTGCGCAAGGAGGCCAAGCGCCTGCGCTGCAGCCACGCCCTGATCGACGGCGAGGCGGTACCTCTCTGACCATCCTTCAAAGGAGATGCGCGATGAGCAACGACAGCGGAAGATCGCTCGCCGAACTCAATGATCGCATCGCGATCATTCGGGACAATATCCGGCAGCTGGTCGAACAGGCGGCCGGCGCCGCCGGTGCGCAGAGTGAAGAACGAGCCGCCCAGCGCATCGATGAACAGAACGCCGCGCTCGCGACGCTGATCAAGGAGCGCGACGCGCTGGAGAAGAAAAAGTAGGTAGCCCGACCTCTTCCCTTCCAGGCCGGCCGCCTTCATGGCCGGTTGTTGTTGCCGTGGTCGTGCGTGGCGTAGCGGCCGTCGGCGGCCGGATTGCTGACGCACGCCGCTAGCGCGATGACGGTGAACAGGGTGAAGACGGCAGCGAGCAGCTTCATCGCGAGGCCCTCTAGTCTGCTGCGCGCACCGCGGCGGGTGCCATCGGCTTCATGGTGCCGCCGAAACGGTCCTTGAACGCCGCCGTGTCGATCTCCTCGAGCTCGATCTCGCGGTTCAGCACGCGCTCCTTCCACTTCAGCAGCTCGGGATGGGCGGCCTGGAACTCGGGCATGACCTCTTGCGCGAACAGCTCGAGCGACTCGCAGATATGCTCGTGCGTGTTGCGGCCGGCCTGGTTCAGCAGCACGACCTGGTCGATGTTCGACGACTGGAAGCGCCGCAATTTCTTGCGGATGGTGTCGGGTGAACCGATCAGCCCGCCCCTCAAAGCAGCGGCATGCTGCTCGGGATTGGCCGCCTTCCACTTCTGGTACTCGTCCCACATGTTGACCGTGCCGGCCGGCGGCCGGCGGCGGCCCGACGACTGGCCATAGAAGCGCAGCGAGAACTGGAAGAACGTGTCGCCTTCGGCCCGCTCGCGCGCTTCCTCGTCGGTCCTGGCGCACATGAAGAACGAGACCAGCGCGATGTTGGGGTTGGCGCGGTAGTCGGCCAGCTTCTTCTGTCGCTTCACGAAGGCGTTGTAATAGGCGTGCACCCAGGCATGCGCGGCGTCGGCCGAGACGAACTGGAAGCCGAGCGCCCCCATGCCCCACTCGCCGCACTTTGCCAGGGTGTCGAGCTGCGAGCAGGCGACCCACAGCGGCGGGTGCGGCTTCTGCATCGGCTTCGGCACGACCGTGCGCAGCGGCATGTTGAAGTGCTTGCCGTGATGCTCGCTGGGCCCGGCCTTGAACATCGGCAGGATGGCCTGCACGGCCTCCTCGAAGATCTCGCGCTTGTTGTCGAAGTCGATGCCGAACGGCTCGAGCTCGGTGATCGATGCGCTCTCGCCCATGCCGAACTCGCAGCGGCCGTTCGACAGCAGGTCGAGCGTCGCCACCTTCTCCGCCACCCGCGCGGGATGGTTGGTGGTGAGCTGCATGATGCCGTGGCCGAGGCGGATCTGCTTGGTGCGCTGGCTGGCGGCGGCGAGGAAGGACTCCGGCGCCGGCGAGTGGGAATATTCCTCGAGGAAGTGATGCTCGACCTGCCAGGCGTGGTCGTAGCCCAGGCGGTCGGCCAGCTCGATCTGCGCCAGCGCGTTCTGGTAGAGCTTGTGCTCGTCGTCCTCTTTCCAGGGGCGCGGCAGCTGCAGCTCGTAGAAAATCCCGAACTTCATGGCGGTTCTCCCGTGGACGAAGAGCATGGCACAGGGATTTTCCGCGTGCCATCCTCCCTGCCCCAAGGAAGGAACCCGCCATGCCGTTCTACGAAAGAGGCCCCGTCAGGATCCACTACACGGAGATGGGCTCGGGTTTCCCGCTCCTTGTCATTCCGGGCGGCGGCCTGAACTCGACCATCGCCGGCCTCGACACCAGCCACCCGTTCAACGCGCAGAAGGAATTCGGCAACAGGTTCCGCTGCATCGCCGCCGACCTGCGCAACGCCAACGCCGGGCAATCGTCCGGCCCGCTCGAGGCCGACCGGCCGTGGGACTCCTTCACCGACGACCACATCGGCCTGATGGACCATCTCGGCATCAAGACGTTCATGGTGCTGGGCTACTGCATCGGTCAGCCGTTCATCTGGAACCTGATCAAGCGCGCGCCCGACCGCGTGGTCGCCGCCGTCCTGACGCAGCCCTCGGGCCACCGCCCCGAGATGCCGACGCAGTTCTACGACAACAACATGAAGGGCTGGGGCGCCGAGTTCGCCAAGCGCCGGCCCGAGGTCACGATGGACCAGGTGAGCGCCTTCCTGAAGAAGATGTACCTCGACAACCCGGACTTCGTGTTCACCGTGAGCCGCGACTTTGTGCGCGCCTGCAAGACGCCGATCCTCGTGCTGCCCGACGACGTCCCGCCGCATCCCTTCAAGGTGGCGATGGAAGTGGCGATGCTGTCGCCGAATTCACAGGTCAGTCTCTACCCGTGGAAGGACACGCCGGACAAGATCCCGCTGGCGGTGCGGCACATCAGGATGTTCCTGCGGGCGAATGATCCTGCCGCCGCCTCCGTTGCACGCTAACGCTGGCCCGTCGTCGCACCGATACCCTTTTCCTGCAGCACCTTCTCGACCAGCGGCGCCATTTTTTGCGCAACCATCAGGCAGCCCGCGGCTGTCAGGTGGCCACCCGCGCCTTTTCCGCTCCCGCCGAAGGACTTGTCGTTGTCGAACTGCCAGTGCTCGCGATCGACCGGAATGCCGGCGGCATAGCCTCCGAAATAGGCGGCGCCGTACTTCTGCGCGGTCGCCGCCGCCTCGCTGCTGGTCTGCATCTTCGGATTGGAGACGTAGATCGCGGGCATGTTGCGCTCGCGCAGGAACGCCAGCGTCTTCTCGGCGTACTCGACCGCGTACCTCTTGTCGGGATCGTTCGGCCCTGGTTCGAAGATCACGAGGCGCGTGTTTGGATTCATCGCCGCCGGCAGCCGCTTGAACATCCACACCGGCCGGTCGCCGTTGATGCCGCCATTCACGACCGTCGCATCGAGCCCGTGGTTGCGCAGGATCTCCTGGAGCTTGGCCGGGTAGATCTTGTCGCGATCCACCCCCTCGCAGTTGGTGGCGCTGGATCCCAGCGCATAGATTTCAAACGCGTGGGCCGTACCGCACAGCAGCACAAGCATCACCGCCGACATGATGAAGTCACGGACCTTCATGCGATCCCCCTTCAGCCTCGGCGGGATCATAGTCACAACAAGGCCTCGGGGCGCCAGCCATAACCTTCGCCGCTTCGGCGTGGACATACGCACACACGCACTGCGATCACAAAATGGCCCCTCCCCGGGCCGCCGCATCGGTTGCAGAGAGTAAGCCCGGCGGGACTATCGGAACTCGAGGCATTCGCCAATGGCCTTGCTTGGCACCACCGGACGAGATGTCACCGGGCCGCTTCCACGGTTCGCGCGCCTGCGCGGGCTCATCCGGGCGGCGGCGCTGGCCGACGCCCGGTTTGCGGTCCTCGTGCTGCTGGCCGGCCTGCCTTTGCTCGCCGGCATCGCCGCACTGCTGATGCCTGGTCGGATCCTCTCGCGCGAGATGACGTGGGACTTCATGTTCAATCTGGCCGGTGCCTGGCATCTGCGCTTCGGTCACGTGGCGCATGTCGACTTCCACAGCGCCGTCGGCGAGCTCAACTTCCTGCTGACCCGACTCGGCTTCGACGTCGTCGGGCCGAGGCCGATCGCCTTCCTGTTCGGCGTGATCGCGGTGGCGTTCGTGCAGTTCGTGCTGGCCTGCTGGGTGGCCTGGCGGCGCCTTCCGCTCGCGCCGGCGGTGCTGTTCGTCGCCTTCACGAGCCTGCTCGTCCTGATGCCGGCCAATGTCGGCGACATGCCGACCGACTTCTCCTTCGCGATGTCCTACAACCGCTACTGCTGGAGTGCGATCAGCATCCTCGCCCTGATCCTCTTCGTTCCCCCGCGCAACGAACGACCGGGCGAAGCGGGCGACCTCGCCGCGGGCGGCATCCTGCTCGCGGCGATGTTCTACCTGAAGGTGACCTATTTCGTGGCCGGACTCGCGGCGCTGGGTCTGGCGCTCGCGATCTTTCCACATGTCCGTCGCTGCGGCGCGGCCTGGATCGCGATCGGCGGCCTGGCGATCGCCAATGCCCTGGCGCCGCACTCCCACGCCTACCTGCTCGACATCTGGGGCGCGGCACAGGCCGGCGGCGTGCGCACCGGACTCGCCCGTCACATCAACAGCTTCTTCGCCAATGCCGAAGGCTACGCCCCCTATGTCGCTGCCCTCCTGGTGGCAGGGGTGATGGCGCTGCGCGGCGCCGCTCCGGTGCGCCTGGCGGTGGCCACCGGCTTCATCATCGCGACCATGCTGGCTCTGCTCTCGCAGAATGCCCAACTGCGCGGCACGCCGCTCGGCATCGTCATCGCCTTTCTGTTCTACGACCAGCTGCGCCTGCAGGCCCGGGAGCGGCGGTCGCGACCTCTCCTGACGCCCGCGCTGCTGGCGCTCATGATCTTCCCCCTGTTCTCGATCGGTGTTTCATCGGTCAGCCTGGCGGCTTACGTCGCCAAGGCCCTCGGCAACGAACGCCTGTTCGTGGTCGAGCGCACCCAGTTGAAGGGGCTTGCCGTGAGGGCCGAGGACGGCGCGCTGCTCACGGCCTTCACCAGCGGCCAGGTCAACTACCGGCTGCTCAACAGCGCCCGGCATGTCGGCGCGCGCTACGAGCTTTCGCCGGCCGAATATGTCGAGACGATCCTGGAAGCCGCCGCGGTGCTCCAGGACGGCCGGCATGCGCCGGGGGGCGTCGTGGTGCTCGACCAGGTCAACCCCCTGCCCTTCATGCTGGGAATCGAGCCGGCGCGCGGCGGCAACCTGTGGTCGGGCTCGGGCGAACTCGTGCTGACGCCGGCGACGATCTTCGCCCAGGCCGTGCATGTCCTGATCCCCAAGTTCCCGACCTACAGCGATGCGACGGACGCGCAGGTTTCGGTGTCGCGCGCGTACGTCGCCGCGCATTTCCCCCACCGTGAGGAAACCGAGAGCTGGATCATCCTCAGCCGCCGCGGCGCGGTCCGCGATACCGGCGAACTTCCGCCGGTGGCGCCGCTGGCCTCCCAGCCCTAGGGACAGCGACAGAAAAGCGGTTCCGGAGGCTCGGACGCGGTGTCGGCCGGCCATCGCCATGAAGCACGGCGTATCGAACGAGCGTCCCCCGAACCCAACTATCCGAGGATCGCCACCGCCGCCATCGCCGTCAGCACGCCGGCTCCCGGCAAATGCGCCCAGTCGCGATGACGGATCAGCGTCACCACCGCGGCCGCCAGGATCGCGCCGCTGCCGATCGCGCCGGCACGCGACGTGGCCGGCATCAGCAGCAGCAACCCTGCCATCACTTCGAGTCCACCCGTCACCCTATGGAAGCCGGCCGGATATCCCCACCGCGCGAAGGAGCGGCGAACCGATCCAGGGCCGATGAAGTTGATCGCCCCGGCCCCGATCATGACGCCGCCGAGCGCGATCGGCAGCCAGGCCGCGATGAATTGGTCCATAGCCATGAAAACTTGCTCCCTGTCCTGCTGGCGGCGGGTATCCGCGGCGTTACGACGGCCGGCCAAGCGGCGGCACGGCGCCGACCTGGCTGAAGATGTCGAGCGTATTGAGCTCGTCCCAATGCTCGACGAAGCGTCCGCCCTCGATCCGCCAAATGTCGATCGAGCGCATGGCAAAGGCGTTGCCCGTCGCGGGATAGCCGAGGAAGTTCCCCGTATGCGTGCCTTCATAGCGGTAGCGGCCGATCACGCGCGTGCCATCCGCCGAGATGAAGACGTCCTCGGCGAACACCTTGAGGTCGGGCACGCCCGCGATGATCGCGCCGAAGGTCTTCTTGACGCCCTCCAGACCGGGCGCCGCAAACGGGTTGTGGTTCATATAGCCGGGCGCGACGATCTCGTCGAAGCGCGCAAGGTCGTGACCGGACACGATCTCGGCGAAAAGGTGGCCGAGCTTCACCTGATCGGTTGACATTGAAGTCTCCTGCGTTAAACGAGACTGATAAGTCTCGCATCGATCAAATGGCGAGACCGATCAGTCTCGTCAAGGGCCGCTCATGACAAAATCTGCCTCGCCGCGACCCGGACGCGCCCTCGACCCCGCCAAGCGCGCGGCGATCCTCGACGGCGCGCGCGCGGTGTTCATGCGCGAGGGGTTCGCTCAAGGCTCGGTGGATGCGGTCGCCGCCGAAGCCGGCGTGGGCAAGCAGACCATCTATCGCCACTTCCGATCGAAGGAGGCCCTGGTGGAGGCGCTGGTCGAGGCGATGTGCGCGCCCGAGGTCGTCCGGCCGCCGCCGGGATCGCTGCCCGCGCGCGATCGGTTGCGCGACCTGCTGCTGACGTTCGCGGCGGGGGTCGCCGGCCTGGAAAGCATCCGCCTCTATCGTGCCGTCGTTGCCGAGGCCGATCGGATGCCCGGGCTGGGTCGCCTGTTCTGGGAGGCGGGGCCGCGCCAGGTCCGCGCCGCCATCGCGCAGCTATGGGCGGAAGAACACGATGCCGCGACGGCGCCGATCGTCGCCCAGCAGCTCGTCCATCTCACCTTGGGCGACGCGTACCAGGAACTGGTCATGGGGACCGGGTCGCCCGCGCCCGAGGTCTTCGAGCGGCAGGTCGACGCGGCGCTGGCGCTGCTGGGACCGACGTCCCGTCGGCGTCGTTCCAGCCGATCGATCTCGAAGCGCCCCGCCCGCCCGGCTTGAAATCACCAAATGGGTGCTCGCCCCCTCCGACCCTACGGGGCACCTCCCCCGAAGACGGCAGGAGGTATAGTAAAGTCGCGACTGAAAGTTTGCCGACGACAGGAGTCCTGCGATGCTGCTCAACGCCCTCTTCCCGACGCGTGACATCGGCACCGACCCCGCGAAGATCCGGGATTGGGCGCAAGCCGCGGAAGATCTCGGCTATCACGGCATCGAGGTCGCCGATCACGTCTTTGGCGCCGCACCGCGCGGCGACTGGAAGCCGACCTACAGCGAGCTCGATCCGTTCCACGAGACGTTCACGACGATGGCCTTCCTGGCCGCCTGCACGAAGAAAATCCAGCTGTGCAGCGGCGTGCTGATCCTGCCGCAGCGCCAGACCGGGGTCGTCGCCAAGCAGGCGGCCGAGGTCGATATCCTGAGCGGCGGGCGGCTGCGCCTGGGCGTCGGCGTCGGCTGGAACCACGTCGAGTACGAGGCGCTGGGCATGGACTGGAAGACGCGCGGCGCACACCAGGCCGAGCAGATCGAGGTGATGCGCCGCCTGTGGACCGAGGATCTCGTCACCTTCTCCGGCAAGTTCCACACCCTGAACGCCGTCAACCTGCTGCCCGTCCCGGTGCAGCGCCCGATCCCGATCTGGTTCGGCGGCTCGTCGGACGCCGTCGTCAAGCGCGCCGCCCGCATCGGCGACGGCTGGATGCCGATCATGGCGCCCGACGTGGCCGAGCCGAAGCTGGCGATGCTGCGCGAGCATCTCAAATCGTTCGGGCGCGATCCCGCGGCCTTCGGGCTCGAAGGATGGCTGCGCATGGACACGCCCGACGAACACCTTTGGGCCGCGGCTGCGCAAGGCTGGAAGCGCCTCGGCGCCCAGATGGTGATGCTCTATCCGATGTACCGGATGCCGGAGCTCGACCGGCAGATAGAGACCTTGCGGCGCTTCAAGGCCGTGATGGCAGGCCTGGCCGGCTGACGGCACAGGGAGGCCCGTCTTGCCAATACCGGAAATCATCGGCTCCAGTCGGTCGACCTATACACGCGTGGCCTGCATGGTCTGCGAGGAAAAAGGCATCGAGTACGTGCTGACCGAGCGGCCCCTGCACGCACCGGAGATCCTGGCGATCCATCCCTTCGGCAAGATGCCGGTGCTGCGCCATGGCGACGTCGAGCTCTTCGAGTCGAAGGCGATCGCCACCTATCTCGATCGCAGTTTTCCGGCGCCGTTCGTCTTTCCGTCCGAGCCCCGTCTCGAAGCCCTCACCGAGCAATGGGTCTCCCTGGTCAACACGGTGGTCGACCGCACCCTCATCCGCACCTACCTCTTCGCCTACATCGCGCCGGGCACGGCCGACGGAAAGCCCAACCGGCAGGCGATCGAGGCGGTGATGCCGGCGGTGCGCGCGCAGGTCGCCGTCCTCGACCGGGCGGTTGCCGCAAGCGGCTATCTTGTGGGCGACCGCTTCACCTTCGCCGATATCAACCTGCTGCCGATCCTCCATCGCCTGCGGCAGGCCCCCGAAGGCGCCGAGGCCCTCGCGGCCGCCGCCCATCTCGCGGCCTATTACGACCGGCACGCCGCGCGACCGAGCTTCGCGCGCACGACACCGCCGGCCGGGCCACCCGGCAGATCGCCCGGCGGGGCCAGGACGTAGGCACAATCGTCATTCTCGACCGTTATTTACCAAGCAATCGCCGATCGCCGTCCCCACGTAGGAGGGGTCCGCCGGTCTTGCCTTTGCTCGCGTTCGTGAGCTCCCCGCAAGAGTTCGATGCCACCAGGAAGCTCTCCCGGCATCGTCGACGTCGATAGCGGCTTCAGAGCACACCTCACCGCGAGCCGACATATACGGGGGATATCACCATGACCGCACTCGCACTGGAGACCGGCTTCGACTTCAACCTCAAGGACATCCTGCCGCGTCTGCGCGTCTACGCCCTGTCGCTGACCCGCAACGCCGACCGCGCCGACGACCTGGTCCAGCAATCCGCCCTGAAGGCGCTGACCGGCCGCGCATCGTACCTGCCCGGTACAAACTTTTCCGGCTGGATGTTCCGCATCCAGCGCAACGAATTCATTTCCGGCCTGCGGCGCGCTCGCCCGACCATGAACATCGACGATGTGCCGTCGCTGTCGGCGCCGCCGCGTCAGGAGAGCGGTCTGGTGGTCCGGGAATTCATGGGCGCTTTCCGCAAGCTGCCGAAGAGCTCGCGCCACGCCCTCGTCCTCGCGCAGATCGAAGGCCAGTCCTATGAGCGGATCGCGCGCGACGCCAGCGTCTCGGTCGGCACGGTGAAGAGTCGCGTCTCCCGCGCCCGCACGACGTTGCGGCACCTGCTGGATCCGCAGACGGTGCACTGACGGCAGGAGAAGACACCATGGCAACACGCACCACCGAAACCACGGTCACTTTCAGGCACCCCTTCATGTTGACCACGCTCGACGGCCCCCAACCGGCCGGCACCTACACCGTCGAGACCGATGAGGAGGAGATTCCCGACCTGTCCTTCGCCGCTTCCCGGCGCACCGCCACGATGCTTCGCCTTCCCGCGACCTCGATGCCCGGCAGCCGCTCCGAGATCGTCGCCGTGGATCCCCTCGAACTCGCCGCCGCCCTCGAGGCGGACGGAGCACAGCCTTTCCCTTCCGGAGACGCCTCATGACGCCGCACCCCGATGTCTCCTTCGGCCGTCCCGACCTCGATGCATTCCTCTTCGCCCCGGTCGGCGTCGACAACGCCGGCCTGCCGCTGACCGTCCTGTCGGCCCTGACGCGGCTGGGCTTCGATCCCTGGGGAGAGGCGGCGCGGCTGTCGAGCCTTTCGGTCGGCGCCGCGACCGACGCGCTGGCCAAGACGCTGGCCCGGCTCCCTGAAGGAGACTGGAAGAAATCGGACTCGGCCAGCATCGCCATACGCCTGATCGCCTCGCTGCCGCGCCGCGGCGCGCTCGCCCAGCCGTCCACGCCCGACCGGCGCGGCGCGACGATCGGCATGCCCAGCCTGTCGAAAGCAGCGCTCTGGCTGTTCTGCCTTGTCGCCGCCGTCGGCTGCTACATGCTGCTGTCGCAGCTCACGGCCCCGTCCGCCTTCGAACCGCCGACCGCCGTCACAACCCGGGGATAGGCGCCGCGAGCTGCTCGAGTGGCCGTGGAAAGACCACCCGATTCCGTGGGCATGTAGGGTTACGTGCCGACTGGCGGCGGTGCATTCATATACGCGAGGATCTGCTCTGCGCAGGAAAAGCATGAGTGCCACTCACGGCGATGAGAGTTTTGTCGCACACATGTCGCGGCTTTTCCCCTTCGCCCACCCCCTCCCTCGTGCTATTCAAACTCACGCCTCCCCGGCACCGCCACCGGGGAGGCGTTTTCGTGTCTGAAGGGAAATAGGCAAATGGCCAACGTGGCAGTGATCGGCGCCCAGTGGGGCGACGAGGGCAAGGGCAAGATCGTCGACTGGCTGAGCGAGCGCGCCGAGGTCGTGGTGCGCTTCCAGGGCGGTCACAATGCCGGCCATACACTGGTCATCGGCAACCAGACCTACAAGCTGGCGCTGCTGCCGTCAGGCGTCGTGCGCGAGGGCAAGCTGTCGATCATCGGCAACGGCGTCGTGGTCGATCCCTGGCACTTCCTCGAGGAAGTGAAGAAGGTCACCGCCCAGGGCCTGTCGGTGACACCCGCGAACCTCAAGATCGCCAACCATGCCGTGCTGATCCTGCCGCTGCACCGCGATCTCGACGGCTGGCGCGAGGATGCGCCCGGCATCATCAAGATCGGCACGACGCGGCGCGGCATCGGCCCGGCCTACGAGGACAAGGTCGGGCGTCGTGCGATCAGGGTCGGCGACCTGGGCGAGCCCGACATGCTGAAGCTCAAGGTGGCGACGCTGCTCGCGCATCACAATCCGCTGCGCACGGGCCTCGGCAAGCCGCTGGTCGATGCCGACAAGCTCACGGCCGATCTTCTGGCGCTGGCGCCCAACATCCTGCCGTTCGCCGAGGACGTGTGGGAGCGGCTCGACGGGCTGCGCGCCGCGGGCAAACGCATCCTGTTCGAGGGCGCGCAGGCCACGATGCTCGACATCGACCACGGCACCTATCCGTTCGTCACCTCGTCCAACACGGTGGCGGCGCAGGCGATGATCGGCTCGGGCATGGGCAACGGCTCGGTGGGCTACGTGCTGGGCATCGCCAAGGCCTACACCACCCGCGTCGGCGACGGCCCCTTCCCGACCGAACTCAAGGACGCGATCGGCCACGGGCTGGGCGAGCGCGGCAAGGAGTTCGGAACCAACACCGGCCGGCCGCGGCGCTGCGGCTGGTTCGACGCGGTGATGGTGCGCCAGGCGGTGAAGCTGAACGGCATCGACGGCATCGCGCTCACGAAACTGGACGTGCTCGACGGCGAGAAGGAGATCAAGGTCTGCGTCGCCTACGAGCTCGACGGCAAGACGATCGAGCGTTTCCCCTTCACCATGGGCGCGCAGGCGCGCCTCAAGCCGGTGTGGGAGACGTTCGAGGGCTGGAGCGAGAGCACGCAGGGCGCGCGCTCCTTCGCCGAGCTGCCGGCGACCTGCATCAAGTACGTGCGCCGGGTGGAGGAGCTGGTCGGCTGCCCGGTCGCCCTGCTCAGCACCTCGCCGCAGCGCGAGGACACGATTTTGATGACGGACCCGTTCCGGGATTAGGAACTGGCCGGCATTAGGAACTGGCGCGGTCCATCTCCGCACGGCACATTGCCATCCTGAGTGAAGCGAAGGATTCTTCGCTCGCTCCGGATGACAATTGGAAGCTTAATGTCCCTCGTCGAACTCGCCGGCGTCAGCAAGGTCTATCGCTCCCTCCAGGGCAGCGACTACACTGCCGTCCGCGACTTCTCGCTCGACATTCCGGCCGGC
>Ga0070681_10001451_pt1 | contig 20895 bp, 18 predicted proteins | sample KBSC83BmetaG_FD_65650 | JGI IMG/M metagenome (GOLD analysis project Ga0070681, IMG submission 65650) | Corn rhizosphere microbial communities from Kellogg Biological Station, Michigan, USA - KBS C8-3B metaG | ecosystem: Host-associated > Plants > Roots > Rhizosphere | place: USA: Michigan... | reverse complement strand
ACTCGCCGCGGCCGGCGTCAGGTTCATCATCGAGCCGCAGTTGCGTTTTCAGGGCACGATCGGCGAGCAGGCGTCGATGTTTTTTCTCGACCCGAGCGGCAACGCAATCGAATTCAAAGCATTCAAGGATCCCAGCAAGTTGTTCGCGAATTGAATTAGGCAGACTCATAGTGAGCCCGCATCACTGGCACACGCCGGTATCTATAAAATGGAGGAGTTATGAAACGATTTTTTAAGTGGTTCGCACTCATGGCCGGCATGCTCATTTCGCTTAGCGGCTGGGCACAAGGCAAAGTCAATATTTTCGTTGCGACCGGTCCTACGACCGGCGTGTATTACCCGCTCGGCGGAGGTCTCGCCGACGTGCTCACCAAGTTCATCCCGAATTTGAATGCGACTGCCGGGACCACCGACGGCTCGATGGCGAATCTGCTGCTGATTAACCAGGGCAAGGCTGATATCGCGTTTTCAATGGCAGACGCGAGCTGGGACGCCTACAAGGGCCAGCAGAAGTTCCAGGACAAGCCCGTCAACGTGCGCGCGCTGATGGTGCTGTACCCGAACCGCATGCACATCGTGACGGTCGAAGGCACTGGAATCAACAAGGTATCCGATCTCAAAGGCAAGCGCGTTTCCACCGGCGCGCCGAACAGCGCCACACAAATCATGGCATACCGCGTGCTCGAGGCGTACGGCATCGATCCTGAGAAGGACATCATCCGCGAGCGGCTCGATCCGGGTAAGTCGTCCGACGCGATCAAGGACAAAAAGCTCGATGCTTATTTTTGGGTCGGCGGCATACCGACGCCTGCGGTGACTGATCTCGGCGCGACGCCCGGGCTAAAGTTGAAACTGATCGATCACGCCGACGCGACCGAAGCGATGGTGAAGAAGTACGGGCCGTTATATGTTAAAGACGTGATTCCCGCCAAGTCGTATCCGGGACAGGACACGCCGAACCAGATCGCGACCGTGTGGAATGTGCTGGTTGCGGACGCCAAGCTTTCCGATCAGCTCGCTTACGATATCGTCAAGACGATTTTCGAGCATAAACAGGATCTCATACGCGTGCACGCAGAAGCAAAGAGCTTCGAATACAAATACCAGACCAACGGCGCAGCGGTCATCCCATATCACCCCGGAGCCAAGAAGTACTTTGCCGAAAAAGGCGTCAAGCTGAATTAGGGAAGGTCTGAAAAATCACACCTTCGTCGTTCCCGCGCAGGCGGGAACCCAGAGAATTCGAATACGTCTGGATGCTCGCCTGCGCGGGCATGACGATTAATCAGTAATTTCTTAGGCGCTTCCAGGGCAGCACCCATCCTCATCGCGCTGATACGCACCCCTACGAATTTGACCGCGCAACGCGGCCTGCCAGCACCACGGCACGTGCGTGCTATGATTTGCGCCCATCGAAGCGCCGGCGGGAAGGTGGGACGAAATGAGCGAGAATAATCGGCCACGCGAGGTTGATCCCGTTGTCAGCGACGAGGCGCTGAAAAAAGCCGAAGAGTACATCGAAGAAGAAGAAGGCGCGATCAACAAACTGCCCGGCGCGCTCGGGGTGTTCACCACGGCACTGGCGGTAATAATGTCGGTATTTCACCTCTATGCCGCGTACGGAATCATGCCGACGCATGTGCTGCGCGGCATTCACGTCGCCTTTATCCTGTTCCTCGGTTTCCTGCTGTTTCCGGTCACGAAGCGTTTCCGCCACCGCGTGTGCTGGTGGGACTGGCTTGCGGCGCTCACTTCACTCGTGATTGTCTGCAACATGCTGTTCGGTGGCGACGCGTTCCTCGAACGCGCAATCGACCCCGGCACGTGGGACAAGATTCTCGGCGCCGCGCTGATCGTGCTCGTGTTGGAAGCGGCGCGCCGCACCTCCGGATGGATCATGCCGTTCATCTGCGTCATGTTCCTGGTATACGCCGTGGTCGGCCAGTATCTGCCGCCGCCGTGGACCCACTATGGCATGGATCTGGGGCGCATCGTCGGCCATATGTACATGACGCTCGAAGGCATCTTCGGCGTCGCGATCGACGTGTCGTCATCGCTGATCATCCTGTTCACGATCTACGGCGCGTTTCTGCAGTATTCGGGCGCCGGCAAGTTCTTCATCGATTTCTCGTTCGCTGCGATGGGCGGCAAACCGACCGGCGCGGGACGCACTATCGTGTTGGCCTCGTTCCTGCTCGGCGGGCCGTCCGGAAGCGGCGTTGCGACTACCGTAACACTGGGTTCCGTCGCTTATCCGATGCTGGTCAAAGCCGGCTATGGCAAGGACGCAGCCGGCGGACTTCTGGCCGCGGGCGGATTGGGCGCGATTATTTCGCCGCCGGTGCTCGGCGCCGCGGCCTTCCTGATCGCGCAGTTCCTCAACATCTCGTATCTCGACGTGATACTGATGGCGACGATACCGACGCTGCTGTATTACTTCGCGCTATTTCTGATGGTCGAGATCGATGCGCGCAAATTCGGCATGCCCAACGTCATCATCGAGAAGCACGCCACGATAGGCGTGCTTACGCGCAACTACTGGTTTCATTTCCTGTCTCTGATCGCGATCATTTTTTTCATGGTGATCGGGTTTTCCCCGACGGTATCGGTATTCTGGGCGACTGTGGTCGCGTTTGTCTTCAGTTTCCTGCACGTCGACTGCGCGCTGATTCCCTATGATGTACTGCGCGGCAAACGCCCTCTTGGCTCGGGGTTGTGGAACTCCGGGCTGGTCAAGGCACTCGAGGCGGGCTCGGTCGGCATGCTGAGCGTGGGCGCGACGTGCGCCGCGGCCGGCATCATCGTCGGGGTGGTGACGCTGACCGGCCTCGGCCTCAAGTTCAGCTCGATCGTGCTGCAATATGCGGATTCGGGCACGCGCGTGATTATGAGCGGGCTCGGCGCGGTCGGATTCGAGCAGACCGCGAGCCTGTTGCACGACGTGAAGCTCCTGCTGACCGCAATGATGACGTCGTTGATCGTGTGGATCGTGGGCCTCGCGGTGCCCGTCACGGCAAGCTACATCATCTGCGCGGTAATTGCGGCGCCGGCGCTGATCCAGCTCGGCGTTGCGGGATACGCGGCGCATATGTTTATCTTTTACTATGCGGTGCTGTCGGAAGTCTCGCCGCCGACTGCGCTGTCGCCATTCGCCGCCGCGGCGATCACCGGAGGCGACCCGTACAAGACGACCTTGCAATCGTGGAAATATACGATGCCGGCGTTCCTGGTCCCGTTCATGTTCGTGCTCGACCCCGCGGGCCTTGGGCTCTTGCTGATGGGCTCGTTCAAAAATCTTGCGCAGGCGCCGTGGGGCGAAATTGCTGTCGTCAGCATCACCGCGATGATCGGCATTGCGGCGCTTGCCGCCGGCGTGCAGAATTGGCTGCTCGGGAAGACGACCTGGCCCGAGCGCTGGCTGCTGATCATCGCCGGGCTCGCGCTGATGTACCCGAAGCCGTTCCTCGACTATGTCGGCATTGCGCTGATCGTGGTGGCGGTTGTGATACACAAATTGCGCAGAGGTAAGATACATGCAGCAGCGTAACCAGATCGACGATCTGCCTCCGTTCGTCAAGCGCGGCAATGCGCGGACGCGTGATGAGACTTCATTGCTGGCGGGTTTCGAGGCCAAGCTGGCCACGCCGTTCGCGGTGCTCGGCATCCGTGCGGCGGGCGAAACGCTGACCGGCATCGAATACCTGCCGCGTTTTGTTGCCACACTTGGGCCGACCACGAGGCTTGCGGCCAAAGTGTGCCGCCAGATCGAACGTTATCTTGACGATCCCGAATTCCGATTTGATCTGCCGTTCGAATTCACCGGCACTGCGTTTCAGCAGCGCGTATGGCGGGCAATTTGCGCTATTCCCAGCGGCGCGACGTTGAGCTATCTCCAAGTTGCGCGGCAACTTGAGAGCGCGCCGCGCCCGGTCGGCGGCGCATGCGGCGCCAATCGCATTCCGCTCGTAATCCCGTGCCATCGCGTAGTCGCAAGCGGCGGCATCGGCGGTTTCATGCACGCGCGCGGCGGTGCGCCGGTCGAAATCAAGAAGTGGCTGTTGCGCCACGAAAATGCCGCGGCCAATCACGACTGAGCCGCGCGGGCTTCGTTCATTCTCTCCGGGGCGGCTCGTTCAGAAAGTTGCAGCGACATTTACGGCCATGAGCACTGACCCGGTCCTCGACGAATTCTGCGATGCGCTGTGGCTCGAGGACGGATTATCGCGCAACACGCTCGATGGCTATCGCCGCGACCTGTCCCATTTCCAGCATTGGCTGGCGAAGCGGCGTCAGATCGCGCTGCTCGACGCCGAGCATGCTGATCTGCTCGCCTATCTTGCGCATCGCGTCGCAGGGCGTGTCAAAGCAACCACGACCAGCCGCCAGCTCTCGAGCCTGAAGCGTTTCTACCGGCACGCCCTGCGTCAGGAAAAAATCAAATCCGATCCGAGTCTCAATATCAACGCACCCAGGCTGCCGCGGAGCCTGCCCAAAAGCCTGACCGAAGAAGATGTGGAAAAGCTCCTCGGCGCGCCGAATGCCGGGGAAGCGCTCGGGCTGCGTGACCGCGCGATGTTCGAAACGCTTTATGCGAGTGGTTTGCGCGTGTCCGAGCTCGTCATGCTCAAAGTCTCGCAAGTGAGCCACGACATGGGCGTGGTGCGCATCGTCGGCAAAGGCAACAAGGAGCGGCTGGTGCCGCTCGGCGAAGAGGCGCTGTCTTGGATAAAGCGTTATCTCAAGGAGTCGCGGCCGCGGATTCTGGGCCAGCGCGCAAGCGACGCCATGTTCGTGACCAGCCGCGGCGCGGCGATGACGCGCCAGTCATTCTGGCACCTGATCAAGCGCCACGCCGCGCACGCGGCGCTCAACAAGCAGATATCGCCGCATACGCTGCGCCACGCGTTCGCGACTCACCTCCTGAATCACGGCGCCGACTTGCGCGTGGTGCAGTTACTGCTGGGTCATTCCGATATCTCAACCACGCAGATTTACACCCACGTTGCGCGCGAACGCTTGAAGCAACTGCATGCCAAGCACCACCCGCGGGGATGAACGGAAAAAAATCGATTACGCGCGCTTGCCGCGCTCGATAGTGACGCCGAGTCTTTTCACGTTGCGCAGCGCCCCGAGCTTGGCGATGCTGAGCTTGACCCACGGCGCTTTGAACTCCTGCATGATGACTTCCGCGATGCTTTCGCCGGCCTTCTCGAGCAGCAGGAAGTGCAGCTCCCTGAACAACCGCTCGATCCGGTCCACGATTTTGCTGTAATCGATGGTGTCGGCGATTTTGCCGCTGTGCGCAGCGTGCTCTCCGGGCAGACCGACCTCGAGGTCGAGCTGTATCGTTTGCGGCACCTTTTGTTCCCATTCGTAGATGCCGATCAGCGTCTCGATCTTGAGCTCGGAAATAAAAATCGTGTCCATGTAAATACCGGTGAGGCGAGAGGAGTGAGGCGAGAGGCGGCAAGCAAAAACCTCAACCGTCGCTGTTTTTAGCTAAAATCGTTGCTTATTCTATTGGAATTCGCGCAATGGCAATAGCGGCTGCATTGATTGCATATCTGATCGGCTCGATCTCGTTCGCGGTTATTGTCAGCCGCGCGCTGGGATTGCCCGATCCACGCAGTTACGGTTCGAAGAATCCCGGCGCGACCAACGTGCTGCGGACCGGCAAAAAGCTTGCCGCTGCGGCAACACTGCTCGGCGATGGCGCGAAAGGCTGGCTCGCGGTATTCCTGACCGAAATTATCTTCCGCTCCGCCGTGGTGCCGTCATACAAGATGTCGCTCGTCGCGATCGCGGTGGTGCTCGGCCACATGTATCCGGTGTTTCACCGCTTTCAGGGCGGCAAGGGCGTGTCGACCGCGCTCGGCGTGCTGCTCGCGATCAATGTCTGGCTTGCGGCGTGCACGGCAGCGACCTGGATCGTCATCGCATTCTTCTTCCGGATTTCGTCGCTGGCCGCGGTGATTGCCGCAGTGTCTGCGCCGTTTTTCTGCTACCTGTTGTATGGCGTGCATCCGTTCACCGGCGCGGTCGGCGTGATCGCGTTATTGCTGCTCTGGCGCCACAAAAGCAATCTCAGGAACCTGCTTGCCGGAACCGAAGGCCGCATCGGCGACAAACACGCCTGAGCTGAAGCCTGCTAGGGTCCGTATCGTGAAAGTGATTGTGCTTGGTGCCGGTGTCGTCGGCGTTGCGAGTGCATGGTACTTAAGCGCGGCGGGCCACGCGGTCACGGTCATCGAACGCCAGCCAGCCGCGGCGCGCGAGACAAGCTTTGCGAACGGCGGGCAGATCTCAGTCAGCCATGCCGAGCCGTGGGCGAATCCGGCCGCGCTCGCACAGTTAATCAGATGGCTGGGGCGCGAAGATGCGCCGCTCTTGTTCCGGCTGCGCGCTGAAACCGCGCAATGGCGCTGGGGCGTGCGCTTCCTGATCGAATGCCTGCCGGCGCGCACGCGCTGCAATATCGTCGCGATATTGCGGCTGGCGCTGCACAGCCGTACCCTCCTCAAGGCGCTGCGCGCCGAAACCGGCATCCGCTATGACCATAGCACGCGCGGCATCCTGCATTTCTACACTGCGCAGGCACAATTCGACGCCGCGCTCAAGGCTGCAAAGCTGATGGCCGAATTCGGCTGCGAGCGCGTGCCGCAAACTCCGCAACAGATGGTCGCACTCGAACCGGCGCTGGCGCACGCGCTGCCTCAACTTGTGGGCGGCGACTACACGCCGCTCGACGAATCGGGTGATGCCTGCCTCTTTAGCCAGAATCTCGCCGCGCTGTGCGCACGCGCCGGCGCTAAATTTCTCTATGACACGACGATCGACCGCCTGGAATCGATCGGTGACCGCATCGATGCGGTGCGCATCCGGCGCGCGGGCGGACCTGAAACGACGCTTGCCGCCGACGCTTACGTCGTCGCGCTCGGCAGTTACAGCGGGTTGCTTGTCGCGCCTCTCCGAATTGGTCTTTCGATCTATCCGGTCAAAGGCTATTCAGTCACGATACCGGTTGGCATCACGCACACCGCGCCACGCGTCAGTCTGACTGACGATGAGTACAAACTAGTGTTCTCGCGCCTGGGCGAACGACTGCGTGTCGCGGGCACCGCGGAGCTCAATGGTTTTGACACCACGATCAATTCGCTGCGCTGCGATGCAATACTGAACCGCACTGCCGAGGTATTTCCCGACGCGGGCGATTTCGGCAGGGCTTTGCGCTGGGCGGGATTGCGGCCGGCCACGCCTTCGAATGTGCCGTACGTGAGCGGCACGCGCTACCGCAATTTATTTCTGAATACCGGGCACGGCACGCTCGGCTGGACCATGGCGTGCGGTTCGGGCGACGTACTCGCGGATTTGGTGTCGGGGCGAACGCCCGCGATCAACGCCGCGGCCTATGCGCTTACGCGGTGACGCAATCAAGCGCGCTCAAGTCCCAGCGCGGGCGGACTGAGAAGATGCGTGAGGCGTGAGGCGTGAGACGTGAGGCGTATTTCAGGCGCAGCGCAGCGGCGAATGCGATCATCGCGCCATTGTCGGTGCAGAATTCCGGCGCCGGATAGAATACCTGACATCCCTTATCAGCTGCCGCCCGCGTAAGCCGCGCGCGCAGCTCACGGTTAGCGCCGACGCCGCCTGCAACGACCAACTGCTTGAGCCCGCTCAACTTGAGCGCGGCGAGCGACTTGGCGATCAGCACTTCGACAATTGCAGCCTGAAATTCAGCCGCAACATCGGCGCGCCCCTGTGCGTCAAGGTTGCGGCCTTTGACGTGCAAGAGCACTGCGGTCTTGAGTCCGCTGAAGCTGAAATCGAGATCGCCGCTGTGAAGCATCGGGCGCGGCAGGCTGATGCAGCCGGGTTGCCCGTGCTCCGCAAGCTGCGCGATCTCGGGCCCGCCCGGGTAGCCGAGGCCGAGCAGTTGCGCGGTCTTATCGAATGCTTCGCCGGCAGCGTCGTCGAGCGTGTCTCCAAGCAGCTCGTAAGCGCCGACGCCCGCCACCCGCATCAGTTGAGTATGGCCGCCCGACACCAGCAGCGCGACGAAAGGGAATTGCGGCGCTGGTTTCTCCATCAGCGGCGCGAGCAGGTGTCCCTCGAGATGGTGGATGCCGAGCGCCGGCACGCCGAGCGCATAGGCAAGACCATGCGCGACGCTGGCGCCAACCAGCAGCGCGCCCGCCAGCCCCGGTCCCTCGGTGTAGGCGACGGCGTCGATCTCATTAATCCCGCACTCGGCTTGATCGAGGACGTCGCGCGTGAGCGGCAGCACGCGCCGGATATGGTCGCGCGACGCAAGTTCGGGGACCACACCGCCGTAATCGGCGTGCAGCGCGGCCTGCGTGTAGAGCGCGTGAGCGAGCAGGCCGCGCTCGCTGTGGTAAAGCGCGACGCCGGTCTCGTCGCACGAGGTTTCGATGCCTAAAACCAGCATGGGGGAGAGGAAAAATAATTCTTTTCAGTGCTTTGACAACGCTAATGCCGCTGTTATAATACGCGCCTTTCGCAATTTCTGACTGGGTAACTGCTTTATGCCGACTGTGCGGGTCAAGGAAAACGAGCCGTTCGAAGTGGCGATGCGCCGCTTTAAACGCACGATTGAAAAAACCGGACTGCTGACTGAGCTGCGCGCGCGCGAGTTCTACGAAAAACCCACATCCGAGCGTAAACGCAAACATGCCGCTGCGGTAAAACGCCATTACAAGCGAATTCGTTCGCACATGCTGCCGCCCAAGCTGTTTTAAACCCGTGAAGCGTGACCGAGTGAAGGGTGAAGGGTAAAAACCTTCGCCCTTTTTGCTTTTTAATCTTAGCTCTCTTTATACCCGCCTCGTTACCATGTCATTGAAAGCCCGAGTCACCGACGATATGAAAGCCGCGATGCGCGCCAAGGATGCACCGCGGCTGTCGGCGGTCAGGCTGCTGCTCGCGGCGATGAAGCAAAAAGAAGTCGACGAGCGCGTCGAGCTCACTGATGCCGATATCGTTGCCATTATCGACAAGATGATCAAGCAGCGCCGCGACTCGATCGCGCAGTACGAAAAAGGCGGCCGTCAGGACCTGGCCGACATCGAAAAATTCGAGATCACGGTACTGCAGGCGTATATGCCAGCGTCATTATCGGACACTGAGATCGAGGCAGAAATCGCTGCCGCGCTGCACGCGTCCGGCGCCAAAACGATGGCCGACATGGGCAAAGTGATGGCAGTGCTGAAGCCGAAACTGGCCGGCCGCGCCGATATCGGAAAAGTATCGGCTCGCGTTAAATCGAAGCTCGCCGGCTGAAAATCGGCGGTTTTTAGCGCGTAACGGAACTCGCGCCGGAATCGATTATCATAACGATTGTGGCGGCAGCAATGGGCGGGGTTCCATGTCTGCATTCCCTGTTTTGGCGATTTCTTGATCCCGCAATCTTTCATTCAGGATCTGCTCAACCGCGTCGATATTGTCGACGTGATCGAGCGCTACGTGCCGCTCAAACGCGCGGGCGCCAACTACGTTGCGTGTTGCCCGTTTCACAGCGAAAAAACCCCGTCGTTCACGGTCACCCAGGCCAAGCAGTTCTATCACTGCTTCGGCTGCGGCGCGCACGGCACCGCGATCGGCTTCATGATCGAATACGCGGGCGTAGGCTTTATCGACGCCGTCAAGGATCTCGCGCAGAGTGTCGGCATGCAGGTGCCGGAAATCAAAACCGAGCATCCGCGCGGCAAGACCGATGAAGGCGACGATCTCTACGCGGTATTGCTCGAGGCCGCGCAGTATTACCGCCAGCAGCTGAAGGGCGCTCAACGCGCGATCGATTACCTGAAAAAGCGCGGTCTGTCGGGCGAGATCGCCAAAGAATTCGGCATCGGCTACGCGCCTGACGGCTGGCAGAATTTGCAGGCGGCGTTTCCCGATTACCAGGCAAAGGCGCTGGTTGCCACTGGCCTCGTGATCCAGGGCGACGAAGGCAAGCGCTACGACCGCTTTCGTGATCGCATCATGTTCCCGATCGTCGATCAGCGCGGCCATATCATCGGATTCGGCGGGCGCATCCTCGATCAAGGCGAACCCAAATATCTGAACTCTCCCGAGACCGCGCTGTTCGAAAAAGGGCGCGAGCTATATGGCCTGTACCAGGGACGGCGCGCGATCCGCGACGCGCGCCGCGTGATCGTGGTCGAAGGCTATCTGGACGTCGTTGCGCTCGCGCAGCACGGCATCGGTTACGCTGTCGCCACGCTCGGCACCGCGACAACCCCGGCACACGTGCAGAAGCTATTGCGCCAGGCGGAGGAAGTCATTTTCTGCTTCGATGGCGATGATGCCGGCCGCCGCGCCGCGTGGCGCGCGCTCGAGAACAGCCTTGAGCAGTTGGTCGATGGCAAACAGATCTCCTTCCTGTTTTTGCCGCAGGGCGAGGACCCCGACACCTACGTGCGCAAGCTCGGCAAGGACGCGTTCGAAAAGCTGATCAGCGACGCCAAGCCGTTGTCGCAGTTCCTGCTGGATGAGCTCAAGTCGCGCGTCGACCTTAACGCTCACGAGGGCCGTGCGCGCTTATTGAAAGAGGCGCGGCCGCTGGTAAAGCAGGTTGCGGCGCCGTTGTTGTCGTTATTGCTGCGCAAGCAGCTGGCGCAGATGACCGGCATTTCGCAACAAGAACTTGACGCACAGTTTCAGGTCAAACCTTACACGCCGGCCACCGTATCGCGCAAAAATCCGCCGCTGCAGCGATCGATTGTGCGTTCATTGATCGAGCTTACGATGTTATATCCGGAGTTCTCGCGGCTCGTCGAGCGTGCAGCGCTCGAGCCTGGCCGCGGCATTACGGCGATCAATCAAGCGGAGTTGAATGCGTTCACCGCGCTGCTCGAAGTGGCGGCGCGCAGCGAAGCGGTCGTCAATTGGCCGGAATATTTCCGCGACAGCGAGCATGCAGAGCTGCTGAGCCAGATTGAGCCGGGACTACTCCGGCGGCACGAAGACGACTGGAGCCCAGAGGAAGCCAAAGCGGAATTTACCGATGGCTGGGCGCAATTGCAGGAATTGATACGGCGCGGGCAGTTGACCGCGCTTAACGAAAAATCGAAAAAACAAGAACTTACCAGCGAAGACAAAGACAGCTACCGCCGTCTGACGCAACTCGCTCGCACGGGAGCACAGAAGTGAAAAGGTAGCTATTTTTAGGGTATAATTTCCGGTTTTTCGACAAAACCACTTGACGGGCGATAAAGGCTATGGCGAAGCACAAGAAAGCGGCAAAAAACAAGGTCGCGGCCCGGAAAAAGCCGGCGGCCAAAAAGAAAATGGCGCTCAAGTCCAAAGCCAAAGCGAAGGCGAGGAAAGCGCCGCTGCGCAAACCCGTCGTGCGCAAAACGTCGCGGGTCGAGGCTAAAAAAGAACCCAAGAAGCTGACCCCCAAGCAGTTCGCAGCCAAGCTCAAGGCTGACCAGCGCGACGCCAAGGCCCGCGACAAAGCCGCGCTCAAAGCGCTCAAGGCGGAAAAAGCGCAACAGCCGGCAGCGCCAAACGATGCCAAACCCAAGACTCGCCAGCGCCTGACCGCAAAAGAAAAAGCGCTGGTACGCGAATTCGAGCGCAAAGAACTGTCGCCGCTCGAAGCCGAAGCCCGTCGCTCGCGCTTGAAGAATCTGATCGTGCTTGGCAAGGAGCGTGGCTACCTGACCTACGCCGAGGTCAACGATCATCTGCCCGACGACATGCTCGATGCCGAGCAGATTGAAAATATCATCAGCATGATTAACGACATGGGGATCCACGTCTACGACGAGGCGCCCGATGCCGAAACGCTGCTGATGTCGGACGCAACGCCACCGGTCGCCGATGAAGACGTCGTCGAGGAGGCTGAGGCCGCGCTCACTACCGTCGATTCCGAATTCGGCCGCACGACCGACCCGGTGCGCATGTACATGCGCGAGATGGGTTCGGTCGAGCTTCTGACGCGCGAAGGCGAAATCGAAATCGCGAAGCGCATCGAGGATGGTTTGAAGCACATGATCCAGGCGATTTCGGCGTGCCCGACGACGATCGCCGAGATTCTCGCGCTCGCCGATCGCATCGAAAAAGATGAAATCCGCGTTGACGAGGTCGTCGACGGACTGGTCGATCCGACGGCCGACGAGCTCGCCGCCGAAGACGCTGACGACGAAGACGAAGAAGAAGCCGAAGAGGAAGGCGAAGACGAGGAGATCAGCGAGGAAGAACAGGCCGCGATCCAGACTGCCGACCTGCTGCGCCTCAAAGGTGATGCGCTCAAGCGTTTCGCGGTGATTCGCAATCTCTACGGCAAGATGTTGCGCGCGCTGGCCAAGAACGGCCCGCGCAGCAAGGCCTATCTGCAGGCGCGCGACCAGATTTCCAACGAACTGATGAATATCCGCTTCGGCGCGAAGCAGGTTGAGGCGTTGTGTGACGGCATGCGCAGGCTGGTCGAACACGTGCGCAGCTACGAGCGCGAAATCATGAACCTGAGCGTGAACAAGGCGAAAATGCCGCGCCAGCATTTCATCAAGGAATATCCGGGCAAGGAGAGCAACCTGCGCTGGGCCGCCAATGAAGTCGCTTCACGCAAGCCGTGGAGCGATGCGCTTGAGCGTTTCGAGCCGGCGATCGTCGAACAGCAGCAGAAACTGCTCGATTTGCAGAAACGCATCGGCATCCCGATCAAGGATCTGAAGGAAATCAACCGCCAGATGTCGACGGGCGAGGCGAAAGCGCGCCGTGCCAAGCGCGAAATGACCGAGGCTAACCTGCGTCTTGTGATTTCGATTGCGAAGAAATACACCAATCGCGGCCTGCAGTTCCTCGACTTGATTCAGGAAGGCAACATCGGGCTGATGAAGGCGGTCGACAAGTTCGAATACCGCCGCGGCTACAAGTTTTCGACGTACGCGACGTGGTGGATCCGCCAGGCCATCACGCGCTCGATCGCCGATCAGGCGCGCACCATCCGCATTCCGGTCCACATGATCGAGACCATCAACAAAATGAACCGCATCTCGCGCCAGATCCTGCAGGAGACCGGACAAGAGCCTGATCCGGCGCTGCTCGCCGAGAAAATGGAAATGCCCGAGGAGAAAATCCGCAAGATCCTCAAAATTTCCAAGGAGCCGATTTCGATGGAGACACCGATCGGCGATGACGACGATTCGCACCTTGGCGATTTCATCGAGGATCAGGCGACCATGGCGCCCTCGGATTCCGCGGTCTACGCGAGTCTGCGCGATGCGACCAAGGACGTGCTCGATACGCTGACGCCGCGCGAGGCCAAAGTGCTGCGCATGCGCTTCGGCATCGAGATGAACACCGATCACACGCTCGAAGAAGTCGGCAAGCAGTTCGACGTCACGCGCGAGCGCATACGACAAATAGAAGCCAAAGCGCTGCGCAAGCTGCGCCATCCGTCGCGCTCCGAGCGGCTGCGCAGTTTTCTCGATACCGACAGTTAAAGCGCGGGGCCTTCTGTCGAACCAGGCGTAGGCTACCCTGTCTTTCGGGCAGGCGCGAGGGCGCCGTTATAATCTCCCACTCGGGCCTTTAGCTCAGTTGGTTAGAGCAGGGGACTCATAATCCCTTGGTCGTTGGTTCGAGTCCAACAAGGCCCACCATTTAATTAAAAATCAGGAGTTCCAACGATGGACAATGAAGCACTGCGCACGATTTTGCCGATTGCGGGCTGGTCCGAGGAGCGCGCCCGTGAGGTCGAGATCACCGGTGGCACCGATCCGATATTGCCGACGCCGTTTCGCATCACCGAAACCAGTGTCGCCACCCTCGCGGCGGTCGGTCTCGCCGTCTCCGATCTGTGGGAGTTGCGTACCGGACGCCGCCAGCAGGCCGCGATCGATACGCGCCAGACGACGGCCTCGCTGCGCAGTGGGCGTTATCTGAAGATGGAGGACTCGCCCGTGGATTTCGGGCGCAACCCGGTAGTCGGTATCTACCCGGCGAAGAACGGGCGGTGGAGCTACCTCCACGGCAACTTCCCGCACCATCGTGCCGCCACGCTCAAAATTCTCGGCGTCCCTGAAGATCCCGAAGCGGTGCGCAAAGCGGTGGCGAAGTGGGACGCCCTCGAGCTCGAGGAAGCGATCATCGCCGCAGGAAGCGCCGGGGGCATGGTGCGCACCATGGAAGAGTGGGCCAAGCATCCGCAGGCTGCGGCGATCGCCTCGCTGCCGCTGATGGAGATCGTGAAAATCGGTGACAGCGCGCCGGAAGCGCTCCCGAGCGGCGATCGGCCGTTGTCGGGTATCCGCGTGCTCGACCTGACGCGCGTCATCGCCGGACCCACGTGTGCGCGCACGCTTGCCGAGCATGGTGCCGACGTGCTGAAGATTACCGGAGCGCATCTGCCGAGCATCGGCCGCCAGGAATACGACACCGGCCATGGCAAGCTCTCCGCCCATCTCGATTTGCGCACGGAGAAGGACAAGGAAATCCTGCGCGGGTTGGTGCGCGAGGCCGACGTGTTTTCGCAAGGCTACCGGCCGGGGACCCTTGGCAATCGCGGTTTCTCTCCCGAGGCGCTGGCGCAAATGCGGCCGGGCATCGTGGTGGTCTCGCTGTGCGCCTTCAGCCACGTCGGGCCGTGGGCATCGCGCCGCGGCTTCGACACTGTGATTCAGAGCGTAAGCGGCATCGTCGCCCGCCAGGGCGAACTCTTCCCCGGCGACCAACCGGGCCCGCAATTCTATCCGGTGTCCGCGATCGACTTCCTGACTGGCTATTTGATGGCGTTCGGTGCGATGGTGGCACTTGCCCGCCGCACGCGCGAGGGCGGAAGTTGGCTCGTGCGGATCTCACTGGCGCAGGTCGGGCGCTGGCTCGTCGAGCGCGGGCAGGTGCCGGAAGCCGAACTCAAGGACGTACCCGAGGAATTCACCCCTGTCGAGCTCGAACGCTGGTCGATGACAAGCCATACACCGGTGGGTCGGTTGCAGCACCTTGGGCCGGTTCTGCGCCTCTCCGAAACACCGCCGCGATGGTCGCGGCCCACGGTGCCGCTTGGCTATCACCAGCCGGTATGGCCGTCGTAGAGGGTGTGATCTGAGTCTCCGTTCGCGGGGCCATGCCGAACCGGGCGTTCGATCCCGTCAGCAAGGAAGTCATCAGAATCCGACCTGCTGGCCTGTCTGACTTCCGCCCGGAGATCGTATGGAATCGATAGCGTTCGATCTGTTTTATGTGCGCAAGATACTAGGCACGCTGGTTCTGCCGCCAATCGGCCCGTTGATCCTTGCGTTTGCGGGCCTGCTGCTACTCGGGCGGTGGCCCAAACTCGGCCGTTCGCTTGCGTGGCTCGGCTTCACTACACTGCTGCTGTTGTCAATGCCGCTGGTGTCGGACATTTTAAGTAAAGCGATTGATGACAGCCGACCGCTCGATTTCGCCGCAGCGCGCACAGCACGAGCGATTGTCATTCCGGGTGGCGGCGTCCGCCGTGATGCGCTTGAATATGGCGGTGATACGGTCGGCCAGTTCACCCTCGAGCGGGTTCGCTATGGGGCATGGATTGCGCGCCGCACTGGACTGCCGGTGCTGGTCTCGGGCGGTGTAGTTTTCGGCGGGACGGCGGAAGCGCTGGTAATGCGCCAAACGCTCGTTGACGAGTTTGGTATTGCAGTCAAGTGGATGGAAACTCAATCGCGTAACACACACGAAAACGCGCTGCGCTCGGCCGAAATACTGCGCGCCCATGCGATACGGCGGATTATTCTGGTTGGACATGGCATCGACATGCGACGCCTGAGGGCGGAATTCGAAGCTGCGGGCCTGGAGGTGGTTCCCGCGCCGACCCTGATTTCCGATCCTAGGTTTGACGAACCCCGAGATTTGATCCCGAGCGCACGCTCGCTGTCGCGCAGTTACTACGCACTCTACGAGTTACTGGCCAACGGCGTGCGGCGCCTCGGAATTTGACATGCCGGCCTTGCACGCAGCCTGCAAAATCGGGGCGCAGTACGCGTGCGTCATCCCGCGACCGAGATCGTCAATTGTCTGAGTGTCGCCAGACGGTGACGTCAGGAAAATCCTGATTACATTTTGCATCCCCTTGGATTACTTTTGGGCCTATTGCGTCGTTTGATTCCCCTGGGCCACAGGGGCTGCGGACGGCGGCCGATCAACACCTAATTGCAGAGACCACACATGGACGAAAGACAATCTCATTTGGTAACCGGGCATTTCACGCCGCGCCAGATCTGGCGCGCGATTTCGGCCCGGAAAACGGCATCTAACGACGCACCGGATTACGTGGTTGAGCGCGCGGGCTACAGCGTTCGCCGGGCAGGCTCACCCCGCCAGCGTAGAAAAGCCTGCAGGCTCGTTGATAACATGTACTCGCGGCGCGGATACCAAACTGATAGCGTTCTAAGTATTCCGCGCCATCCCAACTCGATAATGCTGGAGGCCTCGAGCGGGCAGAAGCTCTTCGGCACACTCACGCTGGGATTCGATTCGGAACAAGGTCTGCTCGCAGATGCGCTTTATCAAGAAGAGATCAATTGTTTGCGAACGACGGGGCGCAAGCTTTGTGAAGTGTCAAAACTCGCCGTCGATCCGCAATATGGCTCGAAAGAGGTCCTCGCTTCGATCATCCATCTTCTTTATATCTACGCACACGTTGTTAACAAGGCCACTGACATGCTGATCGAGGTGCATCCGCGTCACGCCGGGTTTTACGAACGCAAGCTTGGTTTTCGCCAGATCGCCGGAATGCGCACCTGCCCGCGGGTCAATGCACCGGCGGTGCTGCTACACATCGAACTGAGCTACATGCAGGAGCAGATATCCAGGCATGGCGGCTCACGCGACACCAGGGAACGATCTCTCTATCCCTATTTTTCCCCGGAATGTCTGATCAACCAGAGGGAAACCCGCGACAACCGAGTTCAGCTCGCCGCCTGATCCGACGACCTCTTGACGACCGGCCGCGATGTCTTCAGCGCGAGTGTCCGCGTAACTCCTTTTCGCCGCATGCGCTGTGCGTTTAGGCCGCTGCGGCAACCTTGCCGGAAAGCTCGCGCCTGATTGCGTGGACTGCTTTCTCCAGGTCTTCTTCGTTGTTGAAGAAAGACATCGACAACCTCAGCGCATCGTCCTTGACGTTAACGACGACGCGGTGCTTTTCGCGCAAACGCTCCATTAGCTCGCCGGCATTCGGCACCAGCACGTTGACGATCTGGGCCCGCTCCTCCCACTTCTCCGGAGTGCCGGTCTTGAGATCCGCCTCCTTAAGCAGTTTCAGGCACGTCGATGACAGGTCGCGCACGCGCTGCTCGATCGCCTGCAGCCCGATCGACTGCAGGAATTCCGCGCCGCGCCGCAGCACGCGCACCCCGAGAAAATTGGGATTGCCGCTCTCGAAGCGGTGCGCGCTGCGGACATAATCGAACTGGCTGTTGACGTGGGCGCGCGCAGTTGCTGATCCCTCGCTAACCGGCGCCTTGATGAACGACGTTTTGAGTTCATTGACGAGTTCCTCGCGGCAGTACACGAGTCCGGACCCGGTCAGGCCAAACAGGCTTTTGTGGCCGCCGATCGAGATGATGTCGGCTCCCAGTTCGCACAGCGGTGCCGCGAGGATGCCTGCGGCCTGCACGCCATCGACCACGAGCCTGATATCGCGCTCGCGGCAGACCTTGCCGAGCGCGGGCAGATCGACGCGGTAGCCGTTGCCGTAAGTTACGTACGCGCACGCGACAACGCGCGTGCGTGCGTCCATTTTCGCAACGAATGCGTCGAGCGCAAGCCGGCCGTTGCGGTGCTCGGCGTAGCGGATCTCGACGCCTTTGGCTTCCCAGTGTTTCCACACCCAGATGTTCGCGACATGCTCGAGGTTGGTGAGCACGACGTTGTCGCCGGGTTTGAGATCGAAGCCGTGAGCGGCGATATTGAGCCCCTCGGTCGTGTTCTTGGTGAATGCGATTTCGGCGGGCTTTGCGCCCAGCAACTGCGCCATCACCGCGCGCGTCTCGGCAACGTTCTCTGCGGACCAGGCGTCCGCGCCGGCGTTCTCGTAAACATCGCGCGTGTATTCCTGCAACGCCTGCTCCTGGCAACGCGGTGGCACGGTCTTGCGTGCAACGTCGAGGTAAGTCCAATGCTTGAGCGTCGGGAATTCGTTGCGTAACGCGGTCCAGTCGGGTTTCATTTGGCAGCACCTTCCTTGAGTATTTTCGAATACGTATCGACCGCCTGGGATTGCGCGCTCTGCAGCGCGACCCAGTCGATGTCGACCAATTTCAAATCCGTCAGCTTGGGCATGTTCTTCAACGGCGGCATGTCGGGCCGGCCTGAATAGGCGCCGACGTCGTCCATGATGACCTGCTGGCCTTCTTTGGAAATCATGTAGTGCATGAGTAATTGCGCAGCGTTCGGATTCGGCGATCCGGCGACCACTGCGACCGGGCTTGGCGCAACCGGCACGCCTTCTTTCGGAAAATTAATCGCGATCGGCAGGTCCTTGTGTACCCGCATCACGACTTCCCAGCTGTCCATCATGGCCGCGACCGGGCGCTCGCCGGCGGCCACTGCGTTGGCGGCGGGAGCGGTAGAGCCGACCACCATCGGCGCATTCTGTGCGAGTTGACGGATGAAATCGAGGCCGAATGTTTTTTCCCAGTAATAAAAAGCCATCAGGCCGGTGCCGCTCGCGCCCGGGTCGGCTGCGATCAGCTTGCCTTTCCATTTCGGGTCGAGCACGTCTTTCCAGGTTTTCGGCGCCTCGGCGGCGGAGACAATCTTGTTGTTGTAGGCGATGCCGACCGGAATCACGCGGGCGGCGACGAAATAGCCTTCCTTGTCCTTGAACTGCGGCAGATACTTTGCGCCTTCAGGCGACTTGTATTTAACCAGCCAGCCCTTGTCGCGGGCATTGAGGAATCCGGGCACCGATGAGGCGTGGATCACGTCGGCCTTGATGTTCTTCGATTCCATTTCGGTGTTGAAGCGCTGAAACAGCGGCAACGCCGTGGCGCGGTAGAACTCGCACTTGACGCCGCTATAGGTGCGTTCGAAACCCTGGCAGATTTTCTGCGTCGCTTCGATCGCGGCCGACGAATAGAACACGACCTTGCCTTCCTTGCGTGCCGCCGCAATCAGTGCGTCGTCGAAGGCGCTGGCCGCGAACGGCAGCAAGGCAAGCAGCGAAATGAAGAGGCTGGATCTGGCTTTCATTCGTTCTCCTGATTTTATTGCGGTAATGCAAAAGTCCGGATTGCATTGACGCCGACGCGGTCGCCGGCGGCAAGTCGCGGCACGCTCAATTCGCGCGCCTTGAGTCTGAAGCTGCCGGCGTCGAGCACGTATTCGCTGATGCCGCCGAGATAAGTCACTTGCACGACGCGCGCGCTGGCGCCTGTGCCCCCGCCGGGGACGAGCAAAATATCCTCCGGCCGCACCAGCAGCCATAGCTTATCACCGGCGGCAAACCGATGCCGGCAGTGCGCAGTGAATTCCCATCCGTCGGCGATCGCTACCGCAACGTTGCCCTCGGTGCCTGCGCTGCGCGCGGTGCCCGGCAATTCGTTCGCCGCACCGACGAAATCGGCGACAAAACGCGTGCGCGGCGTGCGGTACAAGTCGAGCGCGCTGCCGAGCTGTTCGATTACGCCGCCGTGCATCAGGCAGATCTGATCCGAGATGACGAATGCTTCTTCCTGGTCGTGCGTGACGTAAATCGTGGTCAGCCGGCTGCGCTGCTGCAGCTCGCGGATTTCGTAACGCATCTCGGTGCGCAGCTTGGCGTCGAGATTGGATAGCGGTTCGTCGAGCAACAGCACTTCGGGTTCATAGACAATGGCGCGCGCAAGCGCGACGCGCTGCTGCTGGCCGCCCGAGAGCTCACCCGGAAACCGCTCGGCCAGCTGCGCGAGCTGCACCACGCCGAGCGCCTGCTGCACGCGATCGCGCAATTCCGCGGCGGGCGTCTTGCGCACGCGCAGCGGATGCGCGACGTTTTCCCATACGCGTTTGTGCGGCCACAGCGCGTAGGACTGGAACACCATGCCGATTCTGCGCGCGGCGGGCGGCAGGTGCACTCCGCGCGCCGGATCGGACACTGCGCGCTCACCGATGGCCACCGTGCCGCCATCGGCACGTTCGAGTCCCGCCACGAGCCGCAGCAGCGTGGTCTTGCCGCAGCCGCTTGGGCCGAGCAATGTGACGAGCGAATGCGCCGGCACCGTCAGCGACACGCGCTTCAACACTTCGACGTCGCCGAAACGTTTTTCCAGATTTTCAATGCGAACGGTGGACATGCTCAGTTTGACGGCGCGAACTCGGTGCTCAGGAATTTCTGGAAGGCGACGACGATGATAAGCGTGAGCACGAGCAATATCGTTGCGTAAGCGCTCATCGAGCCCATGTTGCCGCTCTCGTATAGGTCGAACAGCACCACGGCCGGCACTTCCTGGCCGTACGAATACAGCAGCACCGAAGTACCGAGCTCGCGCACCATCGAGATAAAGAGGAGCAGCCACCCGCCGATCAGCGCCGGCCGGATCAGCGGCAACAGAACCCAGCGGAAGGTCGCGAACCACGACGCACCGCACACTGCCGAAGCTTCCTCGAGACTGCGGTCGACCTGCAGCAGCGCGCTCGAAGTCGCGCGTTCTCCGAATGGCAGAAAGCGCGTGATGTAGCTCACGACCAGTATCCACATCGTGCCGTAGAGCACGAGCGGCGGCTTGATGTAGGCCAGCATCAGACCGGTGCCGATCACGATACCGGGCAGGGCGAGCGGCAGCACCAGCACCATGCCAGCGACGCGGGCGAACCAGCCGCGATTGCGCGCGATGAAGTAGGCGCCGACCGCGCCCAAGATGAGCGCTGCAGTCGCGCCGATCGCTGAATACAAAGCGCCGTTCCACA
>Ga0070681_10001450_pt1 | contig 20901 bp, 13 predicted proteins | sample KBSC83BmetaG_FD_65650 | JGI IMG/M metagenome (GOLD analysis project Ga0070681, IMG submission 65650) | Corn rhizosphere microbial communities from Kellogg Biological Station, Michigan, USA - KBS C8-3B metaG | ecosystem: Host-associated > Plants > Roots > Rhizosphere | place: USA: Michigan... | reverse complement strand
TCCTCGTCTACCCGCCGCGCCGCTGGTTCGGTCGATGTCGGAAACCCACCGGCCTCGACTAATGCCTCGATGTCGCGTAAACCAGTATCGCCGCTGATGGGCCGGGCATCCTGCCGCACCAGCTTCATACCGTTGTAGTCCATCGGATTGTGGCTGGCGGTCACCATGATGCCGCCGCCGACACCGCGATGCGCAGTCTGGAAGTACACCTCTTCGGTACCACACAAACCGATGTCGATCACCGCGGCGCCACCGTCGTTCAGGCCACGTGCCACCGCCGCGGCCAGTGCCGGGCTGTCCAAGCGCACATCGCGCCCCACCATCACCTCTGCCGGCTGCAGAATCTGCGCAAACGCGCGGCCGATCCGGTACGCGACATCCTCGTTCAGCTCATCCGGAACGCGGCCACGGATGTCATAGGCTTTGAAACAATTGGGCATGTTCGTTCTTTGCGCGCAAGAGGGGTTCAGCGGATCGACATGGGCATGGTGGCAATCGTCGACCAGTCATTGCCGTCCGGATACGACACCACCACATGAAAAGAGTATTGTCCAGGCGGCAACGGGTTGCCGTCGTAACCGCGTACCGTGGCCTGCACCTTGATCAGGCCACTCGCATCGCCCGCCGGCACGAACAACTCCGCCGTTCGTTCGCCGAGCCAGGCCGGCTCGCCCTGCCTGGTTACAAACGCCTTCAGGTTCACCACAGTCGTGAACCTGGACTGGGTGGCATATCTCAGCGTGACGCGATGCGCCCCCAGATAAGGCCACAGCGTTCGCAGGTAGGGCAGGGTCGATACGACATAGTAGGCACCCGCCCGCATGGAGGCATGCCGGAACACCAACTGCTTGCGCGGATCGCCCAGGCTGAGATGTACCTCGGCCTTGAACGCCTGAGCATCGATCTTCGCGCACGTGGCCGGCTCGGGCACTGCTGCCGCCTCGTTGAAATCGCAATACAAGTGCTCCAAGCCCTTGCTGCTCTGGCGGATGGCCAAATGATCCTCGAACCGCTGGCTCTGTCGCACCGGATCGCCGGGACGGGAGATGACGAGCTTGGCATCCGGATTGATCATCCTGGCCTGAGTGCGCAGGGACAAAGGATCACCATCGTCGATATCGAGGATGACCTTTCCGCGGAAAGGTTGCCCCGGCTGATCGAGCCGCGAGCGCCATTGGAACGCGTGGCTCGATCCGGCGGATTGATGAACACGGGTGATGTCCACCCCCGCGGCAAGCAAGGCCAGACACACCAGCACGCCGGCCAGGCGCGGCCACCAGCGAAACGATAACGCGAGCACCACGGTGACGAGGGCAAAACCCCACAACAGGTGGCTGGTGTCCAGTTGCCAACCCGGTGTGCGATAGGGAAACAATCCCGAGAGCAAAGTCCAGTAGGTCACCTGCGGAAGCTTTGCCACCAAGTGCATCGCCATGGGCACGGCCAGCAAGGCCAGTGTCAGCGAAATCGCTGCGAACTTGAAGACTGCGCGTGGCCGTTCCATGCAGCAGATCAGACCAAACGCCATGGCGGGTAGCACCAGCGGATCGCTGTAGCGCCCATAGAATACGTGGTGCGGCCCGCGTGGCATGCTGCCCATGGAGATCGCGATCAGCGCGTAACCGCCCAGCAATGCCAGCAGCAGGAACATCAGCGCGCTGGAGGTGCCCACATCACCCCGGGCATGGCTCTGCCTGGCCCGAGTCAGCATGGCCCAGACGCCGGGAACCAGCAGGCCCAAAGTGGCGATGAGCAGATAGGCGAACTGCCCCGCTGCCGCCTCCAGCATGGTCAGCACGGCCGAGGGGTGACGAAACCGCTTGCCAAGCTCCAGCACCATCTTGGCCAGCGAATCCTGCGCACCGCTGAGTTCGTCGCGGTAAACGTACTCGATGAAATGGTTCTTGAGCAGGCTGCCAAGAACCATGGTCAGCGCGAAAACGGCCATACACGCCAGTGCCCGTGCCTTGCTTCCACCCATCCAGACCTGGTAGCCGAGAACCATCAAGCCGGCGATGCAGAGCACGATCAGCCGCGAGTGGATGTAATAGCAACTGGCGAGCAGTACGGCATACAGCACCGCATCCAGATAACCAGAACCGGCGCGCCCCATCCTGGCCACCTGGATCGCCACCAGCCAAGGCAGCACGGCAATCAGCGATTCCGCCCAGGTGAAGTGCACATAGAACACCAGCGACGGATAGAACAGCACCGCCGCTACCGCCAGATACCGATGCAGGACATTGCTGACGAATCTGCGAAGCAGCACGTTCGCCGACACGCCGGCAACCAACAGCAACGCCACATTGACAAGCTGCGCAGCGTGGTACCAGGCCTCCGGCTTGGTCAGTGCATAGACCGGCGCGAGGATCAGCGAATAGCCATAGCTGTACCAAGGCAGACCCTGCGCCACATTGGACCAGTCGTGCCCAGCCAGGTAGGCGGCTATCACCGAATAGCCGAATTCATCGGGTACCATCAAGGGCGTGGAATAGCCCCTGAGCATTCTTGTGTAGTAGGCGGCCACCGCCACCAGCAGCAGCGCAAACGCTGCCCCGCTCCGGGTCAACCCGCCAAATCGTGCGCTCCAGTTCATGCTCGCTCCCCTGCACCCGCCGGTACGATCCGCACCGGGCGATCCGCTTCCGGGGAGGCTGGATAAAACCCACGCCGGATCGGCTCAGCCACGCAGCAAACACCCTGCATCTTCATTTTCCCGGCCGGAACGATGCCATCCACTCCGGCAGGCTCACACCGTACATTTCCAACCCGCGCTGCAGATTCGTCCAGAAACCATCGGTCTTTCGATAGTGTCCTTCCATGAAGAACAACTGTCGATATTTTTCGGGGTGCTTCTTGATGAGTAATGCGTCCTTCTCGAAGAAGCGATTGCGGGCAGTTTGCGACTCGCGCTGGATGTCGCGTCGCTGGGCCGGATGGAACACCTCCACGTCGGTCGCATAGGGCACCTCGCCGATGGCCTGCAGGCGCCAGCCGAAATCGGTGTCCTCCCGAAAGTGGGGGCTGTCGAACGCGGGGTCAAAGCCATCCAGCTGCTGGAATGCAGCGTTGCTTACCATCAGGTTCGCGGTCATGAAGCCAATGCCCTCGAAGCCGACGTTGGTCACCTGCCGCCATTCCGGCTCGTCGATGTGATCCGAGCGAATCAGGCCCTCGACGCCAACGACGTCAGGGGCCTCAAACCAGGTCCGCCCGTTTTTCAGCCATTCGGCCGCCGGCTCGCAGTCGTCGTCGGTGAAGGCGATGATCTGTCCCGTCGCGAGGCTGCCGCCCAGGTTGCGCGCGGCCACCGCGCCCTTGATCTCGCTGTGCACATAGCGCAACGGGAATCGCCGCACGGCCTGCGCTGCCGGCCAAGGCACGGCCGACTGATCCACGACGACGACCTCGAAATCCCGCTCCGTCTGCGCTTCGAGCTTCAGCATCAACTGGTCGAGCAGGTGGTGTCTTTCGTAGCTTGGGATGACGACGGTGAAATACGGCCTCGGCCCGGATTTCGCAGCGAGCCGGACGGCAAGCTGTCGGCCCAGCGCCGTCGAGATGCGCTCCCACGCATAGAAACTCTCGACGTTCCTGCGTCCGCGCGCGGCATACTCCTCGCGCCGGCCGGCATCTCCGAGCAAGCCATCCAGTGCCTCGCCGAAGCCGCCGAGTTCGGCAACGATGAAGGGCGGCACGCCATGGGAACAGATGCCGCGCGCACCGATCCGCGTCGTTACAGTCGGCAGCCCGGCGGCCATGAAGTCGAACATCTTGATGCTGGTGCCCGACCCGGCCGACAGCGGGTTCACCGCCACGTCGGCCGCGCGCATCCAGGCATGCTTGGTTTCCTCGTCCAGCGTGCCCAGCAGGGTCACGTTCGCGGGCAGGTTGTTGTTTCGCAGCCTGTCGCAGCAGCCACCGATGAGGGCAAAGGCCACGTCGGGGCGGTCACCGGCGAGCTTGTCGGCGACGAATGCCGCGGCATCGTTGTTTGGGCCGTAGTTCGAGCCCACGAAGACGACCAGCCGCTGCTTACCCACGCGCAGCGTCTTCTTCGCCGCCGCGCGCTGTTCGCTCGTCGGCAGCGCGTAGGTGAACGCGAAAATGCCATTGGGCGCCAGGCGCAACTTGTCCCAGCTCACGTCATAGACGCGGGCGAAGATCTCGCGATCCTCCTGGGAACAGGCAAGGATCAGATCCGCCTCCCGGCAGAGTCGATACTCCAGCGTCACCACGCCACGCACCAGCGGGTCGGCGGCGGGGAGGTCATCATGCAACGACATCCTGAGCAGGCCTTCCACGTTCTGCGAGTCGTAGACGACGAGTTGATCGGCACGCAGCACGTCGGCCACGGCGGAATAGGCCCAGGGGTGGGAGAACACCACCACGTCGGCTTCCATGGCGTGCTTGCGGGCCGCGACAAGGTAGCCGTCGGACAGGTGTACCTGGTCAGCGAAGGCGAGATCTATCACGGTGCGCCCGCCGATTCGTCGCGAGAGCGCCGCGGCGGCCTCATGATGGGCGCCCGACAGCGGCACCAGTAGCTCGCGCAGTCCCAACGTGAGTCGCTGGTCGCGGCGGGACTCCCCCGGCCAGTCGTAACTGCCGACATAGGTGCAGGCGATATCCGAGCCCAGCGCGTGATACAAGCCCAGCAGACGCTGTCGCCCGCCACCCACCGCTGGCGTGATCGGCTGCATGTCGATCACCGTCACCCGCAACTGTTTCCCTGTCACCACATCCATACCGCAAGATCCCCTGGTCAACCGGTCGAAACTTCGATCAGGCGGCCGGCGATGTCACCCCACGACAACCCCGACACCCACGCCAGGCCGGCCTGGCCAAGCGCCTCGGCCCGCTCGCGATCACCCCAGATCATATCAATATGCTCGCCGATGGCTTTCGGATCCGGCGGGCAGACGTAACCGGCCATGCTGGCCCGCACGATCGCCGCCGCCTCGCCCGAATCGCGGCAGGTGATGACCGGTTTGGCGCTGGCGAACGCTTCCAGCGTGACGTAGCCGTAGTCCTCGCGCATGGGCGTGAATGGGATCGCGTAGGCTCCCGCGTACAGCTCGACCAGTTCGGCATCCGAAACGCGGCCGCGAAATTCGACGCGTGGATCGCCCTTCGCCAACGCGCGCAAATCCTGCTCGGCTTCGCCGGTGCCGGTGATCACCAGCCGCAGCGGCGCACGCACGTGGCGCATGGCACGAATAACCAGATCCACCCGCTTCCACGGATGCAACCGGCCGGGCAGCAGGAGGTAGTCGCCAAAGGCTCCAGCGTGGAAGGCACCACCCCACAACGGCGGGTGCATGACCTCAGCCTCGAGCCCGTTCCACTGCTGCAGCCGTTTGGAAACCTCACTGCCGATCGAGAACACTCCGCGGCAGCGCGGAGGCGACAGCGCCTGCGTGTCGAGCTGATGGATCAGATCCCGCTGCGCCCGGTGCTCCGGCCCGGCATCCGGAAATGCGCTGTCGAACATGTCGTAGAACACACGAATGGTGTGCACCAGGTAGCAGACGTGGCGCGGGTGCCGCACCATCCAGGTGGGTGCCTTGGTCGACACCACCAGGTCGAACGCCGACAGGTCGAGGTCGTAGCAGGCGAGATAATTGCGCTTGATCTGCTCGAACGTCGATTCATCGGCGACGACGGGTATTTCCTGCGCCTCGTGGCCACCTTGGCGGAATGCCTCCACCAGCGCGTCGTACAGACGCTCCGCCCCGCCAGCTTCGCCGGAGGCGGAGCGCACAGTGACGATCGCGACCTTCACGCAGCCTGACCCTGCAGGCGACGCATGTCCGCGTCCACCATCATCGTGATCAGCTGCTCCAGCGAGGTCTTTGGCGCCCAGCCCAGCTTGGCCTTGGCCTTCGCGGGGTTGCCGAGCAGCACGTCCACCTCCGCCGGGCGGAAGAACTTCTGGTCGGTCACCACGTGATCCTCGTAATTCAGGCCCAAGTGATCAAACGCGATCTTGCACATGTCGCGCACGGTGGTGGTGACCCCGGTGGCCACCACGTAGTCGTCGGCCTTGGGCTGTTGCAGCATCAGCCACATCGCCTCGACGTAGTCGCCAGCAAAGCCCCAGTCGCGCCGGGCGTCAATGTTGCCGAGACGAAGCTCCTTCTGCAGGCCAAGCTTGATCGAGGCCGCCGCATGGGTGACCTTGCGGGTCACGAACTCGACGCCACGCAACGGCGACTCGTGATTGAAGAGAATGCCGCTCGACGCGTGCAGGCCGAAGCTCTCGCGGTAATTCACCGTGGCCCAGTGCGCCATCAGCTTGGCCACGCCGTAGGGGCTGCGCGGATAGAACGGCGTGGTCTCGTCTTGCTTCTCGGCCTGGATCAGGCCAAACATCTCGCTGGTGGAAGCCTGGTAGAAATGCGCCGCCGGGTTGACGATGCGCACGGCCTCCAGCACGTTGATCGCACCTACGCCGCTGACCTGCGCGGTCAATACCGGCTGCTGCCATGAGGTGCCGACGAAGCTTTGCGCGCCGAGGTTGTAGACCTCGTCCGCCTTCGACATCTCCATCGCCCGTGCCAGCGACGACAGATCCATCAGGTCGCCCTCGATGTAGTTCACGGCCGAATCAACGCCTGCTTCGCGCAGCCTCCAGCGCATGTCCGAACCGCGCCGGGCCACGAACCCGTGCACCTGATAACCTTTTTCGAGCAACAGTTTGGCGAGATAGGCGCCGTCCTGTCCCGTGATGCCCGTGATGAGTGCGCTTTTGTTCATGGCGTTTGGCTCTTCCTGAATTGGTCAAGTATCTGTTGCAGGGATGTTTCGAGGGGAATGGTCGGCTCCCAGCCGGTGTCCGCTCGCAGGCACTGGCAGTCCGCCACCATGCGCCGCTGTTCACTGGGGCGCAGCCGCGCACTGTCCTGCACCACCGCCGGGTTCACCCGGGCCAGCGTGCAAAGAGTCTGCAGGATGGATCTAATTGTAACTTCCCGGCCCGAGCATACGTTGTATATCTGGCCTGCCTGCCCGCGGCCAAGCATCGCAGCATAGGCCCTGACCACATCCCGCACGTCGGAGAAATCGCGGGTCACGTCGATATCGCCGACCATCAGCGCGGGTGGCTGCTGGCCGGCCGCTATAGCAGACACCTGACGGGCAAGCGCCGGGACAACAAAGCGTTCGCTCTGACCCGGACCGATGTGATTGAAGGGCCGCGCCACAACCACGTCCAACTGCTCGCTGCGATGCCACTGCAGGCACAGCGTTTCGGCGGCGACCTTGCTCACCGCGTATGGGTTGCGCGGCTCCGGCCATCGCGATTCGGCCACTGGGAGCGCGGCCTCCGGTACCGCACCGTAGACATCGCCCGAGCTCACGTACAAGAGGCGACCCCGGAATTTCATGTCCCGCAGCACGCACAGCAAGTTGAGGGTGCCGAACAGGTTGACATCCAGTGTCCCGCGCGGATCGGCGAAGGAATCCGGTACGAAACTGCGCGCGGCGAGATGGATCACCCAATCCGGCCGTACGGAAGCCAGCGATGCCTGGAGCGCCGCGCTGTCGCGGATATCCAGGTCGTCGGGCATCGGGTGCAATGCGCAGTCGCCAAACCCGCCGTCGGCGACGATCTGAGCGATGTGGTGACCGACGAAGCCGCTTGCACCGGTTATGTAAAGCTTCTTCACCAGATCACGCCCCCTGCCCTTGCGTGGCCAAGAGGTGCGGCTTGCGTGCCACGATCGCGTAGTCCGGCGCGGCGGTCAGCAAGCCGACGATCTTGTTGATCTGGCTCGAACCGGCAACACCTTCGTCCACCGGCTGGATATCGAAAACCCCGCGATTCTGGGTCAACCGGTCGATGGTCGCCGTTTCGAAACCCCGAGCTTCAACGACCCATTGCAGTAGCGCCGGCGGAATCGGGTTCCGGTGGGTGGGATCCATGTAGAACCAGAAGGAGCCCACCGTCAGGTTCTCGGGATTGGGGGTTTCCAGAACCAGCACGCCACCGGGTCGCAACACTCTCAACGCCTCATCCACCAGCCGGATCAGGACTTCGTAGGGAAGGTGCTCGACCAGGTGCATCGAGGTGACGGCGGAGACGGAGTCGCTGTCGAGACTGCGCAGATGCTCGATGGCATCCTGCTCGACGGCGTCAAGGCCCAATGCCCGGGCTTCGCCGACCATGACGTTGTTCATGTCCACCCCGCGGCAAGCATAGCCGTGCTCGGACAGCACCTCCAGCCATTCGCCGCGCCCACAACCAAGATCCAGGATCAGGCCATCGCCGGGACCGATTCCTGCTTCGCGGAATGTCCCGAGATAGTGCCCGGCGCGTGCCTTGATGTCGTCCCGGGCACCGCGGAAGGTGTCCTCGAACGACACGTAGTGCGCATCCAGGAGACCGGCGTCCGCATGGTTTTCCTCGGGGCCGGCGGGGGCCGCCGCCGGCGCATCGACCGCCTGCCGGCTCATGCGATCGGACAATGCCACGAGACGGCGTTCGACAGCCTGCACCGTGCGACGATCGCTCGCCGCGTCCGCGAGTGCCTTGGCCGCGCTCGACGACTGGGCCTCGAACCGATGCTCCAGGCGCGCGTGGGCATCGTTCTGGTTGGCCAGCGCGGACTCGAGCTGCGCATATGCTTCAGCCTGGTTCGCCAGCGCGGATTCGACACGGGCGATCAGCGCTGCCTCGAGCCGATCGAGTTCCTCCAGCCTGGCCTCGATCCGCGTTGTCAGCGACGCCTGCTCAGCAAGCTGGCGCTCCAATCGAGCGAGGGCTTCGGCGTGCGCCGGCAGTTCGGTCGACAACTGCGCCTGCAGGCGGCGTTGCGATCCGGCGAGCATGTCGATCTGTTCGTCGAGCTGCGTCTGACGCATCTCCGCTGCTTGCGCCAGCTCGTTGAGCGCGCTGCCGACCTGCTGGCTCTCCTGTGCGCCGGTCGCTTCCAGCAGTTGCAGGTGCGCGAACAGCCTGGGCAGGCGGAAGACGGCGATGCCCGTGGCGAGGAACCAGCCCAGCACCGGGATGCGTCGCCACCGATGCAGCTTGTAAGGAAGCAACAGGCCGTCGACGTGGACACCGTGCCGCATGCCTTCATTCGAGAACCGGATGTGGCCGAGGATCTCGACCTTGCTGCTGCCCCCGCTGCGCAGCGTGCCGAGATAGTGGATCCTCTCCTCGGCGGACGCTGACCTTCGAAGCAGGATACGGAAGGCGTTGTCGACGAATTCGCCGTCGGAGGGACGCAACATCTCGGCCAACGTGTACTGCGGGTGCACAGGCAGCATGCCGGCGACCGACTGCCAGCGCGGCAGACGATCTTCCACCGGCACCGAAGTCGTCGAAATCGCAGCGGTATCGGAAGGCTCGCCGCGTCGCCGCTTCAGCTCGCGGCGAATCCGCTTGACGACCTCATCCACACTCAAGACACCCGCCGCGGGCTGACTCGTTTCGGTACGTGCCGCTCCACGCGGAGAAGTGGCGCCCCGCAGGGGATCTTCCGCGTTGCCAGTCAGCTCCAGCCGCATGCGGGCCATCATTTCCTCGAGAACCGATCCATCGTGGATCAGTGCCACGGAGGCCTGGTCACGGTTGTCCGGCTGCGAAGGATCGGAATGGTTCATGGTGTCTCAGTCTCGATAAATGGTGACGCTGCGGCGAGGCGGGGGAAGTCAGCGTGGATCCGTGGCCATCTTCCACGCGCCCTACTCCTGGCCGGCGTCCACACGCGCCGTTGCCGACACGTTGGTACGCCCGCGCATGGCAATGGTGATCTGCGGCGGCATCCATGCCATGCCGACGAACCTTTCGCGTTGCGTGTTCGCGACGGTAAAAACCAGCGCGAGATCGCGCCACTCGTAGTTGTTCACCAGATGCGTCTCCGTGCTCGACAGCGCCACGGAGAACGAGTAGGTGCCGACACCGAGATTCATCGGGAAACGGGCGCGGAACTCGAACTGATCGCCTGCCCGCACGTCCTCGATGACCTGGTCGGTATAGAACGAATTGGTGCCGAACACGGCCTGGCCAAGTCGGTCGCGAATCACGTAGCCGACTACCAGCCGCGCCAGATCGGACTGGGCGCGCACCCGGATGACCAGGTCGACCGGATCGCCGACTCCCACGAACTCGACACGCTGGCCAGCGGCGTCATCCAGCCAGATCGAATCGATCACCGCCTCGCCGGTACCTGACACCGTGATGGCGGTGCCATCATCCTGCCGGGTCTGCCGCACCGTGCTGTTCTCCTTTTCGGAGATCATCGCATTGTAGAAATCCAGCACTTCCTGCGGCGAGCCATCGGCGACTAGACGACCCTTATCGATCATGACGGCCCGGTCGCACAATGCCTGTACGGCTGACTTGTCGTGGGAAACGATCAACAGCGTCGTCCCCTCCTCGCGAAACTCGCGGATCCGCTTGAAGCACTTGTGCACGAAATACGCGTCGCCGACGGCAAGCGCCTCGTCGACGATGAGTACATCCGGCCGCGAAGCGGTCGCCAGGCTGAACGCGACGCGCATCTGCATGCCGCTGGAATACGTGCGTACCGGTTCGTCGAAATAGGCGCCCACCTCGGCAAACGCCTCGATCCGCGGCAGCAGCGCGCGTATCTCGACCCTCGAAAAACCCATCAGTCCCGCGACATGCTCGCTGTTCTGCCTGCCGGTCAGATCCGGGTCGAAGCCCATGCCGAGCTCCAGGATCGCCGCCACGCGGCCACTGGCCCGAACGCTCCCTTCGGTGGCGCCCAGCGTGCCGGTGATGATCTTGAGCAGCGTGCTCTTGCCCGCGCCGTTCTGGCCGACGATGCCCAGCGCCTCGCCCGCATGCACGGCAAAGCTGATGTTCCGCAGCACCCAGTGATCCTTGACGTTCGGCGAGTGCATGCCGAACCAACTGCCGAACCGGCGCCACTCGCTGCCGTAGTCCCGGAAGGACTTGCCCACGTTCTGGACTTGCAACACGACCGCCTTCACAGCACGTCCACCATGTCGGGGGCGGCCTTGCGGAACAACAGCAGCGAACAGGCCAGCAGAACCAGAGCCGCCACCGTCACCCCCAGCAAGCCGTCGAGTTCCGGCGCGCGCCCATAGACCAGGGTGTCCTGGTAGGCCGCGACGATCCAGTACATGGGATTGAACTGCATCGCGGTGTGGAGCCGCTCCGGAATGATGGACGACATGTAGACCACCGGCGTCAGCCAGAACCAGAGCTGCAACACCACCATCATGAACTGGGCGACGTCGCGGACGAACACGTTCAGCACGCCCATCAGCAGCCCCAGACCCAGCGAAAACGCCGCCGTCACGAACATCAGCAGGGGCATCCACAGCAGCGCGTAAATCGGAAAATGCCCGAGCAGCGCGAACACGATCATCATGACGACAAACAACAGGACATTGTTTACCAGCGCCGAACCCAACGTGACGATGGGCAGGCATGCTCGCGGAAACACGATCTTCTTCAACATGCTGCCGTTCTCGACGAAGACGGTCAGCGACCGTGTCACGACTTCGCTGAACAGCGACCAGGCCTGCATGCCGGCGAGCAGATAGATCGAGTATGCATACGGGCTGTCGATCCCCGGCAGCTTCGCCACCATGATGCGCGACAGCACCAAGGAGTAGATCAGCACCTGGGCCAGCGGTTGCAGGATCATCCACACCGCGCCCAGCTTGCTGCGGGCGAAACGGGAGCGCAGGTCGTTCCTGATCGAGGAAACGATGAAGTGGCGATAGCTCCAGATCGCCATCAGCATGCCCTTCATGGCGTTCTCTCCCGTCGATCCGTACCGGCGGGGTGTACTGCGGCCATCGGCGGGAGGGCGATCCGGGAGGGCCGCGATTCGATTCGCCGGATGATCTCTTGCGCCGCCGCATGCGGTGAAAGCCGATCGCGGACGTCTCGCGCGGCCTGGGCGCCAACGCCGGCGGCAAACTCGGGATCGTCCACTAGTCGACGCATCAGCTCCGCGGCATGATTCACGCTGGGCTCGGCCCAGCGCTGACCCACATGGTGCAGGTACTCGCCTTCGCCCACCGGCACCAGTTGGTAATCGACCAGGCAACTGTTGTCGGGCGTCATGAACTCCATGTTCCCCGACCATGCCGTGGCGATCACCGGCTTGCCCAGGCGCATGCACTCGGCCAGCCCCAGGCCAAACCCCTCCGCGCGATGCAGCGAGATGTAGGCGTCGGCGCAGCGCTGCAACGCGCTGAGGTCGCCGCGATCGATGACTTCGTCGCGAACGATGATTCGCTCATCGGCACCGACTGCGTTCAGGAGTGCCCGCAACTTCTCCGGGTGGCGGTGACCGTTGCTCGACTTGACCAGCAGCTTGACGTTCGGCCGGTGGTCGGCGAAGGCCCGCCGAAACGCCTCGATCGCCGCCCGGGGATTCTTTCGCTCAAGGTAGGAGTTGAAGTCGAAGCTGCACAGGAAAATGAAATCGTCCTCCTCCAGCCCGAAATCGGCGCGAGTCAGCCCGCTGTCGGCCGCCTGGCTGATCGGTAGGGGAACGCTCCATACCGGCTTGTCGGTAACCCTGGACACCGCGTCGCGGATGAAGCCGGTGGAAACCATCACTTCATCCACGCGATGCAGGGCGTGCAGCCATTCGTCCGGAAATTTTTCCAACTCCCAGAACCAGCATGCGATGGTGTGCCGATCCCCCAGGCGGTCGCGGCCGATGCTTGCCACGGCTTGATCCATATAGTCCGGGTTGACGAAAACGAGGTTGACCTCATACGGCGTCTCTCCACCGATGTGCGGATCGAGGCTGCGGTCGTCCATCCCGTGGGGCATGTCGATGTCGATGTCGTGAATCGCCACCGGATAACCTTCTGCCAGCAGCGCCCGCGCATACAGCCGCGCACCCTCGGCCAGGCCGAACTGGCCACGGGCATAGGCAAAAATGTTCACGCCGGAACTTTCGGTGCAGGTGCCCGGGCGAGACGTTGCGATCGGCTCGGGCGGCGGGTTCCCACGCCCCCAGCCTGCAGTTCGCTTGAACCTGAGTTGTTCGCCGGCGCGCGCCGCCAAAGCCACCGACGTCCGGTTGCGCAATGCGACCGGAAAGTGGCGGTAGACGGCCTTGAGCCACGGTTGCCGGCGTATCCATGCCGACAGGTTCAAGAGCGCGATACCGATGGCCCTCCCTTGCTTGCTCACGGCATTCACCTGTCTGCGACTGATCGTCGTGCGAATTTGGGTCAGCGCCCTCTGGTCGTGCGATGGGTTCAAAACGTCTACTTGCCCAGGGCCACGGTCAGCTCGGCCTTGAGATCCGCGACATCCTCCACCCCCACCGACAGCCGCACCAATCCATCGCTGATGCCAAGCCTCTTGCGGTTGGCCGCCGGCACCGAGGCGTGGGTCATGATCGCGGGGTGCTCGATCAGGCTCTCGACGCCACCGAGCGATTCGGCCAGGGCGAACAGCTCGCAGCGTTCGAGCATGCGGCGCGCCTTTTTCAGGCCGCCCTTCACCTCGATCGTGACGATGCCGCCGAAACCGTGCATCTGGCGCTTGGCCAGCGCGTGTTGCGGGTGGCTCTTCAGGCCGGGGTAGATGACGCGCTCCACCGCCGGATGCTTCTGCAGCCAGGTGGCGAGTTCCAGCGCGCTGGCGCAGTGCTGGCGCATGCGCAGGTGCAGGGTTTTCAGGCCGCGCATGGCGAGGAACGCATCGAACGGGCCGGCCACCGCGCCGACCGAGTTCTGCAGGAAACCCATCTGTTGCGCCAGTTCCCTGCTGTTGGCGACCACGATGCCGCCGACCATGTCGGAGTGGCCGTTGATGTACTTGGTGGCCGAATGCAGCACCAGATCCGCGCCGTATTCCAACGGCCGCTGCACCATCGGCGAGCAGAAGGTGTTGTCGACCACCAGGATCAGACCGTGCTTCTTCGCGAACGCGGCCACCTTGGCCAGGTCGACCAGCTTCAGCATCGGGTTGGTCGGCGTCTCGGCCCAGATCATGCGGGTGTTCGGCTTCAGCGCGGCTTTCAGCGCGCCCGCGTCATTCAGGTCGATGAAGGTGAAATCCAGGCCAGCCGAGCGCCGGCGCACTTTCTCGAACAGGCGATAGGTGCCGCCGTACAAGTCGTCCATCGCGATGACGTGGCTGCCCGAATCCAGCAGATCCAGCACGGTCGCGGCGGCAGCCAGGCCGGAGGCGAACGCGAAACCGGCCAGGCCACCTTCGAGATCGGCCACGCAGCGCTCGTAGGCCATCCGCGTGGGGTTCTGCGTGCGCGAATACTCGTAGCCCTTGTGCTTGCCCGGGCTCTCCTGCACATAGGTCGAGGTGGCGTAGATCGGCGTCATGATCGCGCCGGTGCTCGGGTCGGGGTGCTGGCCGGCGTGGATGGCGCGGGTGCCGAGACCGCGGTTGGTGGCTTTGCTGGGTTTATTCATGGTGACTCGCGGTTCCGCAGGCTGAGACATAACTGGCAAAGCATCCATTCTACTCGTCATGCCCCGTCTTGCTGAACTGTGGCGGCCAGATCGTTCAGCCGGGCCCGCCACGGCGCAACCGCCTTCAAACCCCTCTGGCATGCCTCCGCCTGGCCGGGACATGCGCCAGCGTATTGCACATTGCGGGCGGACACGCGATCTTTATCCTTCCCCACCGCACGCCGCGAGCCCCTGCTCGCCGTCGACGGGTTGCCGACAGCCACGAGACGCTCTGATGACGAACAGCCCCACCGCTCCCTCGCCTTCCCGGTTGCTGGAGGGGGTCGTGGACGGCATCTCGAACCATACCGTGCATGGCTGGGCGTGGCTGGGCGACGGCGATTCGGGGCCGATCCGCGTCGAGATCCGATCCGGCCAGACCCTGCTGGGCAGCGGTGAGGCAGGCCTGTTCCGCGCCGATCTGGCCGCCGCCGGCAAGCGCGACGGCCATTGTGCATTCGCCATCGCGCTGGTTCCTCCGCCGCCGCCCGATACCTTGCTGTCGGTGGTCGCCGTGGACGGCGAACGGGTGCAGCCCTTGCTGGGCAGCCCGCTGAGCAGCGGGCCGCCCGCCACCGAACTGCCGCAAGCGGCGGTCGACATCCTGCCGCTGCCGATCAGCACGGCGCAACTGGAAGGCTCGCTCGACCAATGCGGCCCGCGGCGCATCCGCGGCTGGGTGCGCTGGCGCGACGGCAGCGCCCACCCGATCGAGCTGTCCCTGCACGAAGGCGAGCGCGAGCTGCTCCGCTTCCCGGCCAGCCAGTGGCGCGCCGACATCGCCGAGCTGTACCAAGGCGACGGCTGCTGCGGTTTCGACCAGGCCGCACCCGACTCGCTATGCGACGGCCACCTGCACCGGCTGGAGCTGCGCCTGGCCGACGGGGGGCCGCGGCTGCTGAGTGGCCCGTTCAGCGTGCGCATCGCTGCCGGGCCTGCCTCGGCGTCCGCGGCGCGCCTGCCGGAACCGCTCCAGCGCGACCCTGTCGGCGCGCCGGTGACGCTGTCGGTGATCGTCAATTTCTACAACATGCGGCGCGAGGCGGAGCGCACGCTGACCTCGCTGCGCAGCGACTACCAGCGCGGTGCGGACGACCTGGACTACGAAGTGCTGTGCATCGACAACGGCTCACGGCCGCCTCTGGATGCGGATTGGGTCGCCTCGTTCGGCCCGCAGTTCCGCCTCGTTCGCCCGAGCCGGCTGCTCGCTTCGCCTTGCGTGGCGCTGAACGAGGCCGCGCTGCAGGCGCGCGGCAAGTACCTGGCGGTGATGATCGATGGCGCTCACCTGCTCACGCCCGGCGTATTCGAGCAGGCACGACTGGCGTGGCGAGAGGATCCGGCCGCCGTGGTCGCGCTGCGCCATTGGTTCATCGGCGGGGATCAGCGTTGGCTGGCGCTGGCCGGCTATACCCGCGAACGGGAGAACCACCTGTTCGAGCGCATCCGCTGGCCGACCAACGGCTACGACCTGTTCCGCATCGGCGCGCCGATCGGCGAGAATCCCGAGCCCTGGTTCGACGGACTCAGCGAAAGCAACTGCCTGATGCTGCCCACCGCGCTGTTCGATCGCATCGGCGGTTTCGACGAGGCGTTCGACCAGCCGGGCGGCGGCTTCGCCAATCTCGACCTGTGGCGGCGCGCCAGCGAGGCGGCGACCGGCCCGTTGGTGTCGCTGATCGGCGAGGCGAGCTTCCACCAGTTCCACGACGGCACCACCACCAACGTGGACGACGCCGAAAAGGACTTGCGCGTCCGCTCCTACGCCAACGCCTACCGCACGCTGCGAGGCAACGATTTCGCCGGGGTGCATCGCTCCCGCCTGGATTTTCGCGGCGGCATGCATTCGGAGTTTGCCACGGGCGTGCGCCAGCGCACGCTGCTGCCGATGCGTCTCGGCGTCACCGACCGGATCCGGCCTGGCCAGTTGGCGCTGCACTTCGACGACGGTGCGCAGAGCTACCTGCAATCGGTATACGCCGAATGCGGGCTGCAGCGCGGTGTCACCTGGCTGGGCCAGCCGACCGGCGTGGCGCCGGCCGACCTGGTGAGCCTGCAGCAGATCCTCCACCAGCTCAAGCCCGATGCCATCGCCATGGTGGGCGCCGAGACCGGCCTGGTCGCCTTCATCGACAGCACGCTGCTGGCCACGGAGAACCCGGCTGCACGCATCCTGCATGTGGATCCAGCGGCAGTTGCCATCGCAAGGCCATCCACTGCCCGAGTCACCACGCTGCATGGCTCACTTGACGATCCGCACACCCTCGCCACGGCGCGACACTGGGCCGGCAGCGCGGAAACCGTGCTGCTCCTGCACGCCGCAAACCCGGACGCCGCGTTCTCGCCGGCAACGCTGCAGGCTTGGGGTGCGCTCGTCTCGTACCGCTCCTGGCTGGTCTGCCTGGGTACCCTATTCGGACAACCCTGGCTGGGTTATTCGACCCATCAGTATCTGCAAGCCATTCGCGAATTCATCAGCGGCAATCCGTCGTTCGTGATCGACCGCAGCTGGAACCGGCAATTGATCAGTGCCTGTCCGTCGGGCTTCCTGCGCAAGGTCGGCGGCACGGTGACTGCCACCAACTACGACGCCGCACTGGATGATCCCGCACCTGCCCGGCATACGCCCCTGGAGCACGCTCAATGAATCGCTTCTGGCAACGCTACATCCACCCGCTTATCGAAACCGTGCAACCGCGCCGCCTCATGGAGATCGGCGCGGATCGCGGCTGGAACACCAGCAACATCCTTGCCTACTGCCGCGCCACGGGCGCCCAGGCCGACATCATCGATCCGGCGCCGCAACCCGGCCTGCACGAGGTGCTGGCGCAGTTCGATCCGGCCGGGTACCGCTATCTGCCGTTGAAGAGCGTGGCGGCCATTCCGCAGCTGGAAACGCCGGATGTGGCGCTGATCGACGGCGACCACAACTGGGCAACCGTCTACACCGAGCTGAACCTGCTGCACGCACGCGCCGAGCAGACCGGCCTGCCGCCGCCAATCATCATTTCGCATGACGTGGCGTGGCCGTATGCCCGGCGCGACATGTACTACAACCCGGATGACTTGGAAGCCGCGCAGAAACACCCCTACGCCTACCGCGGCATGCTGCCGGGCGTACCGGAACTGGTCGAAGAAGGCATGAACGGCGTGCTGGCCAACGCCTTGCACGAAGGCGGCCCGCGCAACGGCGTGCTCACGGCGATCGAGGACTATATCGCCAGCGTCGAAACCGACTTCACCTTCCGCAAGCTGCCGTTCTTCAACGGCCTCGGCATCCTGGTGCCGGCGGCGCGGATGACCCCCGCGCTCCAGGCATTGATCGACGGATTCTTCAGTGCCGACAGCCTGCTGGAAGCCTGCATGGCACTGGAAGCCGACGGCATGCACCTGCGCGCCACCCTGACCCGGACCGAAACTTGCCTGAGCCGGCGCACCCAAGCACTGGAGCGGGCTCGCGACGCCATCGCGGTGCAGCAGCAACGGATCGCGGAGTTGGAAAAACTGGTTCGCGACGCCTCCGCCTCGATCCAGCGTGTTACTGCCGCAACTTGTTCAAAGCCATAGCGGTACCTGCTGGGCCGGATATGCCGATGGTGCGAAGAACCACGATTCAATGGCGTAGCGATCCTTCATGATACCGGCCGGTATACCCGTGCGATGCAGGAAGAAATGATCAAACAGCATCGCGTCGCCCGGTGCGAACACTGGACTGACCGTGGCCGTGCCTTCCGAGGCCAGTCCAACCATTCCCGGGCCGACCGACCAGTCGAAATTGGCACCGTGACTGCCGGTGGGCAGCACCTCGGACAGCCGCCGTGGCAACAACTCCAGACCGGAGGCATCCACGCCACAATGGGACAGGCTGAGCCAGACATTCACGCTGCGGATATCGCTGCCCATGAATGCGCCATCCTGGTGCCAGTCGGCCACGCGGATGGTGGACGGCACCCGTCGCAACGTCGACTTGCCTACCGACAGCAGCGGCCGTTCCCCGAAGTAGCCGGCGATGGCATCGATGACGCCGCCGGACTCGAACAGCTCGGTGAGTTCGGACAGCATGCGCGGCGAATCAGCCGTCCATACCCCGCCGGCACCCTCCACCCATAAACGTGCCGGAGCAAGCTCGCAGTCATCAGGCAACGGCAGGCGCGTGTACCACGGCGATACAAAGGCCTGCTGGCCACCGCGGTGCCACGCTCCGCAGGCGTCGAGTGTCTGCTGGATCCCGGCCGCCAGCTGCAGCGCCCTGGGTTCCTCCAGCAAGCCACGCACCAGCAAGGCACCGTGCAGGCGAATGCCGGCGGCAAGGGCAGCCGTGTCCAGTTCGGCCGCATCGATCTCCGGTATGCCGGAAACGGCGGCAAAAGGATCGATGGCAGGCAACGGCGAAAGATCCGCCACCGTCGAACGCGGCGGCTGCACAAGACATGCCTGGTAGCGGCACTGCGCCAGCAGGATTTCATAACGTTCGTCCGGATGTTCTCGTTGCGACGCACGCAGCCACGCGATCGCTTCGGCAAACTTCAGCCGCTGCATCAGCTGGTGTGCTCGTGCAAGCACATCGTCCGGCCGACCACAATCGTTCATCGGATGTCTCCGCTACCTTGGACCATACGGGTTCTGCGTGCGCGCCGCTGCGCCCGTATCAACCCGCCACAATCCGAGCCGACTCTCCATCGTTTGCCATCCCGGCCACCACCCGCGCCGTATCCATCGCCGCATGCCGCCATTCCCGTGGTGGAAAAGCCAGCGCGAACGGCTCGCCGAAGAGCGAAAGATTGGGGTTGTAGGCGGGATCCCATTCCAGCTGATTGCCCCACCGACGCTTCATGAATTCCACCTCGCCCATGAAACGCGTCCATTTTTCCGTCGTGTCTTCATGTCCGCGCGACGCGGATTCGTGGTGGTAAAGCTCGGCAAATGGCGTCCATATGTTGGTATAGCCAAGCTGCCCCAGTCGCAGGCAGAAATCGATGTCGTTGAAGGCGACCCGCAAATCGGTGTCCAGACCGCCCGCTTCGAGATAGACCTCACGCCGCACCATCAGGCAGGCGGCTGTGACCGCGCTCATGCCCTGCACCAGCCTGGCCCGCGCCATCTGGCCAGGAAAGCCGCGTGGCATGCCGCAATAGGGGTGCGCCGCCACGCCATGCACACCGGTCAACACCCCGGCGTGCTGGATGGTGTCGTCGGGGTAGTACAGCATGGCTCCCACGGCTCCCACGTGCGGGCGGAGCGCCTGGCTCACCAATTCCTCCAGCCAATCCGGCGTAATCACCTCCACGTCGTTGTTGAGCAGGCAGATCAACTCGCTGCGGCAGTCATTCACGGCATCGTTGTTGATGCTGGAATAGTTGAACGGCTGGTCGTGCTTGCGCACCCGCACCTTCGAATGGCCACTGAAGCCGGCTAAGTACGCCAGCGACTCCGGCTCGACGGACTGGTTGTCCACGACGAGGAGGTCGTAGTTCGGATACGTGGTCCGCTCCAGGATGGATTCCACGCACCGGCGCAACAGATCCAGCCGATCCCGGGTCGGCACGATGATGCTGACGCGTGGCGGTGGCGCAGGCAGCGGGTAGCGGACACGGAATGCCCCCAGCATGCCGTCGATGTCGAGCACCTCGGCCGCCACGCCAGTCCGCTCGAGGTGCCCACGCAATGCCCTGCGGCCGGCGTCGTGAGCATAGTTCTTCTCGCCCACGCCCTGCGCGGTCGACCCGGCGATCGCACGCCAGTGATACAACACTGCCGGCACGTGGCCGATCTGCTCCGCGGTCAGCCGTTCGCTGCAGCGCAGGGTCAGATCCCAGTCCTGACTGCCTTCCAGCCCCTCGCGGAAGCCGCCCACTGCGTTCACCAACGCCCGCGCGTAGACGCCCAGGTGGCTGACGCAGTTCTGCCCCCGCAGCAGGTCCGGATTCCAGTCCGGCTTGAAATAGGGATCGTAACGCTGGCCGTCGGCATCGATCTTGTCCTCGTCCGTGTAGACGAACTGCCATTGCGGATGATGCCGCCACGCCTCGACGACCGTGGCCAGCGCCGCCGGATGCAATTCGTCGTCGTGGTCGAGCAAGGCGATCCAATCCCCCTGGGCAATGGCCAGCGCGCTGTTCGACGCTGCCGAAATATGGCCGTTGCTCTCGCGCCAGACGATGCGGATCCGTGAATCGCGCGCAGCATAATGCTCCAGCACCTCGCGCACCTGCGGCAGGGTGGACGCGTCATCGCATATGCACAACTCCCAGTGCGGATAGGTCTGCGCAAGCACACTGTCCAGGCAACGCCGCAGCCATTTCTCGGGCGTGTTGAAAGTAGGCAACAGGATCGAGACCAGCGAACCGGAGGGCATCCCGGACGGCACGCGGGACTGGTCATACAACTTCAGCCAGCGCTCGTAGGTCGGCGCCTTGATGTCGCCGTGCGCAACATACTGTTCGTGCAGCCACG
>Ga0070681_10001449_pt1 | contig 20904 bp, 16 predicted proteins | sample KBSC83BmetaG_FD_65650 | JGI IMG/M metagenome (GOLD analysis project Ga0070681, IMG submission 65650) | Corn rhizosphere microbial communities from Kellogg Biological Station, Michigan, USA - KBS C8-3B metaG | ecosystem: Host-associated > Plants > Roots > Rhizosphere | place: USA: Michigan... | reverse complement strand
TCCAGGCGGCTGGCATCAGCGTCGGCCAGGTCGTCGGCGCGCTACAGGCGCAGAATCTCGCCGCGCCGGTCGGTCGGGTGAACGGCGATCTCGAGGAGCGGACCATCCGGCTGCAGGGCCGGCTCGAGGGACCGCAGGACTTCATGAACCTCGTCGTCACTGAGCGCAACGGCCAGATCGTGAGATTGGGTCAGGTCGCCGATGCGATCGACGGCACACAGGAGCAGCGCTCGCTTGCGCTCTACAACGGGGTCGAGGGTGTCGGCATCGACATCGTGAAGGCGAAAGGGTACAGCACCACCGACGTCAGCGACAAGATCAGAAAGCAGGTGGAGGAGATCCAGAAGACCCTGCCGCCCGGCGTGACGATGGACATCGTCCGCGATGCCGGGAAGCGCGTCTCCGATTCGGTCAGAAACGTCGAGGAAGCGCTGCTCGAAGGCGCGCTGCTGACGGTTCTGGTGGTGTTCATATTCCTCAACTCCTGGCGATCGACCGTCATCACCGGTCTCGCACTTCCGGTGTCGGTGCTGGCGTCGTTCATCGCGGTCTGGGCGTTCGGCTTCACGCTCAACACCATGTCGCTGCTCGGGCTGTCCCTGGCGATCGGAATACTGATCGACGACGCCATCGTGGTGCGCGAGAACATCGTTCGACACATCGAGATGGGGAAAGATCACGTCACCGCATCCCACGAGGGCACCGACGAGATCGGGCTCGCCGTCGCGGCGACGACTTTCTCGATCGTGGCGGTGTTCGTCCCGGTCGGGTTCATGTACGGCGTGGCCGGCCAGTGGTTCAAGCCGTTCGCGCTGACCATCGCTTCGTCGGTGCTGGTCTCGCTGTTCGTGTCGTTCTCGCTCGACCCAATGCTTTCGGCGTATTGGCCGGATCCGCAGGTCGAGGCCCATGAGCGCCGCAACCCGATCGCGCGGACACTGGAGAGATTCAACCAGTGGTTCAACCGGATGGCTGAGCGCTACAAGTTGCTCGTCGCCTGGGCGCTCGATCACCGGGTGGCAATGGTGTTGATCGCGGTCGGTTCGTTCATCGGCGCGCTGGCGTTGCCGGCGGTCGGTCTAGTCGGCGCCAGCTTTTTCGGCACCGAAGATCAGTCCGAGGTGACGATCGCGGTGGAAACTCCGCCTGGATCGAATCTCGCCTACACGGAAATCAAGGCCGAAGAAGCAGCGCGGATCGCACGCGAGCACAAGGACGTGGTGAGGTTCACGTACACGACCGTCGGCGGATCGACCGGCGACGTGAACGTGGGCAGCGTTTATGTCCGGCTCTTCCCGAAAGCCGACCGGAACATCGGCGCCGAAGATTTTGGGCGACAGCTGCGCGGTGAAGTCGGCAGAATTGGCGGAGCGACGATGTCGGTGTTCACCAACAACTTCGGCGGCGCGCAAAAGCAGATTCAGATCCAGCTCCGCGGCGGGACCATCAAGTCGATGACCCCGGCTGCGCAACTGCTCGCGGACCAGGTCCGGCAGGTAAAAGGCGCTGTCGACGTCGGTCTCTCGACGAAGGGTCAGAAGCCCGAGCTCGAGGTCGATGTGAACCGTGGTCTCGCCGGAACGCTCGGCGTAACCGTCGCGCAGGTGGCGCAGTCACTGCGTCCCGCGTTCGCTGGCATCAAGGCGGGCGACTGGGTCGACCCGAGCGACGAGATGCGGGAGGTCAACGTCCGTCTCGCTCCTGAGGCAAGACAGCGAGCCGCCGATCTGGAGCAGCTGCCAATCGTGGTAACCGGACCGGACGGCAACCCACGCACCCTGCCGCTCGGCCAGATCGCGACGATCACCCAGTCGCTGGGGCCGGCGCAGATCAGTCACCTCGATGCAGATCCAGTAGTGACCGTCGAAGCAAATACTTCGGGACGTCCGTTGACCGAAGTCATGAAGGACATCAACGCCAAGATCGCCAAGATCAACCTTCCCGCGGGTGTGCGAATCACCCAGGGCGGCGAGGTCGACAGCCAGAACGAGGTCTTCGGCAGAATCTTCTCGGCGCTCGGCATCGCAGTGATGCTGATGTATCTCATCCTCGTGATGCAGTTCGGCTCGTTCCTCGAGCCGCTGGCGATCATGGTGTCGCTGCCGCTGTCGCTCATCGGCGTGATGTTGGCGCTTATGTTCACCAACACCACCATCAACATCATGAGCCTCATCGGAGTCATTCTGTTGATGGGCATCGTCGCCAAGAACGCGATTCTGCTGATCGATTTCGCGAAGTGGGCGCGCGAGAAGGAGGGATTGCCGCGGCGCGAAGCGCTGATTCAGGCGGGCGCGATCCGGCTGCGTCCGATCATGATGACGACGCTGGCGCTGATCGCGGGCATGATCCCCGTCGCGCTCGGGGTCGGCGAGGGCGCCGAATTCCGCGCGCCGCTGGGCCGCGCTGTTATCGGTGGCGTCATCACGTCAACGCTGCTGACGCTGGTGGTGATCCCGACCTTCTACGAGATCCTCGACGAGTGGAGAGAGTGGGTCCTCAGCAAGTTCGGCGTCTACAAGCGCCGGACGGCGGAGCATCCGATTCCGCACGCCGCCAGGAGCATCGCGACCCAGGAAGCGGCGGGAGAGCTTTCCTAGTCGCCGTCAGTATTCGGCGAAGTCGTTGTCGGGATAACAGAACAGCCAACGCTCACCGGGCTCGGCGGAAGCAATGACCGGGTGCCCGGTAGCGTGGGCATGTTTGGTGGAGTGCTTGTTGGGCGAGTCGTCGCAGCAGCGCGTGCCGCCGCATTCCTGACAAGTTCGCAGATGCACCCAGCGCGCGCCGATCTTGATGCAGTCCTCGCAGACGCGCTCCTTGGGCTGCCTGACGGTGGTGAGTGCCGCGATGTGCTTGCAGGGTCCGGTGGCTGCCATTGCTCCCTCGATTAAGCGCGCTTCAGAACAATATCATACCGGGACCCCGAGAAGGCGGCGAGTCTATCCACCTCGAGCGCGACCGCGTCACGCTCGTTGCTGCTGAGCGCGACGTAGAGCTTGATCGTGACGGTGGGCGCCTTTGGAGCGAGTGTCCGAGCCCACTCTCCGACGGCCTGTCCATCGATGGTAACCAGATTCATCGACGGAAATCCAACCCGCTCGAGGTGGCGTGCCGACGAAAGTCTGCCGTGCATGGCACTGCGATCGCGAAGGCCGATGAAGTACTCGTCGTACAGCGAGAGCAATCGCACGAGTGGCGACCTGAAGCGTGGCGCGCGCGCTGGAGAAAACCAGTATCTGCGCTCGCCCACCACTTCACTGTCGAGCGACGACTCGGCGGACTGCGCGCCTCGACCGGCGTCGCGTTTGGTGAGTCCCGACCACCAGGCGAAATCAGCCTCAGTCGCCGGCCCGCGAGTGGTGAAATATCGGCGGGCGAGCTCGTGCAGCGCCGTATCACGATCGATTGTCTCGGACGATGCCGCTCGCTCGTCGAGCAGCGCGTAGGTGAACTGTTTGCCGCGTCTCGCACCGCTGCAAATGAGAGCGTCGAGCTCGGCGTGCATGACGATGCGGGCGAGCCTTTGGGTGCCGTCAGTGCGGATACCGGCACGTGTCAGCTCGGCAGCCAGCTCCGCGCGGGTGCGCTGCGCGCCGCCTTTCAGCGCCCGGGAGAGAACCGTTCGGCTGCGACGGAGCACCGCCGCGTCGATCCCGAGGGTCCGATCGTAGTGCGCCAGCACCATGCGAATGCGCGGAGCTGTGAGGGCGAGAATCCAGCGGATATCCCCCGGCGCCACGAAGTGCCAGGTCGGGCGCAGCACGTGGGTGCGCAGAATCGATCCGTCGGTTAGCTCCGCTTCGACATCAGCATCGGTGACGCCACGGGTGCGCTGGGCGAGTCCCCACTTTCCGCCGAAGTAGTCCTGCGCCTGAACCGCGCCCAGTCTTGCCACGACTTCGCTCGCCCTCTTCAGGGTCGGCTTTACGAGATCCTGACTCGAGAGCCGTCGCCCGCAGATGTCGAGCGGCTTCCGGGCTCGGTCAGCCACTCTGAGTCCGCGCCGTCCGCGCGATGGTGATCAGAGCGACTCCGCAGATGACGATCGCTGCGGCCACCGCCGTGCGCGCGGAAAGTTTTTCTCCGGCAATTGCCCAACCGAGCAATACTGCAACGATCGGATTTACGTAGGCGTAGGTGCCGAGCCGCGCCGGCGAGACTTTGTCGAGCAGCCAGATGTAAGAGGTGAAGCCGATCAGGGATCCGAAAGTGATCAGATAGACGAGTCCCGTCATCGACGCCCGCGAGACGTGGTGTGGATCGAAGTGACTCAGCTCGCCTGTCAGCGAGCCGACGATGAGCATCAACGCGCCGCCCCCCAACATCTCCATCCCGGTGGTCATCAAGCCCGAAGCAGGCAATTCCGCGTCGCGGGACCAGAACGACCCAATCGCCCAGGAGAGTGAGCCAAGTATCAGCACCAGTGTGCCAAGCGGGCTGGCGTCCTCGTGTCCGCCCAGCTCGGATGGTCCGACGAGAACGATGATACCGATGAAGCCGAGCACGAGACCGACGAGTATTGCGCCGCTCGGCCGTTGGCGCGGCGGCCGCACCCACTCGATGATCACCAGCCAAAATGGAAGAATCGAGACGAGCAGAGCGGTGAGCCCCGACGGCATGAACTGTTCGGCCCAGACTACTGCCCCGTTTCCGCCGAGGAGGAGAAATCCGCCCGCGATGACGGCATTTCTCCAATGGACCCGCGTTGGCCTGGGCGCGCCGCGAGATCGTGCCCAGATGTAGAGCAGCGCACCCGAGATGACAAAACGGGTGCCGCCCATGATGAACGGAGGGATGGTCTCGACCGCGTACCGAATGGCGAGATAGGTCGAGCCCCAGACCAGATAGATCGACGCGAACGCGGCGGTGATCTGCGCGCGTGATGCGTGGCTGCGTGCGTCGTTCAATCGAATGACCTGCCGCGCCGGTCGTCCTTCTTTCGGGAATGCCGCTTCTTGGACTCGAGTCTCGCTTCTTTGGCGGCGCGGGTCGGCTTGGTCGGTTTGCGTTTGCGCCGCACCACCAGGGCGCGCTTTACCAGCTCCGCGAGTCGCTCTTCCGCGAGCTCGCGATTTCGTGACTGGCTGCGCATGTCGCTGGCGACGACGCGAATGCTGCCGTCGCCCGAGAGCCGCGGCTCGAGACGGGACAGAATCAGCTCGCGCTGTTCTTCGGAGATCGAGCGCGATTCGCGGACATTCCAGAAGATCTCGACCCGCGAGGAAGTCTTGTTGACATGTTGGCCGCCCGCGCCGGAGGAGCGCGAGACGCGGACGTCGAGCTCGCTGCGCGGAATCGAGAGCGACGCGTTGACCGCGAGCACGTTCCGGGGCGCGATCAACGACCGATCAGTCACCGCGCTACCGCCAGCGGAAAAGCTTCAGAGCCGCGAAGAACGTCACCACGCCCCAGGCGAGAATGATCAGCAGCTGCGGTGAAATGGCGGCGAAGGACACACCCTCGAGCATGTTCGCGCGCAACGCGTCGTTCACCGCGGTGAGCGGCAGCAACTTGATGAAAGGCTGCACTGCGGCGGGGAAATTCTCCGACGAAAAGAAAACACCGGAGAAGATCCACATCGGCAGCATGATGAAGTTGGCGATGCCGGATACTGCCTCGGTCGTACGCGCGCGCGAAGCGGTGAGCAGTCCAAGCCCGCCGAAGGAAACGGCACCGACGAGGCAGATGATGAATAGCGTCAGCAGGGATCCGCGGAACGGCACTCCGAACGCGAGATAGCCGAAGCCGAGCAGCGTCACTACTTCGAGAATCAGGAAAACCAGCCGCGATGCGAGAAACGAGAACAAGTACTCCACCCGCGACATCGGGGTGGCCATCAGTCGCTTGAGCAGCTTCTTGCTGCGCGCGGTGACGATCGAGAAGGCGAGCCCCCAGATGCTCGATCCCATCAGGTTCATTCCGAGCAGGCCGGGAATCAGGAAGTCGATGTAGCGCGAGCCTTTCTCGGTGATGTAGGTGTCGGTCGCGCGGACCGGATCGACCTGGCCAGCACCGCGCTGCACGGCGCGATCGACCGCGACGCGCGCACTAACGGCGTCACTGCGCTGGCGATCGTAGATGTAGCGAACGCTGTCGGTCTTCGTGCCCGGCTCGACGAGGAGGGCAACTTTCCCGGTACGGAGGGCGCGAGCTCCGGCGCTGTCGTCGAAGGATCGAACCACGAGCGCGCTGTCCATCTTCAGCGATTCCGAAATCGCGGCGCGGGCCGACGAGTCTCCGACGACTCCGATCTGGATGCGGTCCGGCCCGCGCTGCCGGAAGGCGATGCCGAGTCCGGCGGCAAGCAGCACCGGAAAGATGAAGGTCCAGAAAACCGCTTCGGGCTCGCGGATGAACTCGCGGAATCGCACGAGGGTGAGCTGTACCAGCGACCTGTTTTTGAAGCTGCGCTGCGTCGACGGCCGCGGATCACTCATCGCGCAAGGTCCTCCCGGTGAGGGAGACGAAAACGTCTTCCAGTGTCGCGGTGGTTTTGCGCGGCTCGGGCGGAGGCAAGTGTGAGACATCGAGCGCGTCCATCAATTCGCGCGGTGACCCGAGCGCAATCACGTGGCCGTGATCGACGATCGCAACGCGGTCGCAGAGGCGCTCCGCCTCCTCCATGTAGTGGGTTGTGAGGAGGATGGTGCGGCCCTCGGACTGGAACTGCGAGATGAGGTCCCACAACTGGCGCCGGGATTGGGGATCCAGCCCTGTCGTCGGCTCGTCGAGAAACAGCAGCTGGGGGTTTCCAACCAGGGCGCACGCGACGGCGAGGCGCTGTTTCTGGCCGCCCGACAACGCCCCCACCCGCGCATGCCGCTTTTCGCCGAGCTCGACCTTGTCGATGACCTCGCCGACGTCGCGTGCATCGCGATAGAAGCTCTGGAAAAGCGTCAGGGTCTCATCGACGGTGAGCTTCTCGGAAAGCTGGGTGTCCTGCAGCTGGATTCCGAGGAGCTCCTTGAGCTCCCGTGAATCGGATTCCCAGTGCCGCCCCAGAACCTCGACGCTCCCCGAATCGGCGGTGAGAAGCCCCTCGCAGATCTCGATGGTGGTGGTCTTGCCGGCCCCATTGGGGCCGAGCAGGCCGAAGCATTCGCCGGCTTCGACTTCAAGGTCGAGTCCGTCGACCGCGACCACGTCGGCGTAGGACTTTCGCAGACCCTGGACCCGCAACGCCGCGCCCGATTTATCGGAAGATGTCACCATTGGACCACAAAGGATGTCCCGCCCGGAGGTCAATCGCGCGTTCCGGGTTTATGAAACCGGGTGTAACCCGTTCGCGTAAAATGATATGGCGTCGGCTGAGTACGGGCACAGTCTCTGCCGACGCTGAGTGGAAAACCCGCGGGAGAAACTATGCTGTCCAGGGCCGTGTTTGTACTGTGCACTGCTTCCATCTTCGCGTCGGCAGCTGCCGCCGGCGCACAAATAGTCGCCAGCGGTGGTCCCTTTGCCTCGCGATTCACCGTTGGGGGTGACTTCGCGATCTCACAGCCAAAGGGTGCCTTCGCCGAGAATGTGCCGACCGGTTATGGATTTGATGTCGTCGGCCTGATCAAGCTGGACTCGAAGGGCTGGCTCAGCCTCCGCGCCGATGGGGGCAGCATCCGATACGGACACGAGCACATTCCGCTCGGGTTCTTCAACGGGATCGAGCTCAATCTCGACACCAACAACACCATCGGCTTCGGCACCCTCGGCCTCCAGCTGCAGTTCCCCGACGGCGCGATCAGGCCGTATGGGAGCGCGTCGTACGGCGCGGTGTATCTGCAGACCGAATCCTGTGTCTCGGACCCCGACGGCCTGGTCCAGCAGGAATGTCGGACGAATCATGGTGACTGGACGAGCGCCGGCGTCTTTGGCGGCGGACTGATGATCCCTTTCGGCAAATCGTTCTTTGCGCTCAACCTTGGCGCTCAGTACCACTACGGCGGGATGGGGACGTACCTGCGTCGCGGCGATATCGTCGACAACCCCGATGGATCCGTCACGCTCAATGTCAGAGAAAGCAAAACCGATCTCGTACTCTGGCAGATCGGCTTCACGTACAACATTCCAAGATAGGACACTAGATGCTCGCGCTCCTTGCAGCAGTGGTTTTCGCACAATCGGTTTCGGTGCACGTCGGCAAGGAGCCGCAGGACAGCGTTGCGAAAGCGAAGCGCGACTCGATCGCGATTCGCCGCGAGCAGCGCCGCGATTCTCTGCGGGCGCGCGAGGTGGTTCACGATTCGTTGCGCAAGGAAGCGCGTCTTGCCAGGAAGCTGCCCGTTACGCCGGCGGTGCTGGCGACGGCGTTCAAGGATCCGGGAGCGCGCGACCTGCTGCTCCGCGCCCGTGAAGCACGTCTGAACCAGGACACCGCGCTCACAGGATACATCGCCAATGGCTACGAGCGGATGTCGCTCGGGATGGGGTTCAAGCGAATTGGCAGGGACCGCCTGATGATGCGGACCGAGCGGGCTTCGCGCGTGACATGGCAGCGCGGAAAAGGCGCGATTGTCGATGTCAAAGGAGCGCGGAGCGCGTTTCCGATGCTCGATGGAATTCTGGACAAGCAGGACGCCGACCCCGACATGGGGATGGATGAAGTGGACATTCCGTACGTTCCGGGCCGGGAGACTTTGTGGATCGGCTCGGGAATGGCGAAGGCCGACGTCAGCGAAAACGAGATCATCCATCCGCTCGCCAGCGGTGCAGAGGCGTACTACACCTACGAGTCGGGCGATTCAGTCGGGTTCCAGCTACCCGGCGGGCAGCGCATCGAGCTGCGTGAGCTCCGCATTCGTCCCCGGCAGCCGAAGTGGAACGTGGCGGTGGGATCTCTATGGTTCGACGCGTCGACTGCGCAGCTGGTGCGCGCCGTGTACCGCATGGCGCAGGAGATGGACATCATGGCCGTCGCCAAGGAAGACGCCGACGACACAGATGACCCCGAGGACGACATCCCAGCGTGGGTCAAGCCGATGATCATGCCGATGCGCGCCAACGTCAGCGCGATCACCGTCGAGTATGGGTTGCACGAAGGTCGCTTCTGGCTGCCGCGCTCGCAGACCATTGAGGCCGAGGCGCAGGTGAGCTTCATGCACGTGCCCTTCAAGCTCGAGCAGCGCTATACCTACGACAGCGTAAACGGTTCGGAGCCGATGGCGGAGCTCACCGTCGCCGCGCTCGATACTGCGACTGATTCGGTGTCACGCGCAGCGCGGAGGGCGCGTCACGAGAACGAGTGCAAGGAAGGAACGGAGCGTCTGCGTACTCGCGAAAGCCACGACGACAATATGCTCGTCCTGATGCGCGTGCCGTGCGATACGGCGGCGCTCGCCCACTCGAGCGAGCTGCCCAAGTCCATCTACGATGAAGGCGAGGAGGCCTTCGGAGCCAGTGAGCGTGAAGCGCTCATCTCCGAGGCGCTAACCCTTGGCGCGCAGCCGGGCTTCCATCCGCAGTTGCCGACTGTGAACTGGGGGTTGGCATACACGCGCTTCAACCGCGTGGAAGGCGTTTCCACCGCGGTGGGTGTCGATCAGGTTCTTGGCAATGGCTACTCCAGCCATGCGCAATTCCGGCTCGGTGTCGCAGATCTTTCTCCGAATGGAGAGCTCTCCCTCGATCGCACCGACGGCCGGCGCACTGTGGGTGTCGGGGTATATCGTCGACTCGTTGCGGCCAATGATTGGGGAGATCCGCTCGGATTCAGCAGCTCGTTGTCGGCCCTCCTCTTCGGCCGAGACGAAGGCTTCTACTATCGGACGTGGGGTGCGGAGCTCAAGGGCACCAAGAGCTACGGGCTGATCAACGATTGGCGGCTCTTTGGCGAACAGCAGTTCGATGCCACGGTTCACACCGAGTTCGCGATTGCGCATCCGGGTGGAGTGAAGGGTGACCTCACCAACATCGATGCCGTCAACGGCAACGTCGTCGGCCTGGCGGTGGCGCATCATTCGTCGATCGGTCTCGATCCACACGGATTCCGCGCGCTCACCGACCTCAAGCTTGAGGGCGCGACGGGAACGTTCGACTACTCGCGTGGTCTGCTCCAGACGACACTGTCGCACGGACTCGGCGGCCTCGACGCCGCGCTCACGCTGGGCGGCGGCACATCGGGCGGACATCTGCCGCTGCAGAAGCAATTCTTCCTCGGCGGCGTGCAGACGGTGCGCGGCCAGCGCGCGGGCGCTGCGATCGGTGATTCGTTCTGGATGTCGAGCCTCGAGATCGGCTCGCGCTCGGTTGGATTCCGCAAGATCGTATTTGGTGATCTCGGCTGGGCGGGCTCGCGTGATGATTTCTCGCATCCCGGCCGACCGTTGAGCGGGGCAGGGGTGGGCGCGTCGTTCATGGACGGACTCATTCGGCTCGACCTCGCCAAAGGCATTTATCCCGAGAAATCCTTCCGCGCCAATCTCTACGTCGAGGCTCGTTTCTAGGCGCGAGCTGTGAGTTTGCATCTCGTTTTGGTCTAGGCGAGGTGTCCTCTACGCGACGACGCTCGCTCCCTGTGCCCGCACGCTTGCGCTTAGCGGGCGCCCCGAGCCGCTAACAACGCTCGTTCGCTCCGCTCACTCGCGCGTCTCCTTGGTCGCTCGCCGAATCGTCGCTCAAGAGGACACCTCGCCTCTCCCGCACGAGTCTGTCCTCAACCCGATGATGTCGCGCGAGTCGACGAGTCGTGAGCCGCGGGTGGGGAGAGGAGCGCCTGAACCTCGCGCCGCTTCAAATTGAATTGCTGACCCGTCCCGATAATCCCGACCCGTAGCGCGCTGATCGTCAACTCCGGACCTTTGGTGACATCCGGCGCGTTGTTGAACCGCACGCTGCTGCCATCGACGAAGGTGACACCGCCGCGGCCGATCACCGTTCCGATCTCGCGCTTGACGACCAGCGCGGTGTCCTCGTCGATCCCCAGGCCCATCAACGCCGGAAACTCGGCGATCGCTACGAAGAGGCGATACAACCGCCGCCGCTGGGTGAAATGAGTGTCCACGAGGGTGTGATAGCCGAGCAGCCCCAGTCCGGGACCGACGTACTGCTCGACGAGTTTGCCTTCGTCATCGACCTCGTTGCCGGCCAGCGTCGTCTTCGTGAGCGCCGCCGCGCCGGCGCTGGTGCCACAGACGATCGCACCGTCGATGTAGGCGTCGCGGATCGCTTCCTCGAGCGGAGTTCCTCCAAGGACGGAGACCAGCTTCACCTGATCGCCGCCGCCGAGGAAGATCCCGCGCGCCGTCCGCACCCGCTCGACGAGCTCCTCGTCGCACGCCTGCTCGCGAGTCTCCACCACCGGAATCTCGACGTTCGTCGCGCCAGTCTGCGCGAGATCTGCGAGCCACAAATCCCGCGACACGCTTACCTGGCTGGAGGCAGTGGTGAATCCGACGATCGGAGCGCCATCCCGCGCGCCCGACATTTCGATGAATCCCGTCAGCGCCGGGCCGCCGGCGGTCGTCCCGCCGCCGATCAGCATCAGTGTGCCGGTTGCATCCCGCAGCCGGCGCGGCCGTTTTTGCGACACCCGGGTCGCGCTAATCAGCGACTCCCACGCTCTCCGCTTTTCGAGAGCTCGCGACTACGCCATCGAGCTCGTCGTTTGCGCGAGCCGCATTGCCGATCTCGCTCAACGTGAACGCGGCGAGCGTGGCGACGACCTGTGCCTCAACGGGCGCCTTGTCGTGCAACCAACCTCCCTCCACGACAGTGTCGAGCTGTTCGATCATGATGCGCCGGCCGTCGACCGTAGCGCAGGCGCGCGACACTTTCTTGTCCTTCATCGTAACGTTGTCGTCGGTGGCGAATATCGACACCCGGCAGCCGGCGTCGCGAACCAGGTCCTGGAGCTCCCATTCCTTCGCCGGTACGATCACGACGCCTTTCTCCGGCACGGCGTCGGCGACCACCGACAACAAGCGGCGCGCGCGACGCGCGAGCTGGAATCGCTCGGGCACATCGGTGAGCTCGGTGTCGAGGATGATGGCGATGTCCGATCGCGAATACGGAAGGCCTGCCTGCAGCATGTAGGACGGCGAGACGTCCACGATCAATCCGTCCGCACCGGCGGCGCGGCTTACCAGCTCGCTGCGAGTTTCTGCGCGGTGGTGGCCGCCGGTGATTCCACAAAGCACGTGCTGGACGATGAGCGGCGGCTGTGGCGTCCGCGCCAACGCCGAGAGCTCGGACACCGCGTGATCAACCGATTCGAGAGTGCCAGCGAACGCTGACTGCACCGTCTCCAGCGCCAAAGCCGCCGCGCGCAGGCCGACCGCCTCGTTGATGTGCTCGAAGATCAGGGTGTACTCGCCCGGGGCTTCTCCGCCGCGGGTGCGACCGTACCCGACGTCGTGACCGATCATTGCCTGCAGCTCGAGGGCGACATGCTCGACGATGTGCGCACAGTAGGTCCCGCGCTTGAGACGGATGATGAATCCACCCGGCTCGCCAATGCTGCAGCGATGATCGCGCAGACCCGGCATCGCGCCGACGAGCTGGCTCGTGAACCAGGAAACGTCGGCTGACGAAATGTTCTCGTATGCACCGATGGTGAGATCCATTCGGGTGATCGGCAGACGGGACCAGTAGTTGGCGCCGTGGGTGGCGTGGAGGCTCGTCATCCGAATCTCGGTTCTGGGATCCGGCAGGTTTTCCACTATTTCACGCCGTCCGCTGAATGCTGCCGCACTGCCTCGAGCGTGCCGGCCACGTCGTCAGCGAGGATCACCACCAGATCGTTGTCCTTCATCAGCTCCATCGCGTGATCGATCGCTTCGCGCTCGCTGTAGATGGTCTCGTACTGATCGTCCTTCATTCCACCGTCGCGCAGTCCTTCGACTATCAGCTCCGCGACGTGGCCATGTTCGCGGCCACGCAGGTAGGCGTCTTCCTTGACCACCACATAGTCGAGATTGGCTGCCAGCCTGCCGACTTTCCGAAGATCCTCGTCACGGCGGTCGCCCGGCGCGGCGACGACGCCGATTCGCCGGTTGGCGTCGACGCTGTGCACGAAATCGAGCAGACCGCGAATCGCAGCCGGGTTGTGCGCGTAGTCGACGATCACCCGGCCCTTGGGCACCCGCATCAGGTTGAGACGGCCCGGGGTCAGCGATGGCGACGGGAAGAACGACAGCAGGCCGGCGCGAATGTCGTCGTAGCGCATTCCCTGAACGTAGGCGGTGGCGATCGCCGCCAGGATGTTCTCCTGCTGGAATTTTGCGCCGCCACCCAGCATCAACGGGACCTCGCGCACCGGCGCGATCGGAATCCGCAGCTTACCGCGGCGAATCACGAAAGTGTCGTTCTCGATTCGCGCGCCGATACCATTTCGACTGAGGTGATTCTCGAACTCCTCACTCTCACCTTCGGGTCGCGTGGAGAAGAGAACGAGGTCGCCCGGCGTCCGGTCGCGCATTCGGTACACCAGCGGATCGTCGGCGTTGAGCACCGCATGGCCCTCGCGTTTGACCACCGCCGCGACGACCGCCTTCACTTCGGCGAGCTGCTCGACGGTGTTGATGCCGCGCATTCCGAGATGGTCGGCGCTCACGTTGAGCACTACACCGACATCAACTTCGTCGAAGCCAAGTCCGGCGCGCAGCAATCCGCCGCGCGCGGTCTCGAGGACAGCGATGTCCACCGTCGGGTTGGACAGGATGATGTTTGCCGAGAACGGACCCGTCATGTCGCCCTCGAGGACAAGGCGGTTCTGCAGGTAGGTGCCGTCCGTAGTGGTGAAGCCGACGACATTCTCGCAGAGCCTGAAGAGATGCGCGATCAATCGGACCGTGGTCGTCTTGCCGTTGGTTCCCGTGACGGCGATCACCGGAATCGTCGACTTCGTGCCCGGAGGGTAGAGCATGTCGACGATTGGCGCGCCGACATTGCGCGGAGTGCCTTCGGTCGGATGGGTGTGCATCCTGATGCCCGGACCCGCGTTCACCTCGATGATCACCGCTCCGTTCTCCCGGAACGGTACCGAGATGTTGGGCGTCAGCACGTCGATACCCGCGATGTCGAGTCCAATGATTCCCGCCGCCATCTCGCACGCGGTCACATTGTCGGGATGCATTTCATCGGTGCGGTCGATCGCCGTGCCGCCGGTCGAGAGATTCGCGGTGCCGCGCAGCAGCACTTCCTGATCCCTGGCTGGTACGGACTCGAGCGTCAGCCCTTGCTTCCTCAGGTAGCACACCGTGCGCTCGTCGGCGGGGAGCTTGGTCAGAGTCTTGGTATGACCGACGCCACGCCGCGAATCATGGTTCTCCTTGGCTATCAATCGGGCAATGGTGCTTTTGCCGTCGCCGATCACGCGCGCCGGAATACGTTCGGCGCAGGCGACGACTTTGCCGTTGACGACGAGAACGCGATAATCGCGGCCCTCGCTGTACTGCTCGACCACGATCCGATTGGCAAATTCCCGGGCGTCGTTCCACGCCTCGCGAAGTGCTGTCTCGTCCTCGATGCGTGGGGAAATGCCGCGCCCGTGACTGGCGTCGAGGGGTTTGAGGATCACCGGATAGCCGATTTCCGCGACGATTTCCAGAGCGCGATCTATCGAGCGGGCGACATCACCTTTCGGCACGGGCAGTCCGATATTCCCCAGCACACGCTTGGTATCGTCCTTGTCCTGGGCAATCTCGACGGCGATGGCGCTGGTGTAGTCGGTGAGTGTCGCCTGGATGCGGCGCAGATTCTTGCCCAGGCCAAGCTGGACGAGCGAATAATTGTTGAGACGCCGCACCGGAATTCCCCGCCTCTTCGCTTCCTCGACCACTGCAGCGGTCGATGGGCCGAGTCGGACCGCCTCATAGAGCGAGAGCAGCTGCTCGACGATGGCGCCGGTGTCGATCTCCTGCTCGGTGATGCAGGCGCGAATGATTCTCACCGCGTCGCGCATGGCCTGGAGTCCGACTTCTTCTTCCTCGTAGGCGACGATCACCCACCAGGTGTCGGGATCGCCGGAGGGCACCACCCGGCCGAAGCTCACATCGCAGCCGGCCAGCGATTGGAGCTCCAGGGCGACGTGCTCGAGGATGTGCGGGAGGCGGGTGCCCTCCCTCAGCCGCTCGAGGAATCCGCCCGGTTCCTGTCGGGTGCAGTGGTGCTCCGCGAGCGTGGGAATCGCGTCGGTAAGGCGCTCGTAGAATCCCGCGATGTCAGCGGAGCTGACTTGCTCGAGGGAGCCGAGCTGGACGTCGCACGCTATCACGGGCGCGAGGCGCCAGTAGTTGGGGCCCCGCAGGGCGCGGATCCGCGTTACTTGTAACTGCTCCGCGTCGATCAGTGGCTCGGTTGCGGTGCTCATCTCGTCGTCGAATCGGGACGGTAAAAAGAGCAACAGCTGGACCACTCAGAGCCCACTTTCCCGCGGCTGCGGCCTTCTACGTCACTCTACGTAAAGACTGGCCCAATGCAGCGCCCTAGGTTGCTCCGCGAACCACAACCGGAGGGACAATGACCAGATCTCGTATTCTTTGCATTGGGCCAGCGCTAGCGATCCTTTGTGCCGTCGGCTGCATACCGCTCACCGTTGGAAGTACCGCCCAACCGGTTCCGGTCGGAACGACTGTTCGCAGTATGTCGATGTACGTCGTTCCAAACTCGGTGGACGATTCCGTCTCCAACCGCTCATTTCCCCGCTATGGCGTTGATCCAGAAGTCCGCTTCGGACTGGATGCCCGATCAGACATCGGCGTGCGGGCACCATCGTTCAGCGGCATTGTTGCCAACTACAAGCGCCGGCTGAACGGGGAGTCCCGGGCACCTGGCGCGGCAACCGCGATAATGGTTGGCGGCGGGATTGTGAACTGGGGTGAGCACGCACACCTGGAAGCGACGCTGATCGAATCGGCCGAAGACAATGACAGCTTCACGCCATATGGCGGGATCCGCGCGATGCAGGTGATTCCGCTCAACAAAGGCGCAGTCCATGACTCGCCGACCTTGGGTGCGTTTCTGGGAACGAGAATCGGGTCGCGAACAGCGGGGATTTCACCCGAGATCGGCATCTTCTACGATCACTCTGCGCTGCGAATCCGCAGAGGGAACATCCTCTTCGTTCCAGCCATCACCGTCCACGGAGATTTCGCGAGGTTCCTGCTGCCCTGGTAGAAACGTTTCTCGACTTCTGAGACCTGAGCGCTTCGCTGCATCTAACAATACGGAAGCGGGGAGCCGATAGCGTGACAGCTGCTACGCTCAGAGCTCTCGGGAAGCATCGCGTCTCGTCGTCGTAGTCCGCAGTTGAATGGCGAAAAGATGGGGAGGTGCCGTGCTCTCGGCGTAGCTGCTCAGCAGCTGTAAGGCTTGCAGCTGCCAGCTTCAGTATTGTAGACCTCCGCCGAAGCGCCCGATTCTCCGAAGCCGAGCTACTCAGAATCCATAAACGGGTACCGATACTCGGTCGGAGGCGAGAACGTCTCCTTCACGGCTCGTGGACTGATCCAGCGCACCAGATTGAGCTTTGATCCAGCCTTGTCGTTGGTTCCCGACCCACGGGCTCCGCCGAACGGCTGCTGGCCCACCACCGCACCGGTCGGCTTGTCGTTGATGTAGAAGTTTCCGGCGGCGTTGCGAAGTGCCAGGCTGGCTTCTCGAATTGCCTGTCGCTCACGGGAGAATACGGCGCCCGTCAACGCATATGGCGACGTCTCGTCCACGATCTTGAGTGTCTCCGTCCAGCGATTGTCGGGATAGACATGCGCCGTGACCACGGGGCCGAAGATCTCCTCGCAAAGGAGCCGGTAGCCGGGGTCCTTCGTCTCCACCAGCGTCGGCTCGATGAAATAGCCCTCGTCCCCGCGCGCAACCCCACCCGAGACGATGCTGGCGTTGCTGCGACCGTGCTCTAGATACTCCCCGATCTTGGTGAATGCCTTCTTGTCGATCACGGCGCCCATGAAGTTCCGGAAATCGGCGACATCACCCATCCGGATGTCCTTCATGATCGCGACGGTGCGATCGCGCACCTCGGGCCAGATCGATTCCGGCACGTAAACCCTGCTCACCGCCGAGCACTTCTGGCCCTGGTACTCAAAACCGCCGCGCGCAATGGCAACCGAGAGTGCGACAGGATCCGCGGACGCGTGCGCGACGATGAAATCCTTCCCGCCCGTCTCGCCGACAATGCGCGGATAGGATTTGTAGTTCGACATGCTGGCGCCGATGGTCTTCCACATGCTGTTGAACACCGCCGTGCTGCCGGTGAAGTGGACGCCGGCCAGATCGCGGTGCGACAGCAGCTTGTCGGAGATGAGCGCGGCGTCGCCCGGCACGAAGTTGATCACGCCCGGCGGCAGACCCGCCTCCTCGAGCAGCTTCATCAGGTAGTACGCGCTCAGCATTGCGCTCGACGCCGGCTTCCAGATCACCGTGTTGCCCATCAACGCCGGTGCGGTTGGAAGATTCCCGGCGATCGACGTGAAGTTGAACGGCGTTACCGCGTACACGAATCCCTCGAGCGGGCGGTAGTCGAGCTGATTCCACATCGTCCGGTCGCTGAGCGGCTGCTCGTCGTAAAGGCTCTGCGCGTAATGCGGATTGAATCTCCAGAAGTCGATCAGCTCACACGCCGCGTCGATCTCCGCCTGGAAAGCGGTCTTCGACTGCCCGAGCATGGTCGCGGCGTTGAGGGTGGACCGCCACGTCGTCGCCAGGAGCTCGGCGGCCTTCAGAAAAACCGCGGCGCGATCTTCCCACGACCAGTTTGCCCAATCCCTGGCCGCTTTCTGCGCCGCGTCAATCGCGTCGTCGATGTTTTCCGCGGCGGCGCGGTGCCACTGCCCCAGCACGTGACGGTGGTTGTGGGGCATCACCGCATCGGTGGTCTGACCGGTATGTACTTCCTGGCCGCCGATGATCAACGGAATATCGGTTTTTTCGCCCGCCATCGACCGCAGCCGATCCTTGAGCGCGGCACGCTCCGCCGAGCCTGGCGCGTAGCTCTTCACCGGCTCGTTTACCGGCGGCGGTACGCGGCGATTGCCGTTGAAGCCGGTGACTGTGCGCGCACCCTGCGACCGGTCGGACGATTCACGCGCGGGCGCGCCGTCACCATCACCGGGTTTGCTCTTCCGGGTTCGGCGGGAGACGTCGGTTTCTACCGCGGAGGCTGCGGCGGGGGGCGGTGGTGATGCGGACATTCCAGTATTCCTCAGGTGGGGCGCTACCCTCGTAAGATACGCCGCCTCTCTGAAAAACGGACCCCTCCGGGCTTTGCGCGCCGCGTACACGGAGATAACGTGCGCGCATGCGACGCTTCCGTATTTCGCTCACCGCCGTGCTGCTGCTCGCGACGGCATGCGTCAAGGATCCGGTCGACTGGGGGAATCTCTCGTATCGCGATTCGTTGCTCGGCGACCCCGACACTCGCAGCTCCATCATGAGCGCGAATCTGCCGTCGGTCCCGGGCGCGAGTGCGCAGTGCATTCAGAGCATTCGCAGCGCTGCCGTGGGGAACGAGCTCGTCAGAGTATGGTGGTCGATGCGCGCCGACAGCAGCGTCCTCCTCTCCCTGCAGCATTCACCGGACCTCGGCGGGCGCTGGGATGCGCCGATCGAGATTGACGGGCGGGATGGCGGCCGTCGCGGCTGCACCCGTCCTGCGCCCGGCGTCTCATACGACTCAGCCAGTCGCTACGTCTACGTCGCGTACTTCATCGAAGCCGCGGATGGCGCGGGCGTATTCTTCGCGCACTCGATGGACGATGGCAGCATGTTCCACTCACCGGTGCCGGTGGTCTACGGAAACACTCCATCGGTTGCAGCCGTGGCGGGCCGTGGCGACAGCGTGGTCGTCGCCTTCGAGGATCCCAACTCCACCACTCCACGGATAGGAATCGTCCTGTCGCGTACGACCGGCCACATCTTCGAGCAGCGCGATGAAGTCACGCCGGAAGAAGTGCCGGCTCGCGCGCCGTGGGTCGCGCTTGCGCACGATACGATCACTGTATGGTGGAAAGTGCCGGACCGTCGGGGAACGCCGTCGTCCGAGCGTGTCGCCTATCGGAGCGGCCTGTGGCGATGACTACTCCTGCTTCTCCGTGCTCGATGTCTCGGCGTCGGGGCGGTCACGAATCACCTGGGGCAACACCTGCCATTGCTCCGGCCGAAGCACCTTTTTCGCTTCGACCACCGCGCGCGATGTATTGCCCGATGCTTCCTCCAGCATCATCGCCACGCTTCCCGCCATCTGGGTGACGTCCCCCGCCTCGGCGGATTTCGCCAGCAAGGTTTTGATGTTCTTGTAGATCCTGGAGTTCTTGGCCGCGAGCGAGTCGGACAGATCAGTGAGACCGAGTATCTGCACCGCGCTCAGGTGGAGGGTGTCCTTGAGGGCCAGGATGTCGGCGACGGGGTTGAGCACGCTCGCGTCGGTGACGGACTTCTCGACTTCACGGGGCGGATCTCCGGCCGTGCCGTTGATCTCCACCATCGACAGAGCCAGCGGCGCCCCGCCCATCTCCACGTTGATGGTCATCTGCTCCGGACCTTTGGTATGACGCGTGATGGTGCGCTGCACCGGGGTGAAGCCCATCCGCTTCACCTGAAGCTTGTATTGTGGCGAGATGTCCGAAAAAAAGATTCTGTAGCGACCGCTCTCGTCAGTCGTGGTCGACCGGGTTTCGCCCGAGGCTTGGGCAGTGGAGATGACCCGCGCGTCCGGTACCGGCTTGCCGGCGACATCGGTGACGCGGCCCGACAGGATGTCGGCGCTCGGCTCCTGGGCAGTCAGGATGCCTGTGCCGGCGCCGAGGGCGATAGGAACGAGCAGGAGGAAGGAGAACGCCTTAATACGCATAGCTTCGGTGGGATTCTCAATTATCAAACTCCGCACGCGCTGGTGCAACACCGGCCTGCCGGCCAACTGGGCGTCACATTGCGCACGGTAGAGTACTTGCAGCGGCGTCCGGCATGACACGATACCTCGGTGCCCACACCATCAACAATGGCGGCATCCACATGGCGGTCCTTCGCGCCGGGAACGCGGGGATGACCGCACTGCAGCTCTTCACGGCGATTCCCCGCTTCTACGGCGACAAGTCGACTATTAAGCCGGAGCGGGTAACACGGTTCAAGACCGCGCTGGCAAAAACCAGGATCAAGCCGGCCAACGTGGTCGTACACGCGGCGTATGTGCTGAGCGTCGCAACTCCCGACGACGACAAGTGGGCGCGGGCAAGCGCCGGACTCACCAAGGAGATGGAGCGGTCGAGCACCCTCGGTGTCGGCTCGGTGTGCTTCCACCCCGGCTCGGCGGGCACCGGCGACCGCGGGGAGTCGGCGAAGCGGATCGCCAGAGCGATCACTCAGGCGCTCAAGGCGAACGAGTCGAGTACGCGGCTGCTGGTGGAGAACACCGCCGGCGCCGGCAAAACGATGGGCAAGACTGCCGAAGAGATAAGAGACATTCTCGATGCGGTCCCCAAGCCGTTGCGGGCAAGAACCGGGTACGGCCTGGACACCTGCCACCTTTTTTCTTCCGGCTACGACATCACCAAATCGAAGGCGGCATTTACAGCGGTGCTGGACGAGTTCGAGAAAGTGATCGGAGAGCCACCCTCGTTCTTCCACCTCAACGACAGCGCCAACGAGCTTGGCTCCAACAAGGATCGACACGTTCTCATCGGGGAGGGCTTCATCGGGAAGGACCCGTTCGGCTGGCTGATGCAGGACCCTCGCAGCAGGGAGATTCCACTCATTCTCGAGACGCCGCAGCTCAATTACGAGATCGCCGATGACGACGATTCGCCCGATCCCTACGACGTGAAAATGATGAAGCTGCTCGACGACCTGGAGAAGAAATGAGGGGGAGTGGCCGGAGCCGGAGTCCTCGGATGACCGCTTTTCCCCTCTGAAAACTCGACTTTCTCATAGGGAAACTCTTCGCTTTCCCTATTGCTTTCGCCT
>Ga0070681_10001448_pt1 | contig 20908 bp, 17 predicted proteins | sample KBSC83BmetaG_FD_65650 | JGI IMG/M metagenome (GOLD analysis project Ga0070681, IMG submission 65650) | Corn rhizosphere microbial communities from Kellogg Biological Station, Michigan, USA - KBS C8-3B metaG | ecosystem: Host-associated > Plants > Roots > Rhizosphere | place: USA: Michigan... | reverse complement strand
CCTTTCCAGATCCGCGAAGGCCGTTCACATATTTCATCTTGACCCAGGTATACGTGGCCCCGGCAGATCTCATGTGATTCAGGTAGTCTGCGGCCAGCTCTCTTTCCTGCGCATTCCTTCCCCGGGAGCAGAACTTCATCTGCTGTGTACCGCCCAGCGCAGCTAACTCAACCTCGGCCAACGGCGCTGCCTTGGTCTCTTCGTCGAGCTTATGCAATATCTTGGGGCCAAACCGGCTTGCATGAATTGTCACGCGATTGACGATGCCCCACGCGGAGCATAGAGTGCTGTTGAGGGGAAATTGCGTTTGAAATTCCTATATGCGCGGACATGCGCTAGCGGGCGGCCACACCGTAGTTGCGGTCGACGTAGCGGCCCCTGTGCTCTATTGACTTCATAAAAGGCGAGCGCAATACTTTTCCGTTTGTCTTTACCGGCCCGGGAAGGACCAGATGGCTTTGTCGATGACCAGCGACTTCAGCTCCGAAGATATTCATATCGTCAAGGAATTCAAGGAAATGAAGGTCTGGCTGCTGGAAAGCCTGGACGGCGACAAGCTTGTCATCAAAATCGATGCGATTGGAAGCGACCAGATCAAGGCTGGGAACCGCGTCGTCAAGATCATCGATCCGCTGGCGAGGGTCAAGGTCCTGTCGAAGATGGAGGAGGAAGCGCTGCGCCAATACGTCCGGGCCTTCTTGGAGGTGAGCGCATTTTACGAGTCGCTCGGCATGACGAACCATCCTCTGTCGCACACCAACAAGCAGGCGGTTGAAAACCTCAAGGAACAGGTGGAAAACCTAGCCAAGTTTCCAGAGCCGTTCGTGAAGATGCAGGCAATGACCCTGCGCAATATCGAGAAAGCGAACGAAGAGCGCGGCAAGGGCAACAAGCAACTGGTCCGGGATTTCGTTGCGACGCTCACGGAAAAAAACGGATTGGAAACGATGGGCAAGGTTGTGGCGATGGACATGTTCAACGACAACACCGATCGCTTCTATCCTGGCGGTGGAAAACAAGGATACAAGATCGGTCCCTACGAGTTCAACTTCAAAGCCCTCGTCAATGTGGGCAATGTGATGATTGCGTTGGACGACTCGAACGCTTTCAAGGTGACGGGTCTCGATTTTCTCGACCCCCAATCGAAGATGAAGACCTACGGCCATTCCGTCGACAATGTTGCCGGATTCGGCACGATCGTGAACGCTCGTAAGCGCAAGAAATTTGCCGAGGACATCGTATATGACCTCGAGTTGCTTCTGCATCCGAAAAAGCACAAATGGAGCCTAAAGACAAAATTGGGAGTTTCCGCCGCCACGCGATTGGAAAAAGGGATGGTCCAAGGCATGGCCGAGATCAAGAATGGCTTCAAGAAGAAATATCCAAACGGGATGCCAGGCAGTCTGGGACAACGCATCGCCATGATGCCCTGAGGAATCGCCCCGGTATTGCAGATCATTCACCGGGTCATTGCGACGCATCTGATCAGGCAGGCGGGCGTCAAACGCAGTGAAGCGGCCACCGGTGCGGTCACCCTCATCCAGCGCTTTGGCTAGTATGATGGACTCGAGTGCCCCGCCAACGACCGGATAGGGAGGATCGCAATGGGTAATGAGCATTATAGCGTCGGTTCGCATTACACCGTCGGCTCTGATTCGAATGATGAACCCACGGATTATTTCGAAGACGAAGAGTCTTCCGAGGAAGACGAGGGCGAAAGCGAAGAGTTGATCGAGGACGTCAAAGAAGTAGTCAAAACGCCCGAAGAACTCTTCGGCGGCCCCCACGAAGAACACGCCGGCGGACTCAAGGCGCACTATGAATTGGACGAAAAGGAGTTGTCCGGAGGGATGAATATTTATCCCGACCTCTATCAGGCATTCAAAAAAACGTTCACGGGCTGGCCCAAGAAACTCGATGATTTCGAGCCGTTCCGCGCGAGAGCTGAAGCCGCGCTGGCGAAGAGGAAGATAAACAAACTCCGCCCAGATGCGTTCGAAGCATTGCTGGAACGCGAATACTCCGACGTTGGACGGCGGTTGAATTCGTTTCTGGACATGAATGAAACATATCGAGTGTTTCGCGGTATGGTCAGGATGTCGAAATACCATGCCGGCATCCTGAAAATAATGAGCAGAGGAATGAACTACTGGGGCGAAGCGAAACGAAACAAATACTTGATCGAGATCGGTCCGGTTCTGACGCGTGGCGGCGATCCTTTCGACACTGGCGAGCTGCGTGACCGCAAGTCGAGGACATCGGCTGCCGGCTCTTTCTCGAGCAATGATAAGACCTCATCGAAACGTTGCATATGGGTGATGGCGGGAGACAACACAAATGGATACAAGTTCTACTCTCACGTCGGGAAAATCGCACGTACCCACCATAGCAGTTTTACTGCCGGAGGCAGTGTGATCGCGGCCGGAGAGTGGTATGTCAAGAGAGGAAGGATCAAGCTCATCAATGGCCTGAGCGGACACTATATGCCGGATGCAGAAAGATTCTTGAGAGCCCTGTACTACCTGAACAAGAAGGGCGCTATCGACGATAAAGCGACCGTTCTGGCGTTTAACGACAGCGGTCCGCAGGAGATCTACGCCATCAGTTTCCTGAACAATTCCGCCAACGTTCTGCAAACCTGTCGATTGTTCCCGTAGTTGTCGCGAGCTCAGGACTTCTTGCGCAGCGGGTTCGTAAACAGGATTTACTGCTTTCAGGTACGTGCGCCAGCTGATCTTAGCAAGTATGCCAAGAGCCTGAAGAAACCGGCAGTGAAGAAATTTTTCGGCGAAGTCAAGATTGAGAACGACGGATTCAACCTCGATAATTACTTGAGCAGCGGGGAGGTAGATGCGGTGGGAACCGTGACCGGCAATTTCGAAATAGAATTTCCCGATTCAATGGAAATGCCCGATTTTAGAGAATGGTGAGGCTGACCTCTTGGCTGGGCCCACCTCACCTCGCAGGTGTCGTGCTCATTGAACCGGATCCTCCGTGCCTGCTTTGATGTCCGAACCCAAGAATCGTCATTGGAGCCCGTGAGATGGCCGCCGCTTCCCTCAGCCGCGAAGAATTCGTCGCCCTCGGCGAAATTGCCAAGGCGCGCCGCCAGGCGATGGTCAACATGTTCTCGGGCAGCAGATGATCATCAAGCGCGACCTCGCGAAGCACTCGGTCAAGCTGGCCCAGCACGCGGGCGCCACAGGAGCGAAGCTCGCCGGCCTGTTCGCCGACTACGGCGCCGCCGCCACGGCCGCCATCGGCCTCGCCAACACGCTCGCCAGCAACGGGCTCGAGTTGGCGTCACTGGGCGTTGACATCAAGGACCTGCGCGCCGGCAACAAGCGCTTGGCCAAACCCGACTCGCTCGACATGACGGTGTTCGAGGACTGCCCGATCCTCGGCTGCTACCTGCTGACCTGTGCGGATACCTCGTCGGTCGCGAACTTCTTCGTCGCCGACATCGGGCTGCCGGGCTGGATGGACAAGGTCGAGCAGATGAAGAAGAACCAGATGGACCCGATGCTGAAGATCGCGACCAAGGACATCGAGTCCTCGCGCCTGCAACTCGAGGGCCTGTCCACGAACAAGGGCACGCACTCGAAGAAGGGCTTCTTCGCGGGCATCAAAAGCAAGGCGCTGCGCAGGGTCGGGCTGGCGTGAGCGTGGTCGGCCGACGCAGGCTGCTCGTGATCGCGGCCTGCCGGCCGCATAGTAGGCCGCCGGCATCCGCGCATCGCCTCAAGAACAACCCGGCGCGATCCCTCGGCCGGTAAGGCTACCAGGTTCGGGATTGTTGGCGGCTTGGTCGCTTGAGCAGTCAATTGCCCGGTGTTTGCTTAAAATTTCCCAGCTTATTTCTTCTGCAGGCGTTTGAGTTGCTCCTGATAAGCCCGCAGAAAATCTGCGCCGAACACCTTGTCGAAGTTATCCCCGGCGTCATGTATTGTTTTCTCATAGTACTCGATGAAGCATTCCCATAACTTTGCTTTTGTGTTTTCGATTACGGATACGCCCCCTTGCTCTTCGAGCAATTTCTCCATTTGAACCGGATCGAAGCGTTTGATGGCACCAAGCAATGCCGATCGCATGCCTGCCACCAGTGCGATCTCGTGCGCGCGCAGATCGTTGCAAGCGTCGGTAATCGCCTTGGAAGGCGACAGAAAGGCCTCGCTCCTCTTCGAAGGATCGAGCACGAACCTGACAGCTTCCTCGGCGCTTTCCATCAGCTTGAGCGGATTATTCTTGCGTGCGGCGACCATGGTGCGGTCGCGCGCACGTAATTCCTGCCTCACCGTTGCACGAGCGAGCAACAATCCCATCAAACCTTCGACTGCGACCCGGCAAACGGCGCCGCAGTCGCGCAAAAATGCGTCGGATTGCGCATCTGCAATGTTAATGCCTTGCATGCCTGCGCCTTCCAGAAATATCGCTACAGCTTGCGCCATCGAAACGGCAGGTGAGGCAGCATTGGACGCGCCGCCGCGTGCCACTGAGATATTCGCGTCGAGATCTGGGGACGCGGCGGTGGGCGGCAACTGGCTTGGTTTGAAGTCCGACAACAAAGCGAGCGGATCTTCTACGCTTGCACTGGATTGGCCGGACTTGGCATGCGGACTCTCGCCGAGTAACGCGGCGAGCGGATCGTCCGGGGTAGCCGGAGCCCGGTGCGCGGGCGGAGCCGAGCCGACTTGCCTTGAGCTGGGCGGGCGGACGGATGGACTTGGCGAAGAAGCAGTGTCCCTTTGCGGTATAGAAGGAAGATTCAGCGGAAGATTCACATCATGCACGTGGTCAAGCTCCAGGCTGCCGCCACGCCCTCCGCCAAAACCCCGTGAGTTCGCGCGGTGATCCGTCGGTGCCAATCCGAGTGGATCCGCTGCAGGCGCGGGCCCCGCGCCCAATAATTCGTCGAGCGAGCTGACGCCACTTGCTCCATCTGGAGAACCGCTCACTCCGAAACTGGGTGCGATAGCAGTCGAGCCGGGCGCCGCCCCGTGTCCCAACAACTGCATCAGAGGATCGCTCGTGTCGCGGCCAAGTGGTGATATGTCACTCTCCGCTGGCGCCGGGCCTGAGGTGCCGCCTAAAGCGTTCAGTAATGGGTCGTCGTGGCGTGCGCTTTTTGCGCCGAGGACCTCGTCGATCGACGAACGGGCCGGCTGGACTGACTCGCGTTTGCGGACGTCGGGACCGAACAAGGAATCGATGGGACTGGGCGCGCGTGCGCTAACGAGTGTCTCCAGGGCATCGGGGGACGCGGTAGCTGGCCCAGCTTGCATCGCACTGGAATCCAACACAACCATGAACACATAGTCGCCAATAGTGACTTCGTCGCCAGCCGACAGCACCGTTGACTGTCCGGCGGTCAGGACGTTTCCATTAATGATGACGGAATTGACGCGTGAGCTAACCGTCAAAATAGAAGCTTCACCTCGCGCAGTGATCGTGGCGTGCACGCGGGACACGTGACGTTCAGGATCCTCCAGCACGATATCGCATTCCCGTCCCCGCCCAATTGTGCAGCGCGCCGCGGCAAGCGGCGTCGTCACCGGGTTGGCGAATTTTTCGGCGGCGTGCCGGATAGCGCTAAGCGCGAGCAACATCTCGTATCCGTAGGAAAAGTTTTATCGCAGCCAATATAGCATCGCTCCGAGGCGACGGCTAGCGAGACGTAGTTCAACTGGAAGGGCGCAATAAGGCCGAAACGCTCAGGCGCCGGTCGGTTTCATTGCAGCGACAATCAACCCTTCAACCGGCGTACCCGCTTCTATCCGAAGGACCTGCTGTTTCATTGAGCGCACCTGTAGACCAGCCTGCGACAGGATCCCACGGACGTATTCCTCCGTGTGCACGTAACGCCCACTGTGGCGAAGGCAGAATCCGGCGGGCGTTCCGTCAGGGCTGGTCTGCTCGACACTGAATGCGAATCGCCCCGCCGTGCGCAAGGCCGCAGCCGCAGCCTCCACGACCGCATTCAAATCGCCGAAATAGCACAGCGTATCCGCGCAGGCGATTACGTCGTAGTGCTGGGGACGTGCATCCAAAAATGCCGTGAGTTCGCATTCGATAAGCGCATCGTAGTGGCCGTCCGCGCGCGCTTTTTCCAGCATCCCGGGCGACAGATCCACTCCGTGGAGCTTGCTCGCAAAGGGACGCAGCAGCGCGCCGCAGAGACCCGTCCCGCAACCAGCGTCCAAAATATCCAGTCCACCCTCGGGACGAAGCCCATCTTCACGCAACACTTCCAGCACGAGTTCCGGCGCCCGGTACTCAAGCCGTTGCAGATGAACGTTGAACGTCGATGCAAACGAATCGAAGAGCGTGCGCACGTATTCATCACTGGCGCGGAGCGGCGCGGCTTCAACTGACACGGTGCGGAGCAGATGCTGAGGCACCGGATTATCCGGCTCGGCTTCGATCCATTTCCGGTAGTGGGCACGTGCCTCTTCGAGCTTGCCCAGGTGAGCAAGCGCGATTCCCATGAATTGCCTCGAATGGCACAAGCCGGGATCATGAAGAACCGCGTTACAGAAGTAATCGTGCGCGCGTGCAATATTGCCCAGACGGTAATAGTAGCGCCCCAGATTTTCGTACGGCAATGCGAAATCCGGAGCAAGAGCCGCCGCCTTTTCGAATGCTTCGCGCGCCTTTTCCGCGTGGCCGAGAGCGCCTTCGATATTGCCAAGATTATTGATAGCGAGGGGATCGTCGCGTGAAAGCTCGAGCGCGCGCAGAACGCAGCATCGCGCTTCCTCGAAGCGCCCGTCCTCACACAGTAGATTGCCCAGATTGTTGTGTGCGCTGACATAGTCCGGTGCCGCGGCGATGGCCCGCCGCATGAGGCCGATCGCCTCGCCGCGCTGGTTTTGCTGGCGCACGAGAATACCCAGGAAATGCAGCGCGTCGGGTTGTTCGGGATAACCTTCGAGAATGCGCCGGTAAAGCTTCGCGGCATCGGCCAGCTCTCCACTCCGATGCAGCGCGAGCGCCACGCGCAGTGCTTCTTCGACCGGCACATGCGCGGGTCCGCTGGGAGCCGTCTCTTGTGTTGTCGGTTCGTGCATGCTCAGTCAGACGCGGTTTGGTCACAAGCCTGGGCGGTGACAACCAGCCCCGCTACTGGCACGCCGCCCTCGTTTCGAAGCGTGGCCGTCTCGGCCGTGGCTATCCGGAACCCGGTTTTCGTGAGTGTATCCAGCACGTAAGCGTGCGCATGGCAATAACGGCCGTGTGGCGAAAGACGGTAGCCCACTGGCGTAAGATCATCAGTGGCCTGCTCGACGGTAAACACAAACCATCCTCGCGCTCGCAGCGCGCCGCGCGCCCCTGCGAATACGATATCCAAGGAGCCGAAGTAGCAGAGCGTGTCTGCGCAGATTATGAGATCGTATGCCGCGCAGCGAGCTTGCAGATGTGCGGTCAGTTCCTCTTCCATGAGCTTGTCATAAAGCGCGAGGTGTGTTGCATACGTTAACATCCCGGCCGAAAGGTCGACGCCGCTCAACGTGCGCGCATAGGGTCTCAGCCAGCGTGCACACAGCCCAGTGCCGCAGCCTGCATCGAGCACTTCCAAAGAGCCGCAGGCATCAGGTAACTCGCGGGCAACGGCCGACATCACCAGTTCCGGAGCCCGATACACGAGATGACTGAGATGCCGGTCAAATTCGCCTGCCAATCCGTCAAAAAGGTTTTTGACGTATTCGTCAGAGGCACGCGCAGGAACCTGCTCTCCCGAGCATGCCGCAAGCAGGTGAGCTGCGACCGGGTTTTTCGGCTCGCGATCGAGCCACTTCCGGTAGACGACTTTAGCTTCTTCAGGCTTGCCTGCCGCACATAGAGCAATTCCCAGCAGCTTCGGTCCATCCGGATGATATGGATCGAGTGCGATCGACGCGCGATAGCATGCGATCGCCTCGTCGTGGCGCTGCTGCTTTGAGAGAATATTACCGAGATTGTTGTACGCTTCGATGTGCGACGGGTCGGACTCGATGGCGCTGCGGCAAGCAGCCTCGCCCGCATCGAGATCGCCTTTGGCTCGCAGTACCGCGCCAAGATTGCTCAATGCGTTCGCGTCGTGTGGTCTGAGCGCGAGCGCTTTGCGATAGCAGGTTTCGGCCTGCTCCAAATCTCCATTGACTTTCAGAACGTTGCCCAGGTTGTTGAATGCGTCGGCGTAATGCGGGGCCACCTCGGTCGCTCTTCGAATGAGCCGAATGGCCTCCTCGCGCCGTCCGTGCTGCTGCTCGAGCAGCCCGAGAAAGTGCAGCGCGTCGGGCTGTATAGGGTTGCGGCTCAGCACTGCGCGGTAAATCGCTTCCGCATCGGCAATTTTGCCTTGACGGTGCAGACCGATAGCGCGCCGCAGGCGTTGCAATACGTCGGCCGCGTGACGATGTTTGACCAACTCAAACCCGCTGTGACAAGAAGGACCTCTCTTCGCGATTCGTAGCGCCGCAATGCGCGGAATAGGCGCTGTCTTGCCTTTTGCGCGTCGCGCTACCACAATAGTAATTCAAGTCAGTGTGTCCCTTGTGGGTATCGTCGGCGCTGTTTCCGGATCGCCTGCATCGTCCACACCCGAAGATTAAACGGGAACTGCCGCAATGTTGCCGCAGAGTTGAATCAACGACAAAGGGAACCACATGGCGCTACAAGTTTGCAACACTGCGGTATTGATGTGTAGTTTTGGAGCAGCTCCGAGTAATCTCGTCGTGACGCCAGAAAAAATGGTTAACACCAGCAATCAGCCCGCCGCGAATATTATGGATCACATTTCGATGAAGAACATCATGCCGTTCGGAATGTGCATGAGCCTGGCCAACCCACAGGTGGCCGCTGCCACGGCCGCCGCACTGGGCGTGCTGACTCCGCAGCCCTGTATTCCCAACACGCCGGCGCCCTGGGTGCCGGGGTCACCGACGGTGCTATTGAAGAACATCCCTGCGCTCAACGATACCTCCATTCTGAACTGCGTCTGGGCCGGCGTGATCAAGGTCCAGTTCGCAGGACAGGTGACGCACATTATTCCCTGATGGAACTTGCGCAGGCATTGCATTCGCGGAATAGCCGTAGATGCGCCGTCCGCGCCGAACCATGGTCGCCACAGGGAGCTTTGCGCCGCGACCTTGCCCGCCAAAGTCGACATCGGCCGGATTCTGACCGAAGGCGGCAGGCAGCGTATCGCGCTGCTGCGGTTCTGCGTCATGTCGGTGCAGATGGAACCGGTGTTCGTGTTCCTTACGCAGGAATACCATTTTCAACCGACTCATGACGCTGCACTGGCGCTATACGATGTTTTTTGTGCACCCGATGCGCCGGCCAGAATCTATGCGCCCGATGTCCTTCCGCCAAGGGATTTGCGCGTACTCACAATGATTCGGCTGGTTCGGCAGCAATCAGTGCAGATGAAGCAGCCGGAACAGCAGGAATTGGATGCCGAAGTTCGAATCTCTACGCCACAACGATACCTGTTCGATCTCATTGCGCGCGCAGTTCAGGACGATCCGAACGGCGGCTTCGCGCGATTGAGCGATCGGTTCGATCCACAAATATCGCCCGAGCAAAACCTATCCGATGGCAGGATGAACGCGGGCCAAAGATATTTCCTGAACAATGTATGGCTGCCGATCGTGAGGCCGCGCTTGGTCTCTGCCGGGTTCTGGCGCGTCGCGACCATCGGGTAACGGCGTTTAAGTTCCGTGACTGCACTAGGAGAACGTGTGCTGCTCCATCTATCGCTTCATCGCCACGGACCGGACAGCGACTGCACCGGGGCGGCGAGCGACTGGAAGCGCAGGAGCCGCGCTGCGTTTTGATTTTTGATGCTCAGAAGTGGCATCAATCCCTGCGCCAGAATCGCCTCGCCGGCGCGTTCGCTCAGATAGGTTTCGGCGCAGGCCAACAGTTGTTTTTCGCCGTCGCGCTCGAGCATAACGGCGGGAAGATCGCCGATGTCTCTTTGATCTCCGAGTTCCATATCCCAGCCGTTATCCAGGAATGCGCGCCCAATCAGGAACGCACACGCGATAGCCGGATTGCCCCACAGGAAGGATTCGTGATCGAAAGCCGACTTCATCTCCTCGAAATCGAACTGCTCGACTGGATCGTTTCGTTTGCCGTATGGTGCGCGTAACAGGAAGCGCGGAAACGCGACGCCTAGCCACGACGCGACACTGCTTTGGCGAAGCGCCTGCCAGCGCTTCTCTGCATCCGCACCTGTTGCCTGCCAAGCTGTCGGATCTGGCGCTGTGGCCAGTGAAGGGCAGCCAAGGAAGCGCGCATCGGCTGACATCAAGAATGGTCCGCCGGCCTGCGACGCGATTGCGCCGATAAAAGCCAGCAAGTCGAGATCTTCGCTCGCGCGGCCCAACGCATAGTTTCCCGCCAGCAGTGACCATGGCTCGCCACCGGTTATCCCGCTGTCCTGCTCGACCAGCAGCCGATACAGCCCGGAACGCCCGGGATCGCCCTGCGCCGCCCGCATGTCGGCTCGCAATTCCTCGAGGGTAACGTCGAGCAAGTAGAGTTTCAACTGCTCGCCGGTTTCCAATTCTGCGGTCAGCCACCGGACAGCGCGCCATGTCGACTCCAATGCCTGTAACGCTGGATCGTGCAAGACCGCGCGCATCTGCTCACCGATCGCGGCATCGACCGAGGCGATGTATTGCGCCTGATGCGATGGTGCATCGGGAACGATATGAGGCGCGACGATATTGCGTATCAGCCCTTCGATGTCGACCGCTTTCCCCGCAGGCCGCGCCGGTGCTGGCGTCGCGGGCAATGGTTTAGCGCCCAGCAATCGCTCGAGCGTCGCGGTATCGTTTTCCGCGTCACTCGCAACAGGAGGCGTTACGGCTGACCTTTGCGGCTGAGTAACGTGTGCGCGCTCCTTGCGCAGCTTCTCTGCAGCGTCAGCGAACGTCGCAGGATCGCGCAGCCTGGAACGCATCTGACGCAGCGCTTCGAATAAGCTCAGGTCACGATACAACCTGTCCGGGTGAAAGTCGTCAAGTCGCCGAAACTCGATTGTCACGGCCGCACCGGCACTGTCCTCGAGCGCCAATTTCAAGCTCGGCCCGATCCGTGATAACACCTGGTCGAAGTTATCGATATCGATCGAGACGATGGAACGTTGTGGCAGGTCCGATGCATTCTCGCAGGCGCGATTGGCGCGCCCGCTCAAGTCGCCCATGACAAGAATCCGCATCGCGCTATCCCGGGAAGCGCGAAGGGCCTCGCGCGAGCGCGTCAGCTGAAATTCAAAACCGATTCGTGGTGCCATCAGGCAAACTCACTTATCCGACGCGGCTTCGCATGCCCGCGCAGCACCACTCACGGCGTCGCCGCTTGATAAATCGCACGGTAAGACGCGGCACTACCGGAGTAACGGCGCGACTAGGCCCGGTGCTTGCTGCAGCAGTGTAGGCTGAGCCGCAGCACCTGACTGCGGTCCCATTATCGGTTGCGGCGCCATCATCGGTTGCGGCTGCGGCGCCATCATCGGCTGCGGCATCGGTTGCGGTTGCGGCGCCATCATCGGTTGCGGTTGCGGCGCCATTATCGGTTGCGGTTGCGGCGCCATCATCGGTGCTCCCGCGTTATACGCGGCGGGCTGCATTTGTTGCTGCACAAGACTGTCCATGGCACCGACCGCTATGCGTATCGAGTTACCGGGATGGTACGGAACCGTCGTGGTAATGTCGCGGCCGTTGTAGCGATAAACTACGGAGTAGCCGCGGAGCATTTCGCGCGTGGCGCCGTCAACCGTGCGGCAGTTGTCGACAGGTATCTGCGCCTGCTGGACAAATTGTCCTTGCTGCATTTGCATTTGGCCCTGCGCGACCTGCTGCGGCGGAGGGCTGGACATGAGGCGATCGCCGACTATCGAACCCCCGATTGCACCGGCCGCCGTGGCAGCGGTTCGCCCGGAGCCTTGCCCGACCTGGTTTCCAAGTAACGCACCCGCCCCTCCTCCAACCAGTGCGCCGGTCAGCGAACCGCCACTATTCGGATTCGCCATTCGGTCACCCACCACCGTTCCCGCAACGGCGCCAACCGCAGTAGCCGCGTCTCGACCGCGACCCTGACCGACTTGGCTACCCAGCAAAGCGCCTGCCACACCGCCGACAACCGGGGCGACGACGCTACGCTCGTGGGGCGGCTGTGGAGGCGCGACGGGCTGCGGCGCCATCACCATTTGCCCGGGGTAACCGCCTGCCATGACCGGCTGCTGACTGGCCGGGACCGCGAAGCACTCCCGCGCATCCGCGACTGGGCCATACAACGGAGTGACCGCAACGACGGGAGCGACGTCAATGAAATCCATTGCCAGGGCGTGTCCGCCGAAAATTGCGCCTACCACGACGCTTAGCGTTCTGATCTTCATAGCTGCCTCCTTTGCGACAGCCCGAATTAGCGGTGCCGCGGCGTGATCGAGATATCGAGATAAATATTACACCTATTCCGCGAGGTGTCATCCAAACTAATGCGCAGCCACGAGTTTCTCGATACAGCCGTGGGCCGCCTTCAGCAACGCCCCCAGCTTCCGATCGATCTCGGCAGAACTCTCTTTCTTCAACGCTTCCCTCGCCCATGCAGTCAACGGGTCGCTCATGATCCCGGCGCCGAACAAAAACATCAGCTCGACCATCAACACCACGGCCCATCTATCCAGCATTTCGTACGGTCGGCAGGCTTCGATCGCAAGCCGGGTGAGGTCGGAAAAAGCCTGCTCGCCGACCTCTTTGAACTTTTGCGGGAATAGGGTCACAAGCTGCATGAGCAGGTCGCGCTGCGACCGGCTGGCGAGCTTGGTCAGGTCCTCTACCGTCTTGCCTTCTATGCTGCGCAGTGCCGCAACGTATAAGCCATCGTCGGGCCCCATTACCCGCCTGCGGTAGGCCTGTGCTTGCTCCCACAGCACCGCGACCCGCTGTGCCGGCGGCACGCTTTCAGGTGTTGTGAGCGCGGCAGTCGCCCAGGACAGTTGCGGGTCCTTCCCGAATTCGCTGCCAAGCAGCAGCATGGTCCAGAGATAACGCAGGATATCGTCTTCCCGCTCCAGTCCGAGCTTGTGCGCGCGCTCCAGACCGAGCCGGACCATCGCTGTCAGGGCCGCTTCACCGTGGATTTCCTTGCAGCGCGGGAATGGCTGGGAAAGCCGCAGCAGAAGTCGGCGCTCGAAGTCCGCGTCAGACGCGGACTTGAATGCTTCTAGCTGCTCTTTGCGTATAACGAGCATGACCGATCATTTGCGAGCGCTGGGCATGACGATCAAATTGTCAGCGCTTGATTCATGGGTGCGCAATCTGGCGAGTGCCGGTCTGAAGCTCCCCCGAAACCTGGGTGAACGTGAGCGCAGTTGCGGGCGCTTCGCCTTCGGCGACGTAGCGCTCGACCGGCCCAAACACGTTCTTGATCTGGTCCGCGTTGCAGGTCGGCAGAAAAACGCGCAGCACGCGCGGATCGTAATAGCGAAACATCATTGGTTTGCCCTCTGGCCCGTAGACTATGTTGAGCTTGCGCAGGTGAAATCGCAGTTCGGGCAGATCCGTTTGCGCAACCGCGAAGAGGCCCCAATGATTGCCCCAGCCGTAGGTGATGACCCAATCGGCAAACTTGCTGCCGCGATGGAGCGCGATGAGGTACGGCGCGACTTCGGCCATATCGGGCTCGAGTTCGCCGCGATACAGGCATTCGAACTCAGGACGTGGATCGCCATAGAGCTGATCGAGCAGATCGGGAACGCTCGCGCCGTCGAGCACGCAGTAAACCTTGTCCTGTGGCGACATCCACAGCAACTGCGTAACTGCGTTGATCGCTTCCGGACTGATCATTGATCAGTACTGCCTTTGCGCTCGATGATCACAGATACGCCGATGATCGAATCAGTTTCGTATTTCGCAGAATGGCGCACCCGATTGGGCCGCTTGTTTCAGCGACACGGCTTGCGGGCTGTAAGTCTTCGCTTTCGGCGGTTTCGGCGCAGGTGGTGCGTCGTCCTTCGATCCGGCCTTGGCGTCATCGGCTTCTTTCGGCGCCTTGGGCGCGGCAGGCGAAGAACCGGATCCGCTTCCCGGCGACCCCCCGCTGTTGATCTTGGTCAGCACACCCTGGATGTCGACGCCGGCAGGAGTAATGTTGATGAAATTGCCCCCAACCTTGAGTGAAATCTGCGCGGCGGCCTCCAGAATGATATTTATCCCCGCCTTCAGATGGATCTCCTGCCCGGAATCGAGCGCGGATTTCATGCCGACCTTATACTGCAGATCCTGATCGGCTTTGAGCGAGACGGTGCCTGTCACCTTTTCGCTGAGGTCGCCCTTGACCTCGAGATGCTTGTCCTTCTCGACCTTTTCGTAGCGATCCTTCTTGATGATGTGGTGCGAATTCTCGCCGATGAACTCGAGACGGTCCTTCTTCACGCGCAAGTCGAGCTGCTTCTCGCCGTGAATGAAGATCTGCTCGGATCCCTTCTTGTCCTCGAGCCGGATCTCGTTGAATCCGCCGCCGCCCTCCGATGAGTTGGTCTTGATCGTGGACTTGGTTTTTTCATCGGGCAGCGTGTACGGCGGCTTGGCGACGCCGTTATAGACCACTCCGGTGACGATCGGATGGTCCGGATCGCCTTCGAGGAATTCGACGATCGCCTCCTGGCCCACGCGCGGAATGAACATTGCGCCCCAGTTCTTGCCCGCGATGCTCTGCGCGACGCGCACCCAGCAAGTCGCGCCCACTCGATCCCAGTGAAACTGCACCTTGACGCGGCCATGCTGGTCGGTATCGATCTCCCCACTGCCGACGACGATCGCGGTTTGGGCGCCCTGAATTATGGGTTTGGGTGTGACACGCTGCGGTCGAAACGGTTGATCCGCCTTCATGGCCCGGAAGCTCATCTTAAAATCCGCACTGCCTCCGCCGCTGGTGAACTCATCGACGTTCGCGTTGATTGTCGTGGCAATGGCCAGATACTCGGAGTTGTTCGATCGCTGCGGATGATCGGTCAGCGTGAATCGCCGCCCCGTCTCGAGGCCGCGTAAATTGCCAGATCCCTCGAACAATCGATATTGGCCTTGCAGCTCTTCCATGCGCACGCCCGCGTAGCCCGCGCTGCGGTCCTGCCCGGCGTCCGGGCCGGCAGTGTCGACGCCTGCGGCCGGATAGTCGTAGATTTCGAGATCGCCGAACGTGTGCGAACGCGGATTGGCTGCCGCGCCCTCAACGGTGCGCGCCTTGAAAAAGTCGTAATCCTTGTGCAGATACTTGCCCGATTGCACCGTACTGATCGCGCTCCAGTCGCTGATGAAATCGCGATCGTGAACGTCGTGCACGCCGGGCTGATGGAATGGGAACGTCTTAAACTTCGAATGCGCGGAATGCGCGCTCGAGGAGTCAGCAAGAACCAGCATATGCTTGCCGTTCTGGTGGTCGAAGTAGTAATAAATGCCTTCCTGCTCCATCAGGCGGCTGACGAAGCTGAAATCCGTCTCGCGATACTGCACGCAGTACTTCCAGGGATGGTGCGTGCCGGAAATCTTGTCCGAAATCTGTCCGCCATAGATGCCCAGCACCTGCTTGATGATGTCGGGCACCGACTTGTTGTTGAAGATGCGGCAATCCGAACGACGCGTCGCGAACCACAGCCAGGGATGCACGACCGCGCGATACCTATGCGCGAGACCGGAATACGCGGTGGTGTGCGTCTCGCCGGCCTCGGCAAAACGGGTAATGTAGCCGTTCAGGTACCGAGGCGTGGAGCTTTCCTCGGTTTCGAGCAGCATTGTGGCGTTGGTCCCGAGGATGTCTTCGGCCTTGATGCTCGCGCGCTCACTCAGCAGATCGATGTTGTACTCGAACAGCCGGCCGAGTTCCTCGCGCCCCACTATACGTTCGAGCAACAGCACATCCGTGCCGAGCTGGGTGTTGATTTGACCGAGACGATACTTTCCTGTAGTCGTCACCATGATCGATTGCGTTTGCCCTTTGCGCGACTGCGCCGGTTCACTCGAACCGGTAAGCGAAGTTGCTGCCGTCGACTTTAACGTGCACTTTGGTCACCGGCTGACCTTGCATCATACGCGTCAGAAATTCCTCGCTGATGGCTGGCAGAATGGTGTTCGTCAGAATGGCGTCGATCATGCGGCCGCCGCTTTCGAGCTCTGTGCACCGGCTGGTGATGAGCTTTACGACTTCGTCATCGTAGGTGAACGGGACTTTGTGGTTCTCGCGGATGCGTTTCTCGATGCGGCCGAGCTGCAAACGTGCGATAGCGCCGATCATCTCGTCTGAAAGCGGATAGTAGGGAATGACGACCAGACGGCCAAGCAATGCCGGCGGGAAAACCTTGAGCAGCGGCTCGCGCAGAGACTTGGCGATGCCTTCGGGCTCGGGCATCAGTGCGGGGTCCTTGCACAGCTTGGTGATAAGCTCAGTGCCGGCGTTGGTCGTGAGCAGAATCAGCGTGTTCTTGAAGTCGATGGTTCGCCCTTCACCATCTTCCATCCATCCCTTGTCGAATACCTGGAAGAATATCTCATGAACATCGGGATGCGCCTTCTCGACTTCGTCGAGCAGCACCACGCTGTATGGGCGTCGCCGTACGGCTTCAGTAAGCACTCCGCCTTCACCGTAGCCGACGTAACCGGGCGGCGCACCCTTCAGCGTGGAAACGGTATGGGCCTCCTGAAACTCGCTCATGTTGATGGTTATCAGGTTCTGCTCTCCGCCATAAAGTGTTTCGGCAAGCGCCAAGGCGGTCTCCGTCTTGCCCACCCCCGAAGTACCGGCGAGCATGAACACGCCGATCGGCTTGTTCGGATTGTCTAGTTTCGCGCGTGAAGTCTGGATGCGCCGGGCAATCATGTCGAGGGCGTGGCGCTGGCCGATAATGCGTTTTTCTATCGTATCAGCGAGTTTCAGCACCGCCTCTATCTCATTTGCGACCATGCGTCCGACCGGTATACCGGTCCAGTCTTCCACGACGGCGGCAACGGCCTGGTGGTCTACCGTAGGAAGTACTAGCGCGCGTTCGCCTTGCTGGGTATGCAGCTTGGCCTGAAGTTCCTTGAGGCTGCTGAGCAGCTTTTCGCGCTCGGCCTCATCGAGCTGCGTTGCCACGGGGGCTGCCGGTGCGGCTTCGATCTTGGTTTCTTTGGCCGCCGCATCGGCCGCCTGTTCGAGTTTGCTGGTGGTGCCTTCGACTTTGCCGACTTCGCCGCGCAGCTTGCGGCGCAGTTCCAGAATCTGATCCACTAAATCCTTTTCCGCTTTCCAGCGCACGTCGAGCTCTCCAAGCCGTGTCTTTTCGGCCGCGAGCTTTTCGTCGACATTGGTTTTTCTTTCCGCGGTGTCGATTCCCACTGCGGTTTCGCGACCGATGATTTCGAGCTCATTTTCCAACGCTTCGATGCGCCGCTTGCTGTCTTCCACTTCGGGCGGCATCGCGCTTTGGCTGATCGCGACGCGCGCGCAGGCGGTATCGAGCAGGCTCACTGACTTGTCAGGCAACTGTCGCGCCGGAATGTAGCGATGGGATAGCCTGACGGCAGCTTCCAGTGCCTCGTCGAGCACCTGAACGCGGTGGTGACGCTCCATGGTCGAAGCAACGCCACGCATCATCAGGATCGCCTTCTCCTCGGTGGGTTCCGCCACCTGAATGGACTGGAAGCGGCGGGTGAGCGCCGGGTCCTTTTCGATGTGCTTCTTATACTCCGCCCACGTCGTGGCCGCGATCGTGCGCAGCGTTCCACGCGCAAGCGCGGGTTTGAGCAAGTTGGCGGCATCACCCGTACCGGCTGCGCCCCCCGCCCCGACCAGCGTGTGGGCTTCGTCTATAAACAGAATGATTGGCTTCGGCGACGACTGCACCTCTTCGATTACCTGCCGCAATCGTTGCTCGAATTCTCCTTTCATTGAGGCGCCAGCCTGCAGGAGGCCGACATCGAGCGCTTTGAGGCTCACATCCTTGAGCGCCGGCGGCACTTCGCCCGCCGCAATGCGTAACGCGAAGCCCTCTACAACGGCGGTCTTGCCGACGCCGGCCTCGCCGGTGAGGATCGGGTTGTTCTGGCGGCGGCGCATCAGAATGTCGACCACCTGTCGGATCTCCTCGTCGCGGCCGACGATCGGATCGATCTTGCCTTTGCGCGCTTCGTCGGTGAGATCGACTGTAAAGCGCTGCAGCGCCTCCTGCTTGCCCATTTGCGCGGGCGGAATGGCACCGCTGGCTTCTCCCGGTGCTGCACCACCGCCTACGCTCGCTCCATCCTTTGCGCCCAGCGCGTCCTCGGGCGATCCGCCGACGATTTTTCGGAAATCGTCGGTGAGCGTATCAGGCTTGATTTTCTTGAATTCGCCTGATATCGCAAACAATGCATTGCGCAGAGTCGAGGTCTTCAGGATGCCGACGATAAGCAATCCTGTTCGGACTGCGGATTCCCCGAACATCAGCGTGCCGTATACCCAGCCGCGCTCTACCGCGTTTTCGATATGCTCTGAAAGGTCGGAAATCGAAGTCGAGCCGCGCGGCAGGGAATCGAGTGAATGCGTCAGATCGGCGGCAAGGCGCGAGGCATCGATGCCGAAGTGGTTGACGATGCGGCGCAGGTCGCTATCCTGCTCCTGCAGGATTTGATGCAGCCAGTGCACCAATTCGACGTACGGATTGCCTCGCAGCTTGCAGAATACGGTAGCGCCTTCGATGGCTTTGTATCCCAGCGAGTTCAGCTTACCGAAAAGCGCAATACGGCTGATGTCCGACATCGAATCCTCCACTTATCTAGATGATCGCTCAGGCGTCGAGCGTTACGCAATCCCGTGTCAATGCCCGGCGAGTACCAGATCGTCTGCGTCGGTATCACTCCGCCGCGTTCCCAGCCAGGTCGTCCAGCCAAGCTTGCCAGTGTAGCCCAATACAAGCGGCGGAACTTCGGCTTGCTTCAACACCAGGCGACAATCCCACTTGAGTTCGAAGCCGGTATAGTTGCGAATCCAATCCGTCAGACGCTTGTAGCTTGCCTGTGCGGGAAGAAATCGCTCGTATTGGACTAGATTCAGCGCGCCGATCACGATTCGAAACTTGCTTTGCAAATCCCACACTTTGGCGCCAATCACTGTGGTCTGCCCGAGTAGTGCACCGTCGCTACGACCCAGCCGCGTATACAACTCTTCCGGTACCATCATCCAGTGCGCCGAAAAAGGCTCGACTTTAACTGGGACACGAAAGAAATTGCGCAAAATCGATTCAATGCCTTCGGCATTCCGGGACTGCCGGCCGAGCAGGCCGGCAAATGATAACTTTGACGCGTCGGGAACCGAATCCCGTCCGCGCGTAGACTGTGACGCTAGCCCGATAAGGGCTCCGACGTAGAGCGAAAATCTGTCACTTTCCCCGCGGTCGAGATTGACGGTAGGCTGCGCGCGCGCCCATGTTCGATAAAACAAACTGATCAATCGATGATGGAAAACATCGAGAAATCGCACGAACGTGGAGTCACCGTGATTTCGTAACCGATCGCGAGCGAACTCCGTAAGATGCAACGGCAAAGGGCCGTTCGGACCCATTAGACCGAAGAAATTCTGTGTCAGCCGCGGCGCCCTGCTTGGATCACCCGGGATGAATGCGGCAAGGGTAGAGGTCGCAAATGCAAGCGACGGCTCCTGGCCGAAACGCACCGCGTCTTCCTGTACGCGGCGCGCTTCCCCGATGCGCGGGCGTTTCGGAAGTGCGCATTCTATGCGCCGCAGCGCTTCATAGAAGTCGAAGGCAAAGGGCGAGGAGGAAAGCGCTTGCCAGAGTGCTAAATGACGGGCCTCGCTCCGTTCGTCGTCGGCCATCGCATAACCTCCCCTCTTCCCGTAACGTTGAGTACCGTTTCCACGAAACCGTTGATCGACACATGGCGCGTCAAATAGTGACGCAACACCGCGCCCATAAGGAACGCGCCCGCTCCCCCCAGCCCCGCTTCGTCGATTTCCAGGACTGCTTCGATGCCTCGTCCGAACGTCACGGGCCCCCGGGTCGGCAGTCTTCGCACGATCTGCCGGCAAGACGCTGAGCGCAGAGCAGTTACCTGCTTGCGAACGTGGGCTTCGGACTGTACCGTGCACAAGCTCAGAAGCTCGCGCAATGCTTCGGCGCCTTGCTTTGCGTTATTGTCGAGTAGTGACAAATAATTCTGCGCCAGCAGGCCGATCAGCCGCCACGAAGATTCTCCCGGGGCATGCGCTGGAAACGGTGGAGTGGGTCCTTTGCGGCAGCGCACCGACTCCACCGGAGCGGAATCCTCAAGCGAGAAGTCGCCGCGCTGCGAACCGAGCGGCATGCGTAGCGGCAAATCGCGGTTGGTGCAGAGAGTTTCCACTCCGAGTTGACGCAACTCTTCCGAATAAGGTGCCTCGCGACTGTCGACCAAAGATAAAAAAATCTCGCTCCCGACATAGTTGGTTCGCGTTCCAACGCGGCGCTGCCTTTCGGAAAGCATTCGTGGCGTGCGCCGCAAGGTAAAGTAAGCATCGTCCTCGAGCTCGGCTCGTTCGTCGTATACGGCGTAGAACGGCAAAAACTCGCGCTGCGCTTCGATGCCTTCTCCGAAGCCGGTTACGGCCGTCACGCTATAGACTTCGAAGTCCATCGGGCGCGTGCGGTCGGGAACAACGTGGTGCTCATGCCCCTGGCGCGTCATGTGGATGCGATCGGCGCGTTTGGCAAATAGATTGATGGCCGGTGTGCAAAACAGCGCCAGATCGTCTGTTGATACGCTTCCTTCCAGCACGGGATCGTAGCGCGAGAGCGGTATCACAATTTCTGTCTCATGCGCGTCGGTCGCCCGCAGACCGTCGGCTATCCCGCCGAGCCCGACAAACAAAAATCGCGCGGGAAACGAGAAGTACTCCTTGAGCAGCCGAT
>Ga0070681_10001447_pt1 | contig 20916 bp, 13 predicted proteins | sample KBSC83BmetaG_FD_65650 | JGI IMG/M metagenome (GOLD analysis project Ga0070681, IMG submission 65650) | Corn rhizosphere microbial communities from Kellogg Biological Station, Michigan, USA - KBS C8-3B metaG | ecosystem: Host-associated > Plants > Roots > Rhizosphere | place: USA: Michigan... | reverse complement strand
CGCGCTCGTCGCCAGCGCCGGCCGTGCGCTCGCGGACGAGACGCGAGGCGTGCCGTCGGTGCGCTACCTCTCGGTGGCATTGCGATTCGGCTGGCGCCCCGCACGGCAGACGGGTGCGTTACTCGTTAGGCATGCCCCGCGCGACGACGACGGTGGGCGCCTCGACATTCGCGGCGGCGCCGATTCGCTCCGCGTCGTCACCGTGCGCCAGCCGAATGTCAGCAGCGTCGAGATCATGGGCGACTTCACCGACTGGGAGCCGGTCGCGATGGCGGGCATGCCTAACGGCGAATGGCGTGTCGAGCGGGTCATCGCGCCCGGTCCGCATCGCGTCGCTATTCGCGTCGACGGAGGGCCGTGGCGGGTGCCGCCGAATCTCCCTCGGGTCGCCGACGATTTCGGTGGTGAGGTCGGGATCGTCATCGTCCCCTGACGACGTCCAGAACGATCCTCGGCGGTTCATCCCATCCTTTGGCCGGTTCGCCACCAGCGGTCGTCGAAGTCTACGCGTAGCCTAACCAGACACCGACGGCCGGGGCTGGCGTGGCAACGTGTCGCTGGCGACATTCGCCGGATGGCCTCGAAGAATGCTCGTGGAGGATGATGTCGTGAGCTCGATCTGGCGCGCCGACGTCGGCGCTGCAGCAAAAATTCTGCTTCTCGCCCTCGCACTCAGTCCGCTCGCGGCCAGCCCTGCCGGCGCGCAAAAGAAGGCACAGGAGTTCACGCGACAGGGATTGCTCATCCCCAACTTCACGCCCGGCGGCACCGCCGACTTCGGCTACGGCCGCAAGGCGGCCGATGAAGTCAGGTCTCGCGTCGCCAAGCTCTCCAACAAGCGCGAAGTGGATGTGATCTCGGGTGGAGACATCCGCTTCCAGCTCGAGAAGTCGGGCTTCCCCGACGATTCCGTCCTCGACGAGCAGAGTTTGCGGATCCTCGGCCGGTACCTGCGCGCCGACGAGTATCTCGTCGGGACCGTGGAGCGATCGCCGAAGAATGTCCGCATCACTGGCCGCCTCGTGCTGATGCGCGATCCGCGAATGACGGAGCCGCTACCGGCGGCCGCGGCCACCGAGCTTGGCCTCGCCGCCGATGCATTCGGGCACGCGGTCGTGGCGGCGCGCGCCGAGTTGCCCGCGCAGCGGCGCTGCGAGAATGCGCTCCGCGACGCGCAACCGCAGCGGGCACTCGAGTTCGCGCGTGAGGCCGTCGCCGCCTATCCCTCGGGCGTCCTCGCGCACGTCTGCCTCACCTGGGCGCTCCGCGCGACCGGCGCGCCCGCCGTCGAGGTCCTCGAGGCGGCGAAGCAGGTCCTCGCCGGTGATCCTGCAAACCCGCACGGCCTGGAAGGCGCCGCCGTCGCCCTCGATACGTTGCACCGTCGCGACGAGTCGGCCAGCTACTGGCTCCGACTGGCCGCCACTGACACGACGAATCTCGAGCTCACGCAGCGCGTCGTCTTCGCGATGGTTTACGGCGGCAATTCGCGCCGCGCCGAGCCGCTGATCGTTCACGCCGCCGACGCGCACCCCGACAGCATCACGCTTCGCAAGCTGGCGTGGCGCGTCACCTACGAGAATCGCAGCTGGCCACTCGCCATCAAATCGGGCGAGGCACTCCTCGCCACCGATTCGGCCTCGGCGCGCGACTCCGTCTTCACGCTGCGCCTCGCGTCGGCGTATCGCGCGAATGGCGACACGTACAAGGCGCTCGCCCTTGCCGCGCGCGGCGTCGCCGCGTTTCCCGGCGACGTGAAGCTCTACACGCTCTACACGCAATTCGTGAAGAGCGAGTCCGACTCGGTGCTGCCACGCGGCATCGCGCGCTTTCCACGCAGCGCCGACCTCCTCGCGATGAACGCGCGCGACCTGCGCGCCAAAGGGCAGCTTGCCGACGCGCTCGCTGCCTCGCGGCAAGCGCTCGCCGTCGACTCCACTCTCGATCGCGGTGAATTGATGATCGCGCAGGGCGAGATCGAGCTGGGCCGTCCGGACAGTGCACTCGCCGCGTTGCGCCGCGCCGCGAGCCGTGGCGAAGACACCGCACTCGTCGCGCAGTTCGCGCTCGCGCGCGGCAATGCGCTGCTCAAGGCGGCGAATGGTACCAAGTCGCGCGACGATTTTCAGCTCGCGATGCGCTTTCTGGCGCTCGCCGACACGCTGCGCCGAACTCCGCAATCGGCGTTTCTCGTGGGCGTCGCGGCGTACAGCATCACGCAGTCCGCGCTCACCGACGCGCCCAAGGCTCCCGAGAAGACCCAGAGTTGCGAACTCTCTCATCTCGGCGCGGCGACATTACCGATGGCGCGAGCGGGATTGGAGGCCGGGCAAGAAGTCTCACCCGAGGCGGCCAAGCAATTTCTCGACTATCTGGGCCAGCTCGAGCCGTACGTGCAGCGCCAGATCGACGCCTTCTGTCCAAAGAGCTGAGCGCGTTCGCGCTCGGCCCTGCGCGGCAAGGAGTTTGCACTTGACACTCCGCGCTAGGGAGACCTAGCTTCTGACCGCGCGCTGGTGATTTCCCCGATTTGACGGGCCGCGCGCCGGGCACTCCTCGGAGATGTCCGCCAATCCCGTCTAAGTCGTGGCTACTAACGGCCCACGACGATACGTCGGGGCCGTTTTCATTTTCCCATCTCAGGTCCTCACATGAGTCGCTACATCTTCACCTCCGAGTCGGTCAGCGAAGGCCACCCGGACAAAGTCTGCGATTACATCGCCGATTCCATTCTCGACGCGCACCTTGCCGCCGATCCCAAGAGCCGCGTCGCATGTGAGGTGCTGTGCAAGAGCGGGCAGGTCGTGCTCGCCGGTGAGATCACTTCGACCACGGCCGTCGACTACGAGCGCATCGCCCGGGAGGCGATTCGCGAGATCGGCTACGTCGACCCTAACGAGTCGTTCAACGCCGGCGGCGTGCAGATCACGCAGTTCATCTCGCGCCAGTCACCCGACATCGCGATGGGCGTGGACACCGGCGGCGCGGGCGACCAGGGCCTCATGTTCGGCTTCGCCACCGACGAGACGCCCGAGCTGATGCCGCTTCCCGTGCAGCTCGCGCACAAGCTGTCGAACCGGCTGGCCGTCGCGCGGAAACGTGGCGAGCGTGCGTGGCTTCGCCCCGACGCGAAGACGCAGGTCTCGGTGTTGTACGAGGATCACACGCCGGTTCGGGTGACGACAGTGCTCGTCTCGACGCAGCACACGGCGGACGTGTCGCAGCAGGAGATTCGCGACTACGTCTCGGGCTGCATCTGCCCCGAAGTTTTAGGCAGCTGGTTCGATCCGAACGTCGAAGTGCTCGTGAATCCAACCGGGCAGTTCATCGAAGGCGGCCCCTCCGCCGATTGTGGCGTCACTGGGCGGAAGATCATCGTCGACACGTACGGCGGCATGGGCCGCCACGGCGGCGGCGCGTTCAGCGGCAAGGACCCGAGTAAGGTCGACCGCAGCGGCGCGTACTTCGGCCGCTATGTCGCGCGACAGGTGGTGAAGCAGGGCCTCGCGAAGCGCGCCGAAGTACAGGTCGCCTACGCCATCGGCCGCGCGGAGCCGGTCTCGGTTCGCGTCGATACCTTCGGCACCGGCGACTGGCACGCTGCCGAGCAGTTCGTTCAGGGCTTCGACTTCCGCCCGTCCGCGATGATCGAGCAGCTTCAGCTGCGGAAGCCGATCTACAAGAACACCACGAACTACGGCCACTTCGGCCGCAACGGCCTGACCTGGGAAAGCTGATAACTGCAGTCCATAGCTATTAGCTGATCGCTATCTGCGAATAAGGAACGAAGCGTTGATGGATGGAAGTGCAGATTCCTCGCTGCGCTCGGAATGACAAGCTTAGTGTCATTCCGAGCGCAGCGAGGAATCTGCTTTTCCGTTCCTTTTCGCTTTTTCAACCGTCCTTTTCGGACCGTAGTCTTCGGACCGTTCTTCTCGGACCGAGTTTTTCGGCCCGCTCTTCTCGGCCCGCCGTTCGCGCAGTTCGCCCTAACGAGCGACCTCTCCCCCGCACTCGGCACCGGAGAAATAGCCTCTTCGCAGAATCACCGCCGATGCCGCTGGGGTGACGTCGACGGAGACCTTGAGCGCGGCGCCGCTCGGCAACGACGCGCCCTGGGCGCCCGTCCGAAGCGTCCATTCCGCGCGCGCGGCCGACCCAACCTGGAGCCATGAGTCCGCGGCATAGAAGAGCTGGAAGAGCGCCCACGGATTGTTGAACGGGCCGACGAGGTTGATCTCGGTCGTTCCCAACTGCGCCGAGAGACGCGCCTCGTGGTTCACACCCGGCCAGTCGATGCGCTGCGATTGCAGGTTTCGCGACGATCGGACGACGTCGCCCTCGAGCTGGATTGCGACCGCGCTCGTACCATCCGACAGCTGCGGCTTCACCGTGACCGAGTAGTGCGGATCGGGCGTGCCTCCGGCGAATAGCAGATCCGAATACGTCGCCGCACGATTGAAGAAATCAACGAACCCAGCGGAGAGTCGAACGTTCCCTGGAACCTGCTGATAGACGCTTCCTTGCTGTTTCTGCAGAACGCTCTGCAGCACGTCGTTGTACATCGTCCAGAGCGTCCCGGTGCCGGGACGCAGAATCGCGGCGACTTCCGGGACCGACGCCTGGACGCTGCTGTTGGCGTTGAACGGAAACTTCGCGAACGTTCCGCGCACGCCGCCGCAGAAATTACGAACGCGCGCGTTGATCTGATCGGCGCCGAACCGCGTCAGCAAAACTTCCGCATAGTTGATCGGATCCTCCATCAGCTTCTGCACGGTGCTGTGGAGTTGCCCCTGCTGGTCGATCGTGAACGAGGCCGCGATCTGCACCGCCGCCGACTTCGCCGCTGCCGCGCTGCCGAGTGCCTGTCCCGCGGCGGATTCTCCAGCCTGACCCGCCGTCGCCGCCGCTTGCGCGACCGCCGCCTGGAAGGCGACTAGCGCCGACATGTACGCCTGGTTGCCCTGGCCGATCAACTTCATCGTGTCCGCGGGGGGCGTCACCGCCTGCACGGGCTGGAAAACGCTCGCAATCTCCGGAGACGGCACCAACGTGTTCCGCGCCGCGACGGAGAAGAGGGAAAGCAGCGGCGACTGGTTGCCACTCAACACGGTCAGCTTCTGCGCCGCGTCGCGGACGTTCGCATAACGAGCGATCGACGCGCCGCGGAGGAACCGCCGCCAATTCTCGACGTAGTCCGTTGCGTAACGAGATCGCAGGTCGGCGACGAGCTTCGCCTTGTCGACGGGCTGCACATCTTCGCCGACGACCCAGCTCTCGCCCTGCAGAAACCGATCGACGCCTTTGAATGCGCCTTGCATGAACGCGTAGCCAGGCTTGGTGAACGCGCCCGGCACCTCGTACGCGTCGACGAGGTACTGCGCCGACCCCGGGTACTTTCGGTTGAACTGCAGCGACTGGCTCGCCTTGTTCGCCTCGGCCAGCATGAACTGGTAGATGCGTTCTGATCCCGCGTACTGCCGCAGAAACGAGCGGCCACGCGCGACGGCGGCGCTGTCCGCGCGGTCGGGAAATGGATTCCAGTACGGCAGCTCCCGCGCGTAAGTATCGAACTGCCGCTGAGCGAGCTGCGTGCGCTCCGGGTCGAGCGCGCGACCGCCGACCCACTGCTTCATCAGTACGGGTGACAGAAACTCGACCGTGCTCTTCTCCGGATGCGTCGTCGTGATCAGATACGACTTGAGCAGATTGTACGTCGAGCCATAATCGTCGGTCGGCTGGGGCGAGTCCGGGAGCGACCGCAGCGATGCGAGCAGCGCGACCTTTGTGTTCGCGTACATCAGGCGATTGAAGCCGGCGAAGTACGCGCGGCGCACGTCGGGATAGATCGATGAGCCGCTGTACAGTCCCCACCGGAGCGAGAGCGGCGCGCCGTGATGCTCGTAATCGCTCAGCGCGTCGATCTGGGCGCGCAGCGTATCGAGCTTGCGCAGCGCGTCGGCTGGCGGAAAGTCGACGTTGTTCGGTGCGATGGCGGCGATTCCGCGCGCCGCGTCGCGGACCTCACCTTCCAGCTGCCGGTTGCCGCTGTACGAGATCGCGAAGGCGGTGCAGAGGAGCAATGCGAGCACCCCGCCGCCCGCAAGCGCCGCGCGTCGCAGGAAGCCGACGCGCTCGCCCCCCTGAGTGAGACGAACCGCGGCGTCGTCGGCGAGGATGACTTCGCGGAAGAGTCGCGGCAGAAAATCCCACCGCGGTACCTTGCGTGTTCGCGGCCCGCTCGGCGGAATCGCGGCCGCGCTCGCGGCGGCGACCTGCTCCATGGAGAACACACCCGTCGCCGAGCGTGCAGCAGCGACGGCACGCGCCTGCTGCTGCAGAGCGGGCGCGTACTCGGGCGCCGTCTCGTTCACGAAGACCGGTTGAACGCCGACGAAGTAGAACCCCCGAAGGATCGGGCTTCCCCTGAGCGCGCTCGGTCGGCCGATCTCGCGCAGGAACTCGACGACGAGCGGCGCCATCTTTCGAATCTCGCGCGGAAACTCGTATGCGGCAGGCTTCCACTCGTCCGCGTGCTCGCGCGCGAGAACAGGGAGTCGACGCGCCGCGAGCGAACGGTAGATCTCGCGCATCGCTCCCTCGAGCCGCGGCGTGACACGCTCCGCATACGTACCCTCGGTTGCGAGGTCCGGCGCGAGCGCCGCGCCTAACGGCTCGCGCGCCTCGTCGGCGGAAAAATTCCGCACGAACGACTCGAAGTGCGGAATGGCGTCGGCCTTCGTGAAGAGAACGTACGTCGGAAGCTGCACGCCCAGCTCAGACGCGGCCTCGCCGAGTCGCTCGCGCAGCGTCCGCGCCGCGGCGGCAACAGCTTCCCCGCCTCCGGATTTCACCAGCTCGTCGCAACCGAAGCACACCACGGCCAGACGCGGCGCCTGCGGTTTCCCGGTGAGCGCCGCCACGAGACTGCGCGGCCGCAGTGCGCGCACGAAGCGCTTCCAGTTCTCGACCGCGTTCAGGACGGCGCTCCCCGCTTCCGCGATCACCGTGCCGTGCGCGAACCAGACGTTGGCAGTCTTGGTGGCGGTCACGGTATCCCCCCGCATCGCTTCACCGGCGAGCAGCTCCGGCTCGAGCCCCGAGCGCACGATCGCGGTGGTCTTGGTGCTTCCTTCCGGGCCGAACACGACGACCAACGGCAGCGTCGCGAAGCGCGCGTCCTTGGTGCCGGCGGGTTTAGCGTTTGCTAACTGCGTGCGCGCCGTGGCAAAGAGCTGGTCGACCTCCGCCGCAAGGCGCGCCTCGGGCGTCTGTGGGCCAGCCGGAGTGCGGTCGCGGAAAAACCAGAGGATCAGCGCGGCGGAAACGATGCCCAGTGCGGTGAGGCCGCCCCGCAGCACCCAGGCGTCCCGGCCCGCGAGCCCAAGCACGCGCCCGACGACCACCGCGGCCACGATGTATACCAGCAGCACAACTCCGGCGATGATCCAGATCTTCGTCCGTCTCGTCATGATGACTCCAGAGATGCCCCGACCTTCACCGAGCCAATTGCGTCGTCACCCCGACCAGATCCGATTTTCCCGAATGCAGTGAGATGGCAAAGCCGATGTAGAGCACGAGCGCGAGCGCCGCGGCGGAGATCGCAGCCGTGATGAGCCGGGGCACCCACGGATCGCGCGGCTGACCGATCTCGGTCGTGGAAGGCCGCCAATGCGGCGACAGCTCGGCAGTCCCGCCGTGTACGCGCTCGATCTTCTGTGAGATCTGCGACGAGAGCACCTGCAGCTCGGCGCCGCGCGAGGCGCTGTAGCGTCCCTTGAACCCGAGGAGCAGACATAGCTCGTAGACCTCGAGCACGTCGGCGAGGTCTTCGGAATCGGGACGGCCAAGGAGCTGCTGCAAGTACTGGAAGAAAAGCTCGCCGGCCATGTGCACGCCGAAGACTTCTTCCTGCAGCGGACGCCGAGGCCAGTCCGCGAACATCGGTTGACGAGAGTTGAGCACTGTCTCGTCGAGGAAGGCGATGACCGCGAAAAGCGCGAGGCGCGCGTCGTCCGACCCGTAGCCTGCCTGACGCGATTCCTGTTCAGCCGCGGCAAGCACTTGTTTGATCCGCGTCCGGAATGAATCCGCGTCCGCGGCCACCTGACGGTTCGCGCGCAGCCGCGCAATCGTGGTGAACGGCTCCTGGAGGGAGAGCGCGAGAAGGCCGCGCCGAGACGAGTCCGTCCCGGCACCATGTGGCCGGTGTGTAGCTACTGCTGTCATGAAGCCAGCTTCTCCTGCACCGGTTATGATCCGCCGACTTCCAGCGGAACGGCGCGCCAGGGGTGGGGGCGCGGGCGGCTAACATACGGAATGGGACGGCGGTGCGGGAGGATCGCGCCCGCCGTTGATCAGCCCTCGGCGACGATTACCAGCTCGACTTCGGGGTGGGGGATGGCGTCGGGGAGGTAGACGCCGATCTCGTGCGTGGAGTTGAGCGTGTCCCAGCAAGGGCCGGCGCGCTCGATGGTGAAGTACTGCGTATCGGCGCGCGGGGCGATCGAGGCTGGCGGGAAGGAGAGGTGCTCGAGGCGCATGCCCGGGAAGGCGCGTCGAACGAGCTCCAGAGTGAACTTCGCCGAGCATACCTTGGCCAGCTGCGGCACGCGCGAGGCCAACTCGACGCCGGTGAGGGACGATCGGATGCCGAGGATCCATTTCGCGCGCGCGAAGGCGCGCTGGTCGGCGATGGCACCGGTGTGCAGGAATGGCGTCGTCATTCGCAGCGGGACGACGGTTCGTGCCGTCGGCGCGACCACCTCGAGATTGGCGCGAATGTGCCGTTCCAGCGCGTCGAAGCTGTCTTGCGGGTGATCGTGATCGTACAGCGGCAGTGATCGGGGGTGCGCCTCGAGGGCAAAGGTGCAGAGCGCGCCAGCCAATCGAGACAGCTCGACGAAGAGCTGCTCGGGGTGGATACGCTTTACCTGCGCGATGTGGCGGAGCGGGGGAAGGCTCGAGTCGATCGCGTGAAGCAGCCAGAAGCTCGCCACCTCCTGACGCGCGAACTCTTCGGCGTTGCCGCGGCGGCCGCGTCCCATCGACTCGCTCTTCGCGTCGAGAATCTCGATGAGGCGCTGGAGGATGTACATCAATCGATCGCTCGCGCCCACCTGCACGCAGGGTGGGATGTACTCGGGGTCGTACATGAAGTGCCCCGAGCCGTCGCGGCGAACCCGCGCGATGGGCAGTGACACGAGCCCATCGACCGGCTCGACGTCGAGCGCCAATCGAAAGTTCTTGCGTCCGAGGCTCACCGACTTCTCGTCCCGGCCAGTCGTATCGTCGAGAACGGGTGCGGCCTCAGCCCGGTAGCGCGCGCCGGCCCCGTTCGATTCCCCGTTCAGAGTGAAGTTCGGCCGGTCCGGCTGATAGGGCGGGATCGTGAGCAGGACGAGGTGGGATTCCGATGTCGGGGAAAAGAGCTCGCGGACGTCGATCGGGTCGGGCGCGGCGTCGCTTGCCGGGATGTCGAAGGGGAGGCCGTCCGGCAAGACGCCCCGGGCGTGGACGAGCGACACCGTATCGTTGCGGATCGCCTCGATGTCCAGCTCGCAGCCGGCCAGGCCATACGGGGCAAAGAAGAGGCTCGAGAGCGCGAACTGAATCGCGTCCTCGAAATACCTGCTCTGCGCCTGGAAGTGATGCTGCGCCAGGTGCATCCCCTCGTTCCAGACAACCCGCGAAAGCTGCTTCATTCCCTCCGTCCTTCTCGTGATCGGGCCCGCTGATGGCGGCGAAAGGCGGGCGCCGCGCACGCACTGGCACTATATTGGGTGCCCCTGCGCTAGCCGGCCAGGCGTTGTTAGCGGCTGGTGCGGATTGTCATAGCCCGGATGGACATCGCTGGCTCGCGTCAGCCGCTGGGCGTTAACGTACCCCCCGCGGACCGCCGATGACAAGCACTGAGTTCGCCGCCAGATACCGCCTCCTGAAGAACGTCGCTACGCGCGGCGCGCGCAGCTTCCTCGCTCAGCAGATCGAGCTGGGACGCATGGTCATGGTGCATTATCTCGATTCCGGGACGCCCCATGAGCGAGCCGCGACCCTCGCACGACTCGAGGCGCTTCGCCCTCCGGCGCGCGGCAAGTTGCTCGAGATCGCAGACGTTGACGGCTCCCCCGTGGCCGTGACGTTGTTTCTCAGCTCGTTCGTCGACTTCGCCACCTGGCTCGATTCGGTGAGTCCCGACCAGCCAGCCCCGCCACCGCTTCCGCCTCCAATCATCGCGGCGCCCGTGACGCCAGTTCCAGGCGACTTCACCCGCGCATTCCAGAAGCTCGAGACTCCGCCGCCTGGTGTGATGCGTGCCCCGATGCCTAACGAGCCGCCGCGTCCGGCGCCGGCGCCGCGGCATGCCGGTGACTTCACCGGAATCTTCGGGAAGGCCGACGAGCCGATGCCTGCGGCGGCCTCGCCGGATTTGCCGGCGTCGCGATCGGAGGAAAACGATACCCCGACCCTGATCATGAAGCCGGTGAAAGCGCCTCGCGCACCGGAACGCGCGCAGGCGCCGCCGACCCCGCCGCCGTCAACTCCCGCTCCTGCTCCGAGTGAGGGAGGCTTCACCGCGATCTTCGGCCGCCTGAACGAGGCGTCCTTGCCCGCGTCGAGCGCGCCTAACGGATGGCCGGAGCCAGCGGCGTCGCCTTCGCCGCTGGCTCCGCTGTCCCCGCCCATTGCGCCCCGGCCACAGCCCGCGCTGGGCAACATGCCTGCGCAGCCGATGGCGCCTCCGCCGGCGGCGTACCCCGAGCCCTCGCAACCGGGTGAGTTCACGCAGCTCTTTCAGCGGATCTCGCCTGCCGACGGCTCGAGCATTCCATCGCTGGATTCAGCGCCGCCTTCGCCCTTCCGCACTCCCGAGATTCCCCGACCGATCGAGCCCACGCCTGCGGCGGATCTCGCCCGGATGCCGTTCTCCGACGCGTATTCGACTCCGCCAGCGCCGCTGCCGATTCCATCGTTAGGCGCGATTGCTCCGCCGGCGTCCCCGCCGCCGCTGCGGCTGGATCCCGGCGCGCCGCCCTCGCTCGGCGCCGCTCCGGCGTTCATGGCCCCGCCGGCGCCCAACTTCTCGGCCGCACCGCCGGCGCCTAACGTGAACGGCATCCCCGCGCCGCCGATCGCGCCGCCACCGGCGTGGGGCGCGTCCGCTGTGCCGCCGGCGCTCGGCAACTCTCTCGACGTCGGGGTACAGAGCGAATTCACGCGCATTCTCGGCCGCGTTGCCGTGCCGCCCCCGCCTCCGCCGCCGATGGCGCCTCCTCAGGGCGGACCCGCCGGTGCGTCGAAGGCGCCGGCGAAGTCGATGATGCCGCTGCTGGTCGCGCTGAACGTGGTGGTGATCCTCACCATCGCCATCGTCGCCTACTTCTTTTTCAGACGCCAGTAGTCAGACGTCAGAGAGACTGAGATCTCAGATTTTTGAGCTCTGAGATCCGGTTTTTTCGGAGCGCCGGGTGAGATGCTCGTTAGGCGCTAGAAAGGGATCGATCTCAGCTCTCGAGGCCTATCTCAGTCTCAGCCGCTCTTAGCTCTTTGAGCCGAGGAGCACCACGACCTCCAGCTGGACCTCCCCCAACTCGGCCGGCACATAGGCGGCGATGTTGCGCGCGCGGGCGACGGCGTCCCATTCCGGCCCGCTCTTCTGCAGCAGGAAGTAATGGTAGTTGAGCTTCACCGGAACCGTGCTCGGCGGCGAGGGAACGTACGTCAGCCCAATCCCCGAGAGTGCCTGACGAATCAGGCGATCGAGCTGACCGGCTGCGCTGACCTTGAGGAGCGACGGAACGCGCTGCACGATCTCGTTCGCGCGGCCGGCGGCGGAGATAGCGAGAAAGAGCTGCGGCGCGCTGAGGTACTTGTCCTGGTCCAGCGCCGCCGCGTAGACCGACGGCTGAACGAGCCGCAGCGGAATCGAGACCGTGTTCTCCGGAACGACCGTCTCCAACAGCTCGCGGAGCTGCGAATCCAGCTTTCCGAAACAGCCACCGAGATCGTCGTGCTCGTAGCTCGGCAGATCGCGCGGCTGGATGCGCATTGAGAATGTACTCAACGAGCCGGCCAGGCCGAGCATCGTCTCGAACAGCGCCGCCGGATGCCCGTGGCGCGTCTCGTAGAGGTGCCGCAGCGACGGGAGGAAGCTGTTGATCGTGTAGAGGAGCCAGAAGCTCGCCACGTCGGCGATGCCGAAGTCCGCCAGACTCTGATTCCGCTGGCGACGCATCCCCGAGAGCTGGCTGCTCTTGGTCGAGAGGATCTCGATCAGCCGCCGCGCGATCGCCATCAGATACTCGCTCGCCTGGATGTCCACGAGCGGAGGGATGAACTGCGTGTCGAGCTGGTAGTCGCCGGTGACCGTTCTCGTTAGGCGCGCCGCCCGCACCACCGTGCTCCCCTCCGTCGACTCACCCTCGAAGAGAATGCGCACGTTCTTGCGTGCTACCTGGATCGGCCGCTCCGAACGACCCGTCGTCTCATCGCGTCGCAGAAGCTCCTCGGCACGGTAGCGCGTGTCCCGTTCCCGCTGTGCCGCCGAGACGTTGTGTCCACCGTATCGGTATTCGGGAATGGCGAGGTATACGTCGAGCGTCGTCTGATCCGGCGCGAATGCTCCCTCGAGCTGCTTGGGCAGCGGCGTCGGATCGGAGAGCGGCATGTCGAACAGCAGACCGTCGGGGAGAATGCCGGCGGCCGCGGCGATGGCGAAGCTGCCACCCGCCAGCGCCTCGCGATCGATCTCGAGCCGACTGAAGCCCCACGGGCAGAAGGCGAGGGTCGAGAGCTGAAACTCGAGGAGGTCCTCGAGAAACCGATCCTGGGTCTGGAAGTGCTGTGGACTGAGGAGAACGCCTTTCGTCCACAGCACGGGCTGCATCTGCCTCATGGCGCCCTAAGGTAGCCGAGGGGGCAGACCTGTAAAGGACGCATCGTTGCCCTCGCCCGTCGCCGACAACAACTTGGCGACTCCGGATCCTCGAGGGCCGAGCATGTGTGCCCAGGTGGCCGCAGCGTCAACGGACGTTCTTCTCGCGAGCTACGACGCCGTCCCGTACGGTGGCGGCGCGATCGTCGCCACCCGGCCAGACTACCTCGCCGCCAATGCGCGGCTCCGCGGCCTGGACGCTCCGGATGCGGCGCGCTGTCGTCTCCTCGACCTGGGCTGCGCTACCGGCGGCAATCTGATGGCGATGGCGCTCGCCTTTCCGGAGAGCGAATTCGTCGGCGTCGATCTCTCGCCGAAGCAGATCGCCACCGCGCGCGACACCGCGCGTGCTGTCGGCCTCACGAATGTCCGGTTCGAGGCGGTGAGCATTACCGAGATCGGCGACACGCTGGGCGCATTCGACTACATCGTGAGCCACGGCGTTTACTCGTGGATACCGGCAGCCGTTCAGCGGGCGCTCCTCGAGGTCGTCGCGCGAAAGCTGACGCCTAACGGCGTCGCGTACGTCAGCTACAACACCTATCCCGGCTGGCACTCGCGGGCCATCGCGCGAGACATGATGCTCTTTCACGACCGGCCGGAGCTGCCGGCTGCCGAGCGCGTGCAGCGCGGGCGCAGGCTTCTCGAGCTGATGGCGAGCTCCGTCCCAAAGTCGCAGCAGGTCTACGCAGCACTGCTCCGCGAAGAGATCGAGACCCTCGACACGGTGAACGATGCCTACATCGTGCACGAGGAGCTGGAAGCGGAGAATCACCCGGTCTACTTCAGCGACTTTGCCCAGGGTGCGAAGGCGGCCGGCCTTCGCTTCATCTGCGAAGCCTATCCGTCGGTGACGGACGTGCAGCTTCCAACGACGCTGCGCGACCAGCTACGGGAGCTCTCCGCGGACGATACGCAGTATGAGCAGTACCTGGATTTTGTCCGCAACCGAACCTTCCGGCGCTCGCTTCTCTGCCGCGCCGATCGCCCGATCGCGCGCGATCCGGATCCGGCAGCGCTGCCGTCGATGTTTCTGCGCGCACGCTGCGTCGCTGAGCCAGCAAGCGAATCGACGGAGCCCGGCACGGAGCTGTTTCGGACGAATGCCGGTGCGTCGATCACGATGTCGCATCCCGTAGTGCGCGCGGCGCTCCACGCGCTCGTCGATGCGCGTCCGGCCGCGCTGTCACTCGACGAGCTGCTCGTGGAGACGCGCGCGCGCGTTGGGTCCGAAGGTGCCGTGCCGATGGAGATGCTCGCCGACGCGATGCTCCGCTGCGCGATGGTGCGGCTTCTCGATCTGACGACGCACGCCGAGCATTGTGCGACGCGTCTGAGCAGCCGCCCCGTCGCGAGCCCGCTCGCGAGACACGAGGCGCGCACGGAATCGCTCGTCACTTCGCTCTCGCACGTCCAGGTGCGGCTCTCCGATTTTGATCGCACGCTATTGACGAAGCTCGACGGCACGCGCGATGAGCGAATGCTGGTGTGCGAGATGATGGCCGCTGCTGCGACCGAAGACGTCCGCGGCGTAGAAGCCACCATACGCGCCGGGCTCGAGCAGTACCGTCTCTGTGCGCTGCTGGTCGCATGAAGCCTTGCCCGGCGAGGCGGAAAAAGAGCAAAGGGATACCCGTATCCTTTGCTCTTCAGCCCAGCGCCGACGCGGTTGATCCGGGTAGGAGTGATGGATGTGCACGACGTGGATCGGTGCTATCCTACGCCGGGAGGTGAACGATGTCCCCACGAGGTGACGCGGCTGGGGTGGCCACCGGCGCTCGTGAGAGCGCATGGACGGCGGAGCCATTCCGACTCGGCACCGTCGACCAGTTCGCGCGCGTTCGTGAGCTGTTCGTTCGCACTGGCTTCGAGGAGACGCCGATCTGCGCGCGGGCCGGCATCGCGTCGCTCCATGAGCTCCCTCCGCTGGAGGAGCGCTCCGTGTTCCGCGAGGCGACAGACGCGCAGTCGTTGTTCGTGAGGCTCTTTCTCGACTGCGACCAAATCCCGTGGACCATAGTCCGGGCGACGCTTCCCTCCGCGGATCTGGAGGCGCTCGAGGGTCTCGGCCTGGTGCACGTCGCGCACGACGACCCGGTGATGTGCGTTTCGACGGTCGCGATCTATTCGATGGAGGAGCTGTTCATCGCGTCGGACCGGCGACACGGCTTCGAGAGCACCTCGAGTGTGCCGCCGTCGGATCTCGTCTTTTCGCCGATGACGCGCGAGACGCAGCGCTTTCTTCGCTTGATGCCGCGCGAGTCCTGCGACCACCTGCTCGACATGTGCACCGGGACGGGAGTCGCCGGTCTGATTGCGGCCGCGAAGTTCGCGCGGCGGGTGACGCTCGTCGACGTGGCCGCGCGGTCGGTGCGGTTCGCGGAGTTCAACGTGGCGCTGAACGGGCTCTCCAACGTTCGCGTCTTACAGGGCGACGTGTACGAGCCGGTAGGTGACGAGCGGTTCAGCGTCATCATCGCGCATCCGCCGTATGTGCCGGCGCTGGAAACGGAGTTCGTCTTCCGCGATGCCGGTGTGGACGGGGAGCAGGTTACGCGCAAGGTGATTGCCGGAATCGGTGCGCATCTCGCCGTCGGCGGGCAATTCTTCTGTGAGTGCATGCTTACAGAGCGCGCTGGCGTAACCCTCGAAGATCGTATACGCGAGATGCTCGGCGCTGAGAGGGAGGAAGTCGACGTCGTGATCGCCCAGGGACGGTCGACGAATCCTCTCCACTACCTCAGCGATCAGGCTAGAGCCGGTTACTCCAACTTCGAATCACTCGCACAATGGAGCGAAATCCTCGACGAGTTGAAGATCGAGCAGCTCGTCTTCGTTTCGCTCCTCATGGAAAAGAGGGCGAATGCGCGGCCCGTCATCACGACCCGGCGTGCGCTGTCGCCGCTCACGACCGCCGCTGACATGCAGTGGGTACTCCGCTGGATGGTCGGAACAGCCGGCTGGGACATGGCTGACACCCGTCGTCTCCTCGCCAGCCGGCCGCGGACCTTGCCCCGTACGGAGCTCCGCTCGCGCTCCCTGCTGCATGAGGGCCAGTGGGGCGTCGAAGAGTGTCAGCTGGTTACACTTGCGCCGTTCGCGGTGGAGGCGGCGTGCCCCAACTGGTACGCGACGCTTCTTCAGTTTTGCGACGGGCGGATGACCGCTCGCGAGCACCTTCAGTATTTGCGGGACACGCACGCCGTGCCCGACACCGCACCCGAAGATCTCTTCGCGTCGATGATCCGCCAACTCGTCGATGCGGGCCTCGTGGAGATCGAGGAGTTCCGATTGCCGGATGCGACGGCGATGAGGGAGGAGGCGGGAGTGCGCGAGCGAGCGGCCGGAAACACTCCAGTCGAGCGCGCCGACTGACCCACGCTGTTGCACAGACGCAGCAGACGCAACGACTTCGCTCCTGTCACCCTTCCTTGACGGAGCCGGTTACGGGCTGCATGATTGGCCCCGCTGACGGCCACCTCGCGACGCGAGTAGTCCGCACAGTGTGTAGCCGCGCACGACGACAGCGAGCGCAATGCAGCTCTCGATCATCGCGGCGCAACGACAAAGCAGTGAGCGCGGACATCCCCTCTGACGCGGCGCTGCAAATAAACTTCCCGCACCCGGAGCACACTATGGCACGCGAGGGCACTCAGAAAAAGCTGGAGCGCGTCCGGCCGCCGCGCGTCAACATCAGCTACGACGTGGAAACTGGCGGCGCGATCGAGACGAAAGAGCTGCCCTTTCTCATGGGAGTGCTCGCGGATCTCAGCGGCAATCCCAAGGAAGCGTTGCCCCGGTTGAAGGATCGGAAGTTCGTCGAGATCACGCCCGACAACTTCGACGCGGTGCTCAAGAGCATGCAACCGCGCGTCCAGTTCACCGTCGCCAACAAGCTGCAGCCGGAATCGGGCGCGAAGATCGGGGTCGACATCACCTTCGAGTCGCTCGATGACTTCAACCCCGAAGCCGTCGCGCGCCGCGTCGGGCCACTGAAAGAGCTCCTCGATCTGCGGACGAAGCTCGCCGATCTCCGGGGCAGCCTGCAGGGGAACGACAAGCTGGAGGAGATTCTCCAGAACACGCTCAACGACGCCAGCGCCATGAAGAAGCTCGAGTCGGAGGTTGGTCTCCAGGGAGGTTCGGATGTCTGAGGCGCGGGCGCAGGGTCAGGAGCAGTCCACGTACGACGCGTCACAGGAGGTCAGCCTCCTCGACAAGATCGTCGATCAGGGACGGCTCGGCCGCGACGCGGCCGCGAAGGAACGGGGCAAGGACCTCGTGAGGAATTTCGTCACCGAAGTGTTGAAGGGCACGGTGACGATCGCCGCGGACACCGAGGCGATGATCAATGCCCGCATCGCCCAGATCGATGAGCTGATCTCGACGCAGCTCAACGAGGTGATGCACCACCCCGATTTCCAGCGGCTCGAGGGGACGTGGCGTGGCCTCAAGTATCTGCTCAACAACACCGAGACGAGCGACAAGCTGAAGATCAAGGTCTTCAATGCGTCGAAGAAGGATCTCCTCAAGGATCTCCAGAAGGCGCCCGAGTTCGATCAGAGCGCGCTGTTCAAGAAGGTGTACGAGGAGGAATTCGGCGTCTTCGGCGGTACGCCGTTCGGCGCGCTCATCGGCGACTACGAGTTCGGCAAGGGCGGCCAGGACATCGAGCTGCTCGAGAAGCTCTCGCAGGTGGCGGCGGCGGCCCACGCGCCGTTCATCGCCAACGCCGCCACGGACATGTTCAACCTGGAGAGCTACACCCAGTTGGACGCGCCGCGTGACATGGCGAAGATCTTCGACACCACGGAATACGCGAAGTGGAAGAGCTTCCGGCAGAGCGACGACTCCCGATATGTCGCGCTCACGCTGCCGAGGATCCTCATTCGCCAGCCCTACGGCCGCGACACCGTTCCCGTGGAGGACTTCGACTACGAAGAGCAGGTCGACGGGACGGATCACTCCAAGTACGCCTGGTCGGGTGCCGCGTGGGCGCTGGCATCACGCATCACGCAGTCGTTCGCCAGCTATGGCTGGTGCGCGACCATCCGCGGCGTCGAGAGCGGTGGACTGGTCGAAGGACTCCCGGTGCACAACTTCAAGACCGAGTCCGGCGACATCGCGATGAAGTGCCCGACGGAGACTCCGATCTCCGATCGTCGCGAGAAGGAGCTCGCCGATCTTGGCTTCGTGCCGCTCGTGCACTGCAAGGGGACCGACTACGCCGCCTTCTTCAGCGTCCAGTCGGCGCAGAAGCCCAAGGTGTACGACATGGACTCGGCGACGGCCAATGCCCGCATCTCGGCGCAGCTGCCGTACATCTTCGCCGTCTCGCGCTTCGCCCATTACCTGAAGGCGATGATGCGCGACAAGATCGGCGGGTACACGTCGCGGTCCGAGGTCGAGCGCTTCCTGAACAACTGGATCAACAACTATACGGTTGCGAACGACGACGTCGGATTCGAGATGAAGGCGAAGAATCCACTCAAGGAAGCGCGGATCGAGGTCGTCGAAATACCCGGCAAGCCGGGCGCGTACCGCGCGGTGGCGTTCCTTCGTCCGCACTTCCAACTCGACGAGTTGACGATGTCGATGCGGCTGGTCGCGGACCTGCCGGCGCCGGCGAAGTAAGCGAGCACGGCCGAGCGACTGTGTCACGAGTGCATCAGCAAAGTTCACAATGCACTCGTGACCGTCGATACGGCATCAATGCGCGTGACGTGATATCGTAGTCGCGCGCAAACCACTCAGGGCCCTCGAAGCAGACTCCCGGTTCATCCCTCACCACGTTCGGCGCGGAGACTTCCCATGGCAGCGGTTGACTATTTCCTCAAGATCGAAGGCATCGCCGGCGAATCGATGGATTCGAAGCACAAAGGCGAGATCGACGTCGAGAGTTGGAGCTGGGGCGCGAACAACACCGGCAGCCACGCGACGGGGAGTGGTGGCGGAGCCGGCAAGGTCCAGATGCAGGACTTCCACTTCTCGATGCGCGAGAACAAGTCGTCGCCCCTCCTGATGCTGGCCTGCGCCACCGGCCAACACATCAAGAGCGCGCAGCTCACCTGCCGCAAGGCGGGTACCGACCAGCAGGAGTTCCTCACGATCAAGTTCAGCGACCTCCTCGTGAGCTCCTTCCAGACGGGCGGTCATGCAGGCGGCGACGTGATTCCGGAAGATCAGATTTCGCTCAACTTCAGCAAGATCGAGTACGAGTACAAGCCGCAGAAAGCAGACGGCACACTCGATTCCCCGGCCAAGGCGGGCTGGGATCTGAAGGCCAACAAGAAGGTCTGAACTTCGCTCGTAGCTCCCGGCGCCGCCGTCTGGCGGCGCCCTCTCGCCGGCCGCCGCCACGGCGGCCGGCTTTTGCATCGGCTCGCTTCGCTCGCCGATGATCTTATCTGACGTCGCGCGCGCGATGCGCGCGCTCCCGTTCCCGGGTGCAGCCATGACTCCACGGGTTCTGCCATGACACCACGCGATCTCCTGCAGGCCGGCAAGCTCGACGAAGCGATCGACGCGCTCAGTGCCGAGCTGCGCGACAATCCAACCGACTCGCAGCGCCGCACCTTTCTCTTCGAGCTCCTCTGCTTCGCGGGCAAATACGACCGCGCCGAGAAGCATCTCGACGTCGTCGGCCAGGGGAGCAAGGAGGCGGAGATGGGAGCGCTGCTCTATCACAGCGCACTGCACGCCGAGCGGATGCGGCAGCAGATGTTCGAGTCACGCACCTTCCCGCTCACCTCCTCGCCGAAGCCTGTCTCGGGCACGCTCAACGGCACTCCATTCTCGTCGCTCACGGATGCCGACCCGCGAATCGGCGCTCGACTCGAGCTCTTCGCCGCGGGACAGTACACCTGGATTCCCTTCGAGCAGATCGAATCGATTCGCATGCTGCCGCCGAAGCGGCTGCGCGACATGCTCTGGGCGCCGGCGCTCGTCCGCACCGCTGAATCCTTCAAAGGGATGGAGCTTGGCGAAGTCATGATCCCCGCGATCGCGCCGCTCACCTGGCACCATGCCGACGGTGCGGTCCGTCTCGGTCGCGTCACACACTGGCAGGAAGTCGATGACGATGCCGAAGCGCCGATCGGCCAGAAGCTGCTGCTCGTCGACGACGAGGAGTTTCCGATTCTCGAAGTGCGCGAGCTGACGATCGCTGCCGCCTCCGCCCCCGCCACGCTCGCCGATTGACGATGACCATGCCGTTGCGCGATGAGCTGCTCGCTCCCATTCCCGGCGCCAACCCTGGCGGCGTCGAGCTTCGCTACGACCCGCTCTATGACAAGATCAAGGAAGCGCGCCGCGAAGACGACGACATCCCGCAAGGCGACTGGCAGACCACGCGCAAGACGGCGGATTGGACGCAGGTCATCAGGCTCACGAAGGATGCGCTGAGCACGAAGTCAAAGGATCTGCAGCTCGCGGTCTGGCTCGCCGAGGCAATGTTGCGGCGGGAGGGCTTCACCGGGTTCCGCGGAGCGCTCGACATGATCGTCGGGCTCCTCGATCAACACTGGGATCATCTGCATCCCGAAATCGAGGATGGCGACCTCGAGATGCGCGCCGCGCCCCTCGAATGGTTAGGCATCAAGCTCGACCTCACGGTGAAGCGCGTGCCGCTGACCCGATCCGGTCAGAGCTGGCTGCAGCATCAGGAGGCGCGCACGGTCCCGACCGAAGCCGACGCCAGCGGTGACTTCACCAAAGCCGAGACTCGTCAGGCACTCGTCACCGAAGGCAAGACGACGCCGGAGGACATCGAGCGCGGCTTTCAGTCGACGCCCAAAGCGTGGCTCAAAGCACTCGTCGCGGAGATCGACGGCACGCTCGAGGCGCTCCAGAACCTGGACGACATCTCGCAGGAGCGATTCGCCGATGCGGCGCCGAGCTACTCGAAGCTGCGTGGCGCGATCGAGGAGGTGCAACGCACGGCGAAGCAGCTGCTGAAGCGGAAGCTCGAGCTCGAGCCAGAC
>Ga0070681_10001445_pt1 | contig 20921 bp, 20 predicted proteins | sample KBSC83BmetaG_FD_65650 | JGI IMG/M metagenome (GOLD analysis project Ga0070681, IMG submission 65650) | Corn rhizosphere microbial communities from Kellogg Biological Station, Michigan, USA - KBS C8-3B metaG | ecosystem: Host-associated > Plants > Roots > Rhizosphere | place: USA: Michigan... | reverse complement strand
ATGCTCACGCTCCGAATCCGTCGCGCATCTGCGCCACGGCGTCCGCCACGCGCCGCACCGCGATCACCTGCAGTCCCGCGATCGCTTGCCTGGGTTTATTTGCATCAGGAATCAGCGCGTGCGTAAAACCGAGCTTGGCCGCTTCCCGCAGTCGCTCCTGGCCGCGCTGCACGGGGCGCACTTCGCCTGCCAGCCCCACCTCACCGAACACCACCAGCTTGGCGGGCAGCGGACGGTTGGTGAGCGAGGATACGATCGCCATCAGTACTGCGAGATCCGCGGCGGGCTCGGCGATTTTCATGCCGCCTACGGCGTTGACGAACACATCCTGGTCGAAGCACGCGATGCCGGCATGCCGGTGCAGCACCGCGAGCAGGAGCGCGAGCCGGTTCTGCTCAAGCCCGACGCCGAGCCGGCGCGCGCTCGGCGCGTGCGCGTCGTCGACCAGCGCCTGAATCTCGACCAGCAGCGGACGCGTGCCTTCCTGCGTGACCAGCACGCACGAGCCCGCGACCTGCTCGGCGTGCTGCGACAGGAACAGCGCCGACGGATTGGACACGCCCTTCAGTCCTTTTTCCGTCATCGCGAACACGCCGAGCTCATTGACCGCGCCGAAGCGGTTCTTGAACGCGCGGATCAGGCGAAAGCTCGAATGGGTGTCGCCCTCGAAATAAAGCACGGTATCGACGATGTGTTCGAGTACGCGCGGACCGGCCAGCGCGCCTTCCTTGGTGACGTGGCCGACCAGGATTACGGTGATGCCGCTTGATTTGGCGAGCCGCGTGAGTTGAGCCGCGCACTCGCGAACCTGAGCCACGGATCCCGGCGCCGACTGCAGCACTTCCGAGTACAACGTCTGGATTGAATCGATGACCGCGACCGCCGGTTTCTCGGCCTGCAGCAGCGCCAGGATTTTTTCGAGATTGATTTCGGCGATTTGATGCAGCGCGGCTGCGTCGAGGGCGAGGCGCCTGGCGCGCAGCGCGATCTGCTGTGCGGACTCCTCGCCGCTCACGTACAACACCTTGTGGTTTGCCCCCATCGCGCACAGCGCCTGCAGCATCAGCGTCGACTTGCCGATGCCGGGGTCGCCGCCGATCAGCACCACCGCGCCCGCAACCAGCCCGCCGCCGAGCACGCGATCAAATTCCGCTACACCGGTTGCCACGCGCGTCTCTTCGCGCGTCGCGACCTCGCTTAAGCGTTGCAGCTTGCCGCTGCCGGCAAGCGCGCTGAAGCGGTTACCGCCCGCCACCGCTCTTTCGGCGACGCTTTCCACGAGCGTATTCCAGGCCGTACAGTGCGGACACTGACCCTGCCATTTGACGGCCTGACCACCGCATTCGGTGCAGGTATAAATCGATTTCGACTTTGCCATGCGAACTCGGTGTGCGGATCAGCTTTGCGAGCGCGCGCGCGACCCAAGTGCTGATTCAGTGTGGTGCGGCCGCAGATGAGCCCGAAGAGGACGCGTCCGTAATCGGTATCGGGTGACGATGGCGCGCATGGTCGAATGCGTGCTCGAGACGACGAATTCGGTCGTGCAGGTTTTCAAACAACATCACGCACAGAGTCGTAATCACCGCGTACAGACCGATCGATAGGCGCTCGGTTTCGCGCACCGCCCCCATCGCTTCGTGCTCGGACAGGAAAAAGTAGTCGCCGAGCACCAGTCCCGCCGCGGTAGCGAGCAGGCCGGGCGCCATGCCGCCGAACCAGGCCGCGGTCATCGCCGCGGGCACAAAAAACAGGAACGGAAACCGATGATCCTGCGTGCCGAAAAGCGTGTAGCGCAATACAAACGCCAGCGCAACCACCCCGATCGCCATGCCGTAGCGCAGTGCAAACGAACGCCGGAACGGCCAGCTGTTGTACGCATAATTTCGATGGTCAGCCTGTGCATAGTAACCGCTGAGGTAATCGGCGAATTCCTGCGCGTGGGGATGCAATTTGATCGAGTGTTGATGCCGGACGTGATCGAGCGCCTGCTCGAAAACTCGAATTCGGCTGTGAAGTCGCTCGCACCAGATAACGCATAGCATCGTGGTAACCGTGTACGCCCCGATCGCCATTGCCTCTCTCATCCGGAGGGGCCATAGTGCATAGCGCGGCTGCATGAAAAAGAAATCGCCGATGAGCATGCCGAGCACGGTTGCGAGCATTCCCGGACCCACCCCGCCGTACCATACTGCGACGATTGCCGCCGGAACAAAGAAAGTGAATACCAGCCGGTTTTGGAGATCGTCGTAAATCAGGTAGCGCGCCGCAAAAGCCAACAGCACGGCAATTATCGCCACCAGATAGCGCTTTGCCGGCGAGCGCCGGTACGGCCATTCGTGGTGGCTGTGCTGTCCGGTGGGTGCGGAAATATCAGCTGTCAAGCGTTCGCTGGTCATAAGGCAATAATACACCCCCAGGTGGTGATTTTCATTATGCTTCAGGGACGCTTACTCTGTTCTCTTCGATCCTTCATTTGTGCAAAAACGCTCTGGACCTTGTTTGATCCGAAACTAGATTTCAAACACCGGCACGCGCGATGCCAGAGCGCACAACAATTCATAGCTCACCGTGTCGGCGGCCGCCGCGACCTCGTCGGCCGAGAGTCCCTCTCCCCACAAGGTGACCGGCGTTCCGACTCCCGCCGCAGGTAGGCCGGTCAAATCGGCACACAGCATGTCCATCGAAACGCGACCGATCGTTGCCGTGCGCTCGCCGCCGACCAAAATAGGCGTGCCAGCCGGCGCGTGGCGCGGATAGCCGTCGGCATAACCGCAGGCAACAACACCGATGCGCATCGCGTGCGCCGCCTGGAACGCGCCGCCGTAGCCGACGCATGCGCCCGCTCCGACTGCCTGTACCGCGATGATCTCGCTCGTGAGCGTCATCGCCGGCTTAAGGCCGAGCGTGTCGGCGGCGACATCGGCAAACGGCGTGCATCCGTACAGCATGATGCCCGGGCGCACCCAGTCGGCATGGGTCTTGGGATAGCGCAGGATCGCCGCCGAATTGGCAAGACTGCGCGGCAGCGATTTCCCGGCGGCGATTTCATCGAATACTTCGAGTTGCCACGCCACTCCGTGCGCGTCATCGGCAGTGGCAAAGTGCGTCATCAGCGTAAGCTGTCCAACCGCGGGGTGCGCTTCGAGCCTTGCCAGAGCAGCGGCGGCGGCGTGCGGCGTGAAGCCGAGACGGTTCATGCCGGTATTGATTTTGAGCAATACGTCGAAGCGTGCGCCAGCGCGCGCGGAATCGAGCATCCGCAACTGCTCCTCGTCATGAATCACGATCGTCAAGTCGCGCTCGAATACGATGTCGAGCTCGGCCGGTTCGAAAATGCCTTCCAGCAACGCGAGGCGCTGCCTGAAGCCTTGGTCGCGCAGGCGCACCGCAGTGTCGAGCTCGAGCAACGCAAAACCATCGGCAGCGGCAAGCGCGCGCGCAACGCGCGCCGCGCCGTGACCGTAGGCATTGGCCTTGATTACTGCAAATACCGACGCGCGCGGCGCGCTGCGGCGCACCGTGGCGAGGTTGTGCTGCAAGGCGCTCTTGTTGATGGTGGCTTTGATCGGACGCGGCATGTACTCAAGCTGCTCCCGCCATCGCACGCATTTTTTGAGTGGCAAAATCGACGAAAGTCGACACCAGACGCGAGCGGAATTTCTCGCGTGGATACACCAACGACAGCGTGCGAATCAGGCGCGGTGCCAGCGGGATGGCCGCGAGCGATCCCAGCTTGAGCTCTTTCGCCACGGTGGCACGCGACATGATCGCCACGCCGATTCCGGTTTCGACCACGCCTTTTATCGCTTCCGGACTGCCCAGCTCCATCACGATATTGAGGTCCTCCGGCGCCATTCCCGACTGGCGGAAATAATTATCCGCGAACTGGCGCGTGCCGGAACCGCTTTCGCGGCTGATGTACGGCTCGCCCGCGAGCTGTTGCGGGGTGACGGCCGCGAGCCCCGCAAGCTTGTGACCGGGCGCGCAAATCATGACCAGCTCGTCGTCACAACAAACTTCAGTATGCAGGCTCGGCAGGCGCGACGGTGACTCGATCAATCCGAGGTCGATAGTGTGATCGGCAATGCGATTTTCTATGGTTTCGGAGTTGGCGACCGTCATATGCGTTTGCACCTGCGGGTGACGCGCCTTGAACTCCCCGAGCACGCGCGGCAGGATAAACTCTGCGATCGTGGTGCTCGCACCGAGCAATAACGGTCCGCTGATTGCGCCCGTCATTTCACTCACTCGCTTGTCGAGCTCTTCCGAAAGGCTGAGAATGCGTTCGGCATACTCGAGCACCATATGCCCTGTCGGCGTCAGCATAATCTTGCCGTGAGTGCGGTCGAACAGGCGTGCGTTGAAATGCTCCTCGAGCTGCTTCACCTGGAACGTTACCGCAGGCTGCGTCATGAACAGCTGTTCCGCCGCCTTGGTGAAGCTCAGTTGTTTGGCGACGGTGTAGAAAACCTGTAAGCGGCGATCAGCCATTTAGCCGTGAGGCGCAAGGTGCGGGGCGTGGGGCGGGAACCATGACCGCCGAGCTACCCTTCACTTCTGACGAGACTCACTCCCCCTCTTAATCGAGCCGGTATTCAACCACATTTCCCAGGGCAAGTCATGAAAGGCGGCGCCGCCGGGGCCAGCGCCGCAGCCGTTAAACTATGGTATAAAAGCTGCACCTAAAACTCAGACCCGCAAAGGGCTTCGCACTTTCCTCATGCCAGTCGGCTTTTACATCATCATGGCGGCGCAGTTTTTTTCGTCGCTTGCGGACAACGCTCTGCTGGTTGCAGCAATTGCGATGCTCGCCCTCATGGACTCGCCGGCGTGGCTGACGCCGATGCTGAAGCTTTTTTTTACGATCTCATACGTGGTGCTGGCGCCATTCGTCGGCGCATTCGCAGATGCGCTGCCAAAAGGCAAGGTGATGCTCATTTCGAATACCGTCAAAATCGTGGGCTGCGTGACGATACTGTTCTCGGTGCATCCGCTGGTCGCATATGGCATCGTCGGGCTCGGCGCCGCCGCCTACTCGCCGGCCAAATACGGCATCCTTACCGAGTATCTGCCGCATCCAAAACTGGTGATCGCCAACGGCTGGATGGAGGGACTAACCGTCAGCTCGATCATCATCGGCACTCTGCTCGGGGGGTTGCTCGTCAGCGAGAAGATATCGGTCAGGCTGCTGTCGATCGATGTCCCCTACATCGACACCGGCATCAACACGGCGCCCGAAGTCGCAGTCGTGCTGATCATCGTGTTTTACATCCTGGCGGCAGTCTTCAACCTCTACATCCCCAATACCGGCATCGACCACAAGCCCGAGCACAAGAACCCCCTCTATCTCGTCACGGATTTCGCGCGCTGCCTGCGACTGCTATGGTCCGACAAACTCGGCCAGATTTCGCTCGCGACCACGACGCTGTTCTGGGGCGCGGGCGCGACCCTGCAGTTCATCGTGCTCAAATGGGGCCAAATCGCGCTCGGCTACACGTTGTCGCAATCGACGCTGCTGCAGGGAGTTACCGCGATCGGCATCGCCGCCGGCGCCGTGATTGCGGCCAAGACCATACCGCTGCACCGTGCGGTCAATGTGCTGCCGGTCGGCATCGCGATGGGCATCGTCGTGATCGGCATGATCTTTGTCCGCAATGTTTATCTCGCCATGGTGATGTTGACGCTGGTTGGAGCTCTCGCCGGTTTTTTTGTAGTGCCGATGAATGCGCTGCTGCAGCACCGCGGCCATATACTGATGGGTGCCGGCCATTCGATCGCGGTGCAGAATTTCAACGAGAATCTGAGCATCCTGATGATGCTCGGAGTCTATGCAGTGCTAATCAAGATCGAGCTCTCCATCTACACCGTGATCACGCTTTTCGGCGTGTTCGTGGCGGTCACCATGGCGATCGTGCGTGAACGTCACCACCTTAATATGCGCAGCGGACCTTTGCCGCAGATTCCCGCCGACACCAGCCATTGATTGGCAATGGGAATCGGCGGCATTCAAACGCGGCACGCCGCGTTGCGTCTAGCGTCTTAAACGCAGGTAAATTTCGGGCAGTTTCTTGGGCAGACTGTTGATGTGGTCGAGCACGAGGTAATGCCCCTGGCCGAAAATCTGTGGCAAGTACTGGTTGGCCATGGTGTCGACCGTGATGCAGAACGGATGCACGCCGCGCGTGACCGCTTCCTTCACCGCCATGCGCGTATCTTCGTGCAGATAACGCCGGTCGCCGCCGTCGTCGTAATCCTCGGGCCTTCCATCCGACAGGATCAGCAGCAGGCGGCGCCGGCTCTCGACGTCCGCGAATCGCGCCGTCGCATGGCGGATTGCAGCCCCCATGCGCGTGGCAAGACGCCCCGACATGCCGCCGATCACGCTTTTGATCTGCGTGGTAAACGGCTGGTCGAAATCCTTGATCGTGTAATAGGTCACGTTGTCACGGTACTTGGAGCAGAAACCGGCGATCGAGTACGCATCTCCGACTTCTTCCATGCTTTCTGCAAACAACAGCACGCCGGCGCGCACGCGATCGACCAGCCGCCCGCCGCCTTCGGGCAGATGCTGCATGATCGAAGTCGACATGTCCGCGAGTAACGTCACTGACACGTCGCGCTGCTTGTTCTCCCGGCGCCGGTAGATTGCCGCCTGCGGCGACATCCCCGCGCGTTGCTCGGCGACGTACTCGACCACGGCATTCAAGTCGATGTCATCCCCGTCGAACTGGCGTACCTTGGGCGCGAGCCGCGTCGGTTTCTGCGCCTGGATCGCTTTTTTGAGGCGCTTCAACGCCATTGCGTATTGCGAAGTCAGGCGGTTTGCTTCAGCGAGATTCGATTCGCCGAGCGGTTTCTCCTGCACCCAGCTCCAATTGCGCTTGTAGCGTCCTTCACGATAGTCCCATTCGGGATAGGGTTTGCCTTTATCGCCTCCTTGGCCGCCGCCCTCCGGCGTCGGAGTGCGCTGCAGCGACTGCCTGCTCGAGCCGGCGCTCTTGCCTTCGGCCGCCGCCAATTTTTCACGCTCGCCGCTTTGCTGGCCGCCGGTGTCGGCGTTTTGTTGCTCGTTCTGCTGCTGGTCGTCATCTCCCTCCTTGCTCTCACCCTCGGCGCCAGCCTGGGTTTGCTGCTCCTGCTCGTCCCGCGTCTGTGCGTGTGCCGAGCGCGCGGCATTCGGTGCGCGCCCCGGCAGATACGCGCTGCGAAAAATCTCCACATCGGTGAGCGCGGGCAAATCGGTGTCGCGATACAGCTCGTTGGCGATGCGAAAGGCGTCGGCAATCGTCGCATCTGACTCGAGCAGCCGGCACAGGCGCGGCTCGATGGCGGCCGCCTCCCCGTGCACAATGGCTAGCGCGCCGCGCACCGTCGCGAGCGCGGCATCATAGTAGGGCAGTGCCTCCGGCGGACGCACGCGATGCTCGAGGCCGGTTGCGAGCAGCCGGCTCAGGTAGTTCGGCACCACGCTCTGGACGCGGCTGTCGATACGCAAGTCTTCGCACAGATCGAACAGAAGCTGAAAACGCAAAAGGTCGTCGCCATAGCGCTCGAACAAGGGTGCCCACGCAATCGGACCCGCCGCCGGCAGCTCAACGCCGGCGTCGCGAAACAGCGCCTGCAGCGCGCTACGATCGAAGCTTCCGAAAACGAGACGCCCCGCAGCATGGAGCACCGCAAGAATCGCTTCGTCACGATCCGGCATCACCGCGGGTATGAACACGCTGCGGCCGTCGGTTTCCACGAACGGCCGGCCTTTTTCGGGCGACCATGCGCTTTCCTTCAGGTCGAACTGCCGCTCGTACCAGACTTCGAGCAGCAACGCGAGCAACCGGTTGCGCTCGCCCATGCGAAAACCGGGCAGATGATCGAGCAATACCGAGAGACTTTCTTCACTTTCGAGGCGAAAATAAGCCTCGCCGCGCGCGCGCGCGGCCTGAAGGATGTCGGCGCCGCGCGACGCCCACGGCAGTACCGCCTGTGCGCCGAGCAGGTTGCGCACACGAATCGCGCCGGCAAGATAAGTCGCGAGCATGAGCTTGCGCGACTCGAACAATTCTTCCATCGGCTCGCACAGCTGCTCAACGCCGGTAATGCCTTGGCGGCACGCGAGGTCGAGCACCGGCGTCGCGAAATAAGCGCGTGCGCTTTCGGTGTGCCGGCCGCACCAGACAAAACCGATTTCGGCCCAGCGGCGCTCGCCGGCATGGCCGAGAGCGCCGAATGCACGCGGGAGGTTTTTCATGAAACCCTCGATCGCGGGCGCCGATGCAGGCCATTGCACGAATCTAAGCGCCTGCTCCGTCCACGGCAATATCGTCTCGGAAACTTTTTCAGCTTCGCGGCTGCCGCGGATGAAGGTTCTTCCGGCATCGCGGTCATACGCGGTGAGCCGGAGCGCGGCGTCGAGCCAGCGCACGATGGTCTCATCGCTATGGTGCCGCAGCGCGGGCAGCGCATCGAGGACTTCGCGATGCGCGACGAAGCTCGTTTCGCTCAACCGCCGCAACGAGTCCTGAACTGCTGCGCTCATTCAGCGAAGTGCGCTTTGACGATTTCCATTAATGCTTCCGCCAGTTCGATGTCGTCGGTCAGCGGATTCACCATCGCGACCTGGCACGCATTCACCGGATCGAGGCCGGCATTCATCATGTTCGCGGCATACACGAGCGCGCGGGTCGAGGTTGCTTCCTCAAGACCGTGGTCCTTGAGCAGCCGCGCCTTGCGTCCCGTTGCGACCAGCTTGGCGGCAAGTTCCGGAGTCACTCCCGGCACTTCATTGAAAATAATCTTACGTTCGACGTCTTCCTGCGGAAAATCGAAGTTGATCGCGACAAAGCGCTGCTTGGTCGACGGTTTCAGGTCTTTCAAGACCGTCTGGTAGCCCGGGTTGTATGAAATCACCAGCAGGAAGTCTTCATGCGCCTCGATTTCCTGGCCTTTTTTTTCGATTGTCAGCTTGCGCCGATGGTCGGTCAGCGAGTGAATCACGACCGTCGAATCGGTGCGCGCCTCGACGATTTCGTCGAGGTAGCAGATCGCGCCGGCTTTTACCGCGCGCGTGAGCGGCCCGTCCTGCCACACCGTCTGCGCGCCCTCGAGCAGAAAACGGCCGACCAAATCCGAGCTCGTCAGGTCTTCATGGCACGACACGGTGACAAGCGGGCGTTTCAATTGATACGCCATGTGCTCGAGAAAACGCGTCTTGCCGCAGCCCGTCGGGCCTTTCAGCATCACCGGCAAGCGCTTGCGGTACGCCGCTTCGAAAATCGCGATCTCGCTGCCCTGCGGTTCGTAATACGGCGCGACGTCGCTTGCGAGCGGAATCTGGATAATATCGCGCTCGATGCCGCGCACTCGGTTTACTGCCGTTTTCATTCCACTATCCTCAATTGGATACTGCGTCCGCCCGACAATTGAGCGGTCAATGTGTACATTCTAAGAGAAGCACAGCGATAAGGGAATGACGATGCGAAAGCCTTCTGCTTCAGCTATCAGTCTGAAAATTCGCAGCAAAGCCGTGCTGTTGCGCTGACTGCTGACGCTATAGCACGACAGGCGTGTCGGGCAATTCGTTGGGATTGGCGCCGCGCGGCGGAAAATGTGCCGCCAGCAGCGCCGTCACGTCCCGGATGCCCGCCAGCGATCCCGCTTCGAAGTCGCGATTGCGGTAAGCATGCTCCATACGGCGGCAGATCGCGTCCCACTCGAGCTGCGGAACTTGAGCGCTGATGCCTCGATCGGCGACGATTTCGATGCGACGGTCGACGAGCTGCACGTAAATCAATACACCGCTGTTGTGCTCGGTGTCCCACACCCTTAGGCTCGAAAATACTTCGTGCGCGCGGTGTCTTGAGCTCTGCCCGCGCAGCAGCGCAAGCGGATGCAAGCCCGCTTCGAGCACGAAGCGCAGTTCGCCGTCGTGTGTTGTTTCCGAGGCGCGAATCGCAGCCTCAATGCTTTCAAGCGTCGCGCGCGGGAACGCGCGCGCGACAATCCAATGCGGCGCGAGGAGATGTTTGGCGGTGCGTTTCCAGTTCAAGTCACCAGCTCCCGCTCGCACCGCCGCCGCCCGAGCTGCCGCCACCGCCGCTGAATCCTCCGCCGCCACTGAATCCACCGCCGCCGCCGTATCCGCCGAATCCACCGCCAGGAGCAAAACCGCCGCCGCGCGTGCCGCCAAACAGCGAAATAATGAATGCAATGATCGCAACGATGATGCCGATCAACAACGCGCCGCCAAGGGTCCACGCGATGAAACCCGCGATCGCGCCGATGATGCCGGCGCCAGCAAATCGCCCGAAGATCGCACGCAATACGCCGCCGACCACAAACACCAGGATGAATCCAATGAACAGCAGCGAACTGAAATCGAAACCCCCGCCACTCGATTGCGCGCGCGGCTTGGGAGGCGGCAGCGGCTCGCCGTCGATGACTTTGATCATGCGTTCGACACCGGCGCTGATGCCGCCGTAGAAATCGCCCTGCTTGAAGCGTGGCGTGATGTCTTCCGCAATGATGCGCTTGGCGGTGGCGTCGTTGAGCGCGCCTTCCAGTCCATAGCCGACTTCGATGCGCAGTTTGCGGTCGTCTTTTGCGATCAACAGCAGCGCACTATCGTCGACGCCCTTGCGGCCGAGTTTCCACGTTTCCTCGACTCGCAGCCCATACTGCTCTACGGTTTCCGGCTGCGTCGTCGGCACGATGAGCACCGCGATCTGGCTTCCTTTGCGCGCTTCGAACGCGGCGAGCGTCTGTTCGAGCGCTGCCTGTTGCTGCGCCGATAGCGTCGCCGTCAGATCGGTGACGCGCGCTTTGAGCGGCGGCACCGCCACATCGGCAAGCGCCAGACACGCCGCAAGCAGCGCGGGCAGTACGCAAAGCGCCAGCACGACTCGCGGCCAGCATTGCCATTGCAAGCCGTGTTTCATGCAGTGTTCGATGTCGGCGGGTTTACTTGGCGGGTTCGCTGGGCGGGCTCGGCGGAATGGGCGCCTTCGGCGTCGCCGGCGCGGGTGTGGTGCCGAAATCGACTTTCGGCGCGGACGAGATTTCCTTCTCGTTCTCGACGGTAAACTGCGGTTTTTGCTTGAAGCCGAACATCATCGCCGTCAGGTTCATCGGAAACGAGCGTACCGTCACATTGTATTCCTGCACCGCTTTGATATAGCGGTTGCGCGCGACCGCGATACGATTCTCGGTGCCTTCCAGCTGCGCCTGCAAGTCACGAAAATTGGCGTCGGACTTCAACTGCGGATAGTTCTCCGCAACCACGAGCAGCCGCGACAACGCGGAAGTGAGCTCGCCCTGCGCCGCAACGAATTTCTGAAATGCCGCCGGATCGTTGACGAGCTCCGGAGTCGCCTGGATGCTGCCGACTTTGGCGCGCGCGTTGGTCACGCCGAGCAGGACATCTTTCTCCTGCTGCGCAAAGCCTTTCACGGTATTGACGAGATTGGGAACCAGGTCAGCGCGGCGCTGATACTGGTTCACGACCTCGGCCCAGCTTGCTTTGATCTGCTCATCGGACGATTGCAGCGTGTTGTAGCCGCAGCCACCCAGCCCCAGAGCTGCAGTACATAACATCAGCACGGCAAAAATTCGCTTCATGGTTCTCTCTCCTCGGAGTAATCAGCAGCGCTTAAATGGGGATGGGTTTAGTGCTTTGCAAGACCTTCATTGTCTCCACGGCAAAACACAAGTCTTCCCACGCCTTGGCTTTGTCGGGCAAGCTGCGCAAAAGATAGGCCGGATGATAGGTGATGATGAGCGGTATGTTTCGATATTCGTGCACTTTACCGCGCAGGCTGGCGATCGATGCGTCACGCCGCAACAGATTAACCGCCGCGACCTTGCCGAGTGCGATGATCAGTCTGGGCTTGATCAATGCGATCTGGCGGTGCAGGTACGGCTCGCATCGCCCGGCCTCAGCCGGCTCCGGATTGCGATTGCCGGGAGGTCTGCATTTCACGATATTCGCAATATAGACGTTGCGGCCGCGCTTCAAACTGATCGCAGCGAGCATGTTGTCGAGAAGCTTGCCGGCCTGCCCGACGAACGGTTCGCCTTTCGCGTCTTCGTCGGCACCCGGGCCCTCGCCGACAAACAGCCACTCGGCGCGCTCATCGCCGACCCCGAACACGGTTTTATTGCGCCCCTTGTGCAAGGGACACGCGATGCAGGCGGCAACGCTTTCTTTTAATTGCGGCCACTCCATCTGCGTGATCGCGGCAGCGCGCGCATCGAGCGGCAGCGCCGGCGTTGCATCCCTGATACTTCCCGCGCTGCTCCGCGGCGCATGCGACCCTTCCGCGACAGGATTGATTGCAGGCGCTGCGCGCGCATCCGGTGAAAGCGTAGCTTCGACCGTGGTGCCGGCCGCAATCGATTCGCGCAAACGCCAGTTCGGCCACAGGCCGAGCTCCTTCATTATCTCTTGGCGCCGTGTTGTCATGCGAGGACGAGCTCCATGATCACCGCGTCCTCGCGTCCACGCTGCGCCGGATAATAACCGTTGCGCGTCGCGATCTCGGCAAAGCCGGCGCCCGCGTAAAGCCTGCGCCCGGCAAGATTCGACGGGCGCACTTCGAGATAGATCTTGCGCACGAAGTAGTCACGCGCAAGCTGGATCAGAAAATTGAGCAGCTCGCGCCCGAGGCCGCGGCGCTGCGATTCGGCGGCGATGCTCAGATTAAGCAGATGCGCTTCGCCGGCTGCGATCATCATGACCCCATAGCCGACGATCGCGCCGCCGAGCTCCATGATCCAACAATGGTAGCCGGCGCTGAGCGAATCGCCGAAATTGCCGCGCGTCCATGGATGCGGATAAATTTCGCTCTCGATTGCGATCACGCTATCGAGATCATCGATAGTCATGCAGCGGTAGCGCGGCAGATTGTCGAGTAGCGCGCTCATCGTTTGCCTACCCGCGGCGTGCTCTTGCCGCGTTCGTCTGCCCGCGGCATGGTCTTGTCGCGTTCGTCTACCCGCGGCATGGTCTTGCCGCGCTCGTCCACCCGAAGGGCAATCTTATTGCGCACGTACAGCGGCGCCGCGTGCTCGGCCGCGATTGAATTGCCGCTTTGGAATTCAATCGCCGCGAGCACCGCAACCTCGCGCGCGTGCGGCGCCAGATCGGCGCGAACGCCGGCTAGCCTGCCGGCATAACGCCGCTCGAGCGCCTCGCGATAGACAGCAAAGCCGTTGCCGCACCCTGTCCACGAGCCTTGCGGCAGCTCCGGCGCCGCGCCGGGCATGCACAGGCTGGGCGCGTGGACCGCGTGCCAGCCGTCGCGGTATTCATAGGCGGCGTGATAGATTTCACCCATGCGCGCATCGAGGCAGCACACCGCGCGCGGCGCGTGCGACAGCTCCGCGAGTGCAAGCAGGGTGCCGATTCCCACTACGGGTACTCCGGCGCCAAACGCAATCCCCTGCGCCACACCGCACGCAATGCGCAATCCGGTAAACGATCCGGGACCTGCACCGAATGCAACGCCGTCGAGATCGGCCACTTTCAACCGATGCGTCAGCAGGAGCGCGTCTATCATCGGCAGCAGCAGCTCGGAATGGCGCTGGCCGGCGACGATTTCGCGCGCGTCCAGCTCGCCGTCGAGCCATAGCGCGGCGGAGCACAACTCGGTCGAGGTATCGAGCGCAAGGATTTTCAATTGGCGGACCGCGGCATGATCGAGAATCTCAAACCCGAATTTTAGCCGCTTTAGCAGCCTCACGCAGAACCCGCTTGTGATCGCGCCGCTGCGCAGCCGAAGATAAAGCACGGGATGACAAACTCGCGCGCAGCCGTTACGCTTCGCCCTTCACTTTCCATCTTGATTGCGAGCGCGCATGCGTGAATATAAAATTGCCGCGATCCCCGGCGATGGCATCGGCACCGAAGTCATTGCCGCCGGGCTGGAAGCGCTCACAGTACTCGCCGGCCGCGACGGTGGATTCAAGCTCCGTGTCGAGCATTTTCCGTGGAGCAGCGAGTACTACAAAAAGCACGGCTACTACATTCCCGAAGGCGGGCTCGACCAGCTCAAGAAGTTCGATGCGATTTTCTTCGGCGCGGTCGGCGCGCCCGACGTGCCCGACCATGTCTCGCTGTGGGGCCTGCGGCTGCCGATCTGCCAGGGCTTCGACCAGTATGCGAACGTGCGGCCCGCGCGCGTGCTGCCCGGAGTCAGAAGCCCACTCGTCGGGGGCGAAGGCATCGACTGGGTCGTTATCCGCGAGAACTCGGAGGGCGAATATTCGGGCAGCGGCGGCCGCGTGCACAAAGGGCTCCCCGAAGAGCTGGCCACTGAGACCTCCGTATTCACTCGCAACGGCGTAGCCCGCATTCACCGGTATGCATTCGAGCTCGCGAAAAAACGCCCGCGCAGACATCTGACTCTCGTCACCAAGTCCAACGCGCAACGCCACGGCATGGTGATGTGGGATGAGATTTTTTATGAGGTCGCACGCGGATATCCCGAGGTCGAGACGCAGCGCATCCTGGTCGATGCAATGACGACGCTAATGGTGTTAAAACCGCGGAGCCTCGACGTCATGGTCGCCACCAACCTGCACGCCGACATTTTGTCGGATCTTGCCGCGGCACTCTCCGGCAGCCTCGGCATCGCGCCAACCGCAAATCTGAACCCCGAGCGCAAGTACCCGTCGATGTTCGAGCCGATTCACGGCTCGGCTTTCGATATCACCGGCAAAGGCATTGCCAATCCGATCGCAACATTCTGGACCGCATCGATGATGCTCGATCACCTCGGTGAGAAAGAAGCATCGTTGAGGCTGATGAAGGCGATCGAGACCGTCACCGCGAAAAAGATACACACGCCCGATCTCGGCGGTGAAGCGACTACGGAGATCGTTACGTCAGCGGTGTGCGACGCGATTTAGAAGGGCACCCTTTCGACTGCGCGTCCTCGCTCAAAAGCCGTAAAGCCGCGCCGGATTATCCACCAGGATTTTTTTGCGAACCGCGGCGTCAGGCGCCCACTCGGGCAGCAGGTTCAACACGAGACCATCGTCGACCTGGAACAACGGCGAGACGCGCGTCGTGCTTCCGCCCACCGAATTCGGATGCGGCCAGTTCGTGCCCCAGATGATGCGATCGACGTTGGCTGCAATCAGCATCTGCGCGAGCGGCGCGAAATAGGCGTAGTTCTTGCGCGGGCCTGCGGTGACCGAGATCTTGACGTAGGCCTTGCCCGATCGCACGAGTTCCACCATCTCGGCAAAGCCGGGCTGCTGCACGCCAAGCTCTTCATTCGCGCCGCCGAAATGGTCGAACACGACCGGCACAGGCGAAGCGGCGATGATGTCCTTCATCGCGGAAATCATCGCCAGGCTTGTGTTCAGTTGGACGTGCCAGTTGCGGCTCTTCATGCGTTCGACGGCCGTCTGCAACCGCTGGCGGCCGACGCTCGGATCGTTGGTGCCTCCGGTCGAAAGATTTAGCCGGATGCCACACATTCCGAGTCGGCCCATCGAGTCAAGCTCGTTTTCTGTCGTCTTGTTGTCGATCACGGCGACGCCGCGGGCATCGGCGCCGCGCGCCTTCATGCCGTAGAGCGTGGCCGTATTGTCGGTGCCGTAGACGCTCGGCGTAACGATGACCACGCGCTGGATGTGCAGCGCCTTGTGTAGCGCCGCCATCTCTTCGGGCAGTGCCATCTCGGGCGTATAGACGCGGCCTGTGAACCACGGAAATTTCTCGGGATCGCCATGAATGTGCGTATGGCAATCGCACGCCCCGGCAGGCACGTCGAAGTTTACCGGCGTTGCGGGCTGCGAGGCCTTGGCAAAACCGAAATGGGTGTTGGTGAGCGTGCCGGCGGCAACTGCGGCAACCATGAAATCGCGTCTGGTAATCATAGTTTTTCTCCCTGGATTGGATTCGCGTTGTTCTTGTGCGTACATACGTTACGCCCGGCGCGGGATCAACGCAATTCAATGCCTTACTGGTGCCACTGAGAGGCGGCGGGAAAGAGCGTCGCTTCAGCTTTGGCCTTCACGGCAGAGCGCAGAGCTCCTACGGGTGATTCAGATCACGCTGACGGTGCCGGCCGGACAAAAACGGCAATCTATGCATAACCGGTTTTGGAGGTGGACATGAAACGGTTTGCCTTGATCAGTATTGTCTGGTTCGCTTTTCCGCTTGCCTGCGAGGCCGATATCTATAAGTGCACGAATGCGGACGCGATTGTCTATCAGGATTCGCCGTGTGCCGAAGGGCGCAGTCAGACGCGCGTCGCGGTTGCCACTCAATCCGTGCGCCTGGATGTCAACGGCGCGAGCCCATTACTTTCGGGACGCGAAGCGCGGCCGATACTGCCGGTGGGACGAACCACGCTAAGCCTCGGCATGTCGGACGATGAAGTTCTTAACCTCCCGAGTTGGGGACGGCCCAAGAAAATAACGCGCAACAAGGCGAATCGCGTCTGGCACGAACAGTGGGTATACGTTTCACCCGCAGAAGGCGAAAAACATCTGCTTTTCGCGAATGGCAAATTGACGGCTATTGAAACTGAGCGCGTTGAGACTGCTTCGCTACAACTGGTATCGGTAACGCGGCCGTAAACAGTCTTCATGCCGCTGAAGGGTTAACGCTTACCGATACGCCAGCTCGCGCAGCTGCCGCTCAAGATCGTCCGGAATTTCGATTCCGCTTTGCAACGCTTTAGCAACTAACGCGTGGCGGCGATCGCCCGGGAGCCGTACTCCTTCGTCTTCGAGCATCGCCGCCACCAGCGTTTCCACACGCTCGAAATAAACGTCGCGTCCGGCAAGCGCGGCCGGATCGATCGCGAGAAACGCCTGGCCGAGCCGCAGCGGCGGGCCGTCGGCAGTGTGCATCGATGCGACTTCGTGCGACAGCGCAGCACCCGCCAGCGCGCAACACAAGAGCTCGACCGCGAGTGCGAGCATCGTGCCCTTGAGCCCGCCGACCGCGTAAAGGCTGCCGCCGACGAGGATCTTCTGCGGGTCGGTGGTCGGATGGCCATCCTTATCCATGCCCCAGCCTTCGGGTATCGGCTTGCCTTCTTTAGCGAGCAGCATGATCTGGCCGCGCGTGACCTGCGTCAGCGAGAGATCAATCACGAGCGGTGACCCTCGCCATTGCTCATTCACGAAGCCATCCGAAGTGGAAGCGAGGGTTTGGGCGCGCTGCCCGCGAACGGCCGGCTCCGCCGGTAACGAGTCCGCGCGCCGTTCCTTCCGCGGGAAAATCGCCGCGACCGGATTGGTGCCGAAAAGCGGGCGCTTGCCGCCCCAAGCCATGATGGCGGCGGATGCGTTGCTGAACGCGAGCCCGACCATGCCAGCTGCCGCGACCGGTTCGAGCAGGATGCCGAGCGCGCCGCAATGATGGCTGTTGGTGACGCCGGCAAAGCCGGTTCCGTGGTTGCGCGCGCGCGCTATTGCCTGCTCAACCGCATATTCGCAGGTTTCGAAACCGAGTCCGTTGCCCGCGTCGATCAGGCACGCAGCCGGCTTCTCGTTGATGATTTTCGGCACCGCAGCGCCGTTCGCGCGTCCTGAGGCAAGATGACCGCAGTACGAAGGCACGCGCATGACGCCGTGCGTGGCAAGCCCCTGCGCTTCAGCAGCTACTAGGTATTTCGCGGTCACGCGCGCCATGCTTGCGGATGCGCCGCTCGCTCGCAGTGCAGCGGCTGCGAGCACGGTGAGCTCGGCAATCGGTATGAGTGCCATGGGTCAGGTATATTTTCTTTTACCGCTACAGCATCGAGCGGATGATGCCGCCCTCGACGCGCTGCGCCGCGCCGTTGATGGCCGAGGCGTTGGCCGAACACAGGAACACCACCTGATCGGCGATCTCTTTGGCGGTAGCGAAACGCTGTAGTAGGGAATTGTGCGCTTCCCCGCGAAAGTAATCGGTCTTCATGGTCTCAACCGCGACGCCCTGGCTCTGCGCCATTTTGGTTATAAAAACCTCGACGCCTTCGCTCCACGTCGCCCCGGCGAGCACGCTGTTGACGGTGACGCCCGTGCCCTTCGTCAACTCCGCCAACCCTCTCGCAATCGAAACCAGCGCGGCCTTGCTCATCGCGTAATGGAGCATGAGAGGATTGGGTTTGGCGCTCTGCTCGGAGGCAATAAACACGATGCGACCGCTGTTGCGCTTAAGCATATCCGGCAGAAACGCCTTGCTCATGCGCACTGAGCTCATCACGTTCAGTTGAAACATCGCTTGCCAGTCGGCATCCTCCAGCTCGGCGAGCGGCTTGATTTCGAAATAACCGACATTGTTGACGAGGATGTCGAGTGGACCGATGGCATTGACGCGCGCAGCCACCCCGTCGGCGCCGGCCGCGGTCGCCATGTCGCCTTCTACGCCGAACGCGGCGCCGGATGCCTTCAGCGCGTCCACTGCCTGACCGACGCGCGCCTGGGCGCGGCCGTTGATGACGACCCGCGCGCCCTCTTCGAGTAGCCCCTTGGCGATCGCGTAGCCGATGCCCGCAGTCGAACCGGTCACCAACGCGAGCTTGTTCCTGATGCCCAGATCCATGGTCGATCAATCAACCTTGACGCCTGCATCCTTCACGACTTTCGACCACTTTGGAATTTCCTTGCGAATGAACGCGCCGAATTCTTCCGGTGTATTCGCGACGATGTCGCCGCCTTCGCCCGCGAAACGCTCTTTGATATCCGGCTGTTTGAGCACGCGCACGATGTCGGCGTGCACCTTCGCGACAATGTCTTTCGGCGTGCGGGCCGGCATCAGCACGCCGTACCAGTTCACGGCCTCGTAACCTGCGACACCGCTCTCGGCTACCGTCGGCACATTCGGCAGCGGTGCGAGACGCTTGCCGCTGGTGACGCCGAGTGCGCGCAATTTGCCGCCGTTGATCAGCGGCAATGCCGGCGGCATGCTGCTCGCGTATATGGTGATCTGACCGCCGATCAGTTCAGTCAGGGCGAGCGAGGCGCCCTTGTAAGGAATATGCAGCATGTCGATCTTCGCCATGCTCTTCAGCATTTCGAGTGACAGATGGCCAATGGTGCCGTTGCCGGGTGAGCCGAAGGTAACCGCGCCGGGCTTGGCTTTGGCGTACGCGATCAGCTCTTTGGCATTTTTCGCCGGAAACGACGGATGCGACACGATCACGTTCGGCGCGGTGATGACGAGCGTGATCGGCTGCAGGTCCTTGACTGGATCGTAAGGCAGCTTGGCGTACAGCCCGGGCGCGACCGCGATATTCGATGCCTGCCCCAGCACGATGTTATAACCGTCGGGCGGTGCTTTCGCCGCGATCCCGAGACCGAGCGTGCCGCCCGACCCCGGACGATTGTCGGCGATGACCTGTACGCCCCACACTTCGGTGAGCTTCGCCGCGATCGTGCGCGAAATCAGGTCGGTGCCGCCGCCGGGCGGGAATGGCACGTACCAATGCACCGGTTTGCTCGGGTACGCATCGGCGCCGAAACATCGCGCGGCAGCAAACAACATAACCGTTGCAACTAGAACTTTTTGCATAACGCTCCTTGTTTTGTCGGCGTCACGCGGCGCGCGCGACGCCTTCGTTGACCAGAATTTCGATTTGCTGCGGTGCATAGCCGAGTTGAGCCAATAGCTCGCGCGTATGCTGTCCGATGTGCGGCAGATCGAGGCGCGTGCCGAGGCGGTTGCCGTCGATTTCAATCGGCAATACCGGCACCTGCGTCTTGACTCCGTTCATCAGCGTGATGCCCGTCATGCCGTTCGATGCCTTGAGATGTGGATCGTCGAAAAGGTCCTCGGGCTTCGCGATCGGCGCGAACGGCAACCCGAGTTCCTCGCATTTGGCCATCACCTGCGGCTTGGTCAGCTGAGCGAAAATCCCGGTCACGATTGGAATCACGCGCGGCCTCGCCTCGACGCGCTGCGGATTGGTTTTGAGCGACGGGTCGGAGAGCAGATCGGCAAGCCCGAACGCCTCACAGAATACTTTCCACTGCGTGTCGGTGACAACGCCAACGAATACCTGCTCGCCGTCGCTCGTCTTGAAGGTGTCATAAACCGCCCACGCGCGAATGCGGTCGGGCATCGGCACCACCGGCGTGCCGGTCATGAAGCCTTCGATCATGTGCTGCGCCACCAGGAATACGTTGTTCTCGAATAGTCCGCTCTGGACATACTGGCCCGCGCCGGTTTCCCTGCGCTGATAGAGTGCCGCGAGGATCGCGATCGCGCCGAACATGCCGCCCATGATGTCGTTGACCGACGCGCCGGCACGGATCGGCTTGCCCTTGCCACCGGTCATGTAAGCGAGTCCGCCCATCATCTGCACCACCTCGTCCAACGCGGTGCGATGCTCGTACGGGCCGGGCAGAAAACCCTTGTGCGAGCAGTAGATGATGTCCGGCTTGATTGTTTTGACTGCGTCGTAGCCAAAGCCGAGCTTGTCCATCGCGCCGGGACGGAAGTTCTCGCTCACTACATCGGCGCTCTTGATAAGCTTCAGCACGATCTCGCGCCCGGCCGGCGACTTGAGATCGACCGCGAGGCTTTTCTTGTTGCGGTTGTAGGTCGGGAAAAAACCCGCGCCCGAGGCGGTCAGCTTGCGCGTGTGGTCGCCTTCGAGCGGCTCGACCTTGATTACTTCGGCGCCCAGATCGGCAAGCACCAGTCCGCAGGTCGGGCCCATCACCATATGCACGAATTCAACGACGCGCACGCCATCGAGTGGCAGTTTTTTGCTCATGGATTTATTTCCTTTGACTCGCCGGGGCGAAATCTTTGTTGCTGACGCCGGCTGCAGCGACATAGCCATAAAGCGGCTCGCCCGGGATGCTCTCGACGAGGAGCGAGCGGACCGCAATCAGCTTGTCCAGATCGATGCCGGTGCGATACCCCATGGCTTCGAGCATGAACACCAGATCCTCAGTCACGATATTGCCGGTCGCAC
>Ga0070681_10001442_pt1 | contig 20934 bp, 23 predicted proteins | sample KBSC83BmetaG_FD_65650 | JGI IMG/M metagenome (GOLD analysis project Ga0070681, IMG submission 65650) | Corn rhizosphere microbial communities from Kellogg Biological Station, Michigan, USA - KBS C8-3B metaG | ecosystem: Host-associated > Plants > Roots > Rhizosphere | place: USA: Michigan... | reverse complement strand
GCGGCGGCGCGCGCGAGGCTGAAGAAGGCCGGCGGCCATCCGGAGAAGACGGCGGTCGAAGTGGCGGCGGTCGCCGAAGTGCTGATGACGTCGCTGCCGAGCGCGCAGGCACTGCACGACGTCGCCGGCGAGCTGACCGGCAAGGGGCGCGTCGTGATGGAGACCAGCACGCTGCCGATCGAGGAGAAGGAGAAGGCGCGCGCCGCGTTGGCGAAGAAGGGCATCACCCTCCTCGACTGCCCGCTCTCCGGCACCGGCGCCCAGGCGCGGGCCAAGGACCTGGTCATCTTCGTGAGCGGCGAGAAGGCCGGCTTCCGCAAGGTCGAGCCCTTCCTCGGCGGCTTCACGCGGGCGCACTACTACCTCGGCGAATTCGGCAACGGCAGCCGGATGAAGTTCGTCGCCAACCTGCTGGTCGCGATCCACAACGTGTCCACGGCCGAGGCTTTCGTGCTGGGCATGAAGGCCGGGCTCGAGCCGAAGACGATCTTCGAGGTGATGGCGAACAGCGCCGGCGCCTCGCGCATGTTCCAGGTGCGCGGCCCGCAGATGGTGGCGAACGACTACGACAGCGCGACGATCAGCGTGAAGCTGTTCCAGAAGGACATGAAGATCATCGGCCAGTTCGCCACCGAGCTCGGCGTCTCCACGCCGCTCTTCAATGCCTCGGCCGCCATCTACAACGCGGCGATGGGCCAGGGCCTCGAGGGAAAGGACACCGCGGCCGTCTGCGCGGTGCTCGAGAAGATGAGCGGAGTGCGGCGCTAAGGGCGCTTCAGCTGCCGCTGGCTCGCGAGGCGCAGCCGCACTCCGCCGCGTGCAGCGCGGCGGTGAAACTCATAATACTGCCGCAAGGAGATCTCACCATGAACGACTGGAAGAACATCCGCAACTGGACGAAGGAAGAGATGATGAAGCGCGTGGCGCGCTTCAAGAAGCTGAAGGGCTCCGACGGCGGCCTGCCCGACAGCCCGCTGCCCGAGTGCCGCCGCAAGCTCTACGCGGTGATCGGCTTCCAGCCGCCGATGTCCGATAACGCCGCGACGACCTCGCCGGTCGGCGCCGATGCCTCCGCCATGCCGGCCATTTCCATTGCGGAAGGGTTCAATCTCGGCTACTGCAAGGCAAGGCCCGGCTGCGGTCCGCTGATGCACAACCACGACACGAACGAGACCTTCATCGCCATGACCGGGCGCTGGCGCTGCGAGTGGAACGAAGGCGACGCGATGCAGTCCGTCGACCTCGACCCCTACGACGTGATCTCGTTCCCGGTCGGCGTCGCGCGCCGCTTCATGAACGTCACGTACGACGAGCCCGGCAAGGAGCATCTCCTGATGTTCATCATCGGCGGCGACCAGCCGCAGGCCGAGTTCACGCCCGACGCGATGCGGCGCTGCGAAGCGTACGCACGAGCACGAGCGCAACGAACGCCGTCGCCAGCGAAAACGTCGCCGCGCATGCCGCGCGCGCAAGCGGCGAAGGGTGGTCCTGCGCGTAGCGCGTCGCGGCGTACGCCAGCGCGTCGAGCGGGAAGGTAAAGGCCCACCACGGCGGGCCGAAGGGCCAGCGCCAGAAGCGCCGCGACACGACGAGGAGCGCGGCGCCGAGCGCGAGCGCGAAGAAGTACAGCGCCTCGAGGAAGCCGAGCTGCGGATAGAGCGCGATGCCGTTCGCGTAGATGAGCGACGGCGGCACGAGCAGGATCAGCCACGTCGGTCGCAGCGCATCGGGCAGCGGCGGCCCGGCGATCACGCGGTAGAAGAGGATCGCCATCAGGATCGGAGCGATCGTCGCCGAGATGCCGAAGGCGAAATGCGCCGGCGCGGCGAGGCCCAGGCCGATCGCCGGCCCCGGCACGACGATGCCGCCGACGAACAGGATCAGCCAGCCGGCGTTCACCTGCGCGAGCTCGATGCCGCCGGAAAGCAGGCGCGTCAGGCCCCACACCTGGAACGCGATCAGCAGCGCGAAGCTCAGCCACCAGAGCGCGCGCCCGGCGAGCGGGAAATATGCGCCGATTCCTCCCGCGACAAGCGACATGCCGACCGGGAAGGCGCCGCAGAAGCCGAGCGTCAGCGGGTTGACGAAGTCCTCGCGCACGGCGCGCGGCGCCCGCGCGAGCTTGATCGCGTAGAGCACGACGAGGATGCCCAGCGCGACCAGTCCCGCCAGGACCCAGGGCTCGGTGAAGTAGGCCGGCGCGCGGAACACGCCCGGCCACACCGGCGCCGCGGCGCGCGCGGTCAGGCCGAGCCCGGCGAGGCCCATGACTGCGCCGTACAGGCCGACGTGGACGTGGCGCAGCGCCGGCTTCAAGTGCCGAGGTAGTAGCTCTTCACGAGCTCGTTCTGCTCGAGCTCCTGTACGCCGCCGCCGAAGACGATCTCGCCGTGCACGATGATGTAGCCGCGGTCGGCGATGCGGATCGCCTGGTGGAAGTTCTGCTCCGCCATCAGCACGGTGAGCCCGTATTGCTCCTTGAGCTCCTTTATCTTCGTGATGGTGTGCGACACCAGGATCGGCGCCAGTCCCACCGACGGCTCGTCGACCAGAAGAAGCTTGGGCGCCGACATGAGCGCGCGCGCGATGGCGAGCATCTGCTGCTGTCCGCCCGACATCGAGCCGGCGAGCTGGCGGCGCCGCTCCTTCAGCACCGGGAACGCCTCGTAGCAGAACTGCCTGTTCTTCTCGATCTCGCCGCGCGCCAGGGGCCGGAACGCGCCGAGCAGCAGGTTCTCTTCCACCGTCAGCCGCGGGAAGAGGCGCCGGCCCTCGGGCACCATGGCGACGCCGAGGTTGACGATCTGCTCGGTCGAGAGCCGCGTCAGGTCATGGGCTTGCCCATCCAGCGTCAGCACTAAGGAGCCGGCCGTCGGCCGAACCATGCCCATCACGCACTTCATCAGCGTGCTCTTGCCATTGCCGTTGGTGCCGAGCAGCGCCACCGTGGCACCGCTGGTGACCGACATGGAAACGCCGTGCAGGGCGCGCACGGCGCCGTAGCCCGCGTCGACGCCCCTGACGGTGAGCTCAAGCGCCAAGGTAAGCCCTCTGCACTTCCGGGTGCTGCACGATCGACTGCGGCGTGCCCTCGCAGATGATCTTGCCGGCGTCCAGGCAGACCACGCGCTGCGAGAAGCGCATCACCGCCTGCATGATGTGCTCGATCATGATGATGGTGATGCCCGCCTCGTTCAGGCGGAACAGGATGGCGAGCACCTCGTCCACCTCGGCGCCGGAGAGGCCCGCCATCGCCTCGTCGGAGATGAGGAGCTTCGGGTTCGCCGCCATCGCGCGCGCGAGCTCGAGCTTGCGCAGCTCGACCTGCGAAAGCTGCGCGGCATGCTGGTGCGCCTTCGGCGCGAGGCCCATGCCCTTCAGGATGTCCATCGCCTTGTCGGTGCCCTCGGCGTCGCTCAGGTGGACGACATAGGCGGAGGGCACCAGCAGGTTCTCGAGCACCGTCATGGTGTGGAACGGGCGCGGCACCTGGAAGCTGCGCGCGATGCCGAGGCGAGTGCGCTGGTGCGGCGCGAGCGGCGTCACGTCGCGGCCGTCGAACACGATGCGGCCCGCCTCGTTGCGCAGCAGGCCCGAGATGCAGTTGATGAGCGTGGTCTTGCCCGAGCCGTTCGGGCCGATCAGGCCGAAGCGCTCGCCGCGCGCGATCTCGACGGTGACGCCGGACAGCGCGGTGAAGCCGCCGAAGTGCTTCGAGACGCCGTTTACCTTCAGGAGGGCTTCAGCCATCGCTTGAAGAGGCCCATGACGCCTTCGGGCGCGAGCACGACGAAGAGGACGAGGAGGACGCCGACGATCAGCACGTTCACCTCGCCGGAGATGGTGACGGTGATGATCTGCTGCAGGGTGCTCAGGATCAGGGCGCCGATGATCGGCCCGCCCCAGTGCGACATGCCGCCGATGATCGCACCGCCGAGCGAGGAAACGGTATAGGCGAGGTTGAAGGTCGACGCCGGCTCGATGAAGCTGAGGTACATCGGCATCGGCGCGCCGCCGGCCGCGAGCAGCGCGCCCGAGACGACGCACGCGAAGAGCTTCAATTTCAGGGTGGGGACCCCGTTGGCCTCCGCCGCCTCCTCGCTGTCGCGCAGCGCGCGCAGCCCGCGGCCGATCCACGAGCCCTGCACGTAGCGCGCCACCGCGACCGAGACCACCGCCATGATCGCCATCACCGCGAAAAGCATGCGCGTATAGCTCGTGAACGGCGCCATCACCTCCGGGCGCTGCAGCTGCAGGCCCGTGGCGCCGCCGACGTAGCGCCAGTTGATGGCCAGCGTCTCCATGATGAAGACGACGGCGACGGTGGCGATGGCAAAGAAGATGCCGCGCAGCCGCAGCGTCAGCAGTCCCACGCCCAGGCCGAGCAGCGCGCCCATCGCCGCGCCGGCGAGGATCTGGACCACGAGCGGCGCGCCGATCGCCTTGAACAGCACCACGGCGGTGTACGCGCCGACGCCGATGAACGCCGGCGGCCCGAAGTTCACATAGCCGGCGTAGCCGCCGAGGATGTTCCACGCCGTGGCGAGCACCACGGCGGTGAGAATGACGTACGCGGCGAAGAAGAAATACTCGTTCACCGGGCTGAGCGCGAAGCCGATCGCGACCACGAGGAAGACGGCGGCGCCGATCCAGAACTTCATCGCCCGAACAGTCCTTGCGGCCGGATGCCCAGCACCAGGAGCAGCAGGCCGAACGCGACGGCCGGCGCCCACGAGGCGCCGAGGAACATGAGGACGATGGACTCGGCCACGCCGAGGATCAGGCCGGCGACGAGCGTGCCGGTCATGCTGCCGAGGCCGGCGAGCACCACCACGCAGAACGTGCGCCCGATGTAGACGCGGTCCATCGACGGGTCGACCGGGCCGACGACGATCAGCATGGCGCCGGCCACCACGCTCACCGCGGTGGCGATGCCGAAGGCCCACTGCTTGATCCGCACCGGATTCGCGCCCATCAGGCGCAGCGCCGGCTCGTCCTGCGCGACCGCCTTGATGGCGCGGCCGGTGAACGTCTTCGACAGGTAGACCGTCAATGCCACGCTGAGCACGATCGCGACCGTGAAGGCCATCAGCATGCGGTACGGAATGCGGTAGTCGCCGAGCTCGAGGCTGGTGCCGATGTAGTCGGCGCTGACCGAGCGCTGGTCCGCGCCAAACACCAGGATCAGGCCGATCTCGATGATGAAGGCGACGCCGAAGAAGAAGGCGAGGCCGCGCACCCCCGCCTCCGTGCCGCGCTTCTCGAACGTCTCGTAGTAGAACCGGTAGAGCAGCACGCCGATGAAGAAAAAGACCGGCATCAGCACGATGCCCGACAGGATCGGGTCGAGCCCCAGGCTGGCGACGAGATAGGTGATGTAGGAGCCGAGCACCATCACCGCCGGATGCGCCACATTCGGCACGTCGAGCAGGCCGAACGACACCGAGAGTCCCATGCTGACCGCGGCGTAGAACCCGCCCAGCAGGATGCCGAAGATCAGCGCTTCAAAAAGAAGGTCTAGCGAAAACATTCAAAAAAACGGCGCGGGGTTGCCGCGCCGTTCTCTCACTTGCCGCTGCCTTACGCCTTGCCCGCAGCTGCCTTGCGCGCCTTGTCGTAGGGCGTGACGGCCTCGCCGGTCTTGTAGGCCTCCGGGTAGATCACGATCTGCTTGCCCGGGTTCCGGAACTGCTCGACGTCCTTGTCCACCACGCCGCGGAACTGCGCCTGCACCACGCGCGGGTTGGCCCACTCGCCGTTCTTGTCGTACTTGATCGGGCCGACGATGGTGCGCATCTCGTGCGTGCGCAGGTACTGCGCGAGCTTGGCGTCCTCGATGCTGTTCGTGCCGTTCACCGCCTGCTCGAGCATCTGGCCGATGGCGTAGTTGAACGGCGGCAGGTAGAAGCCGAGCGGATCCACCTTCGCTTCCTTGGCGCGCGCGGCATAGCGCTTGAGGAAGTCGTCGATGCCCGGGTACTTCATGCCCGGCACGTACGAGTTGTAGTTGGTGAAGCCGTTCATCAGGCTGCCGAGCGAGGACATGATCGGGGTGAACTGCAGGCCCACCATGCCGCCGCCGATGATCTGCACCTGGGAGCCGACGCCGATCTCGTTCACCGCGCGCACGATGGCGACCGAGTCGTTCGGGTAGGACATGAAGAAGACCAGCTCGGGCTTCGCCGCGCGGATGGCGCGGATGAGCGACGAGAAGTCGGTGGTGGTCGGCGGATAGTTCTGGTCGTAGACCGACTTGAGGCCCGCCTTCTTGGCGAGCACGCGCGCGCCGTTCGCCAGGTTCTGCGCGAATTCCTGGTCGGCGGCGAGCACCGCGATCGACTTCGCGCCGGCCTTCTGCCCCGCCTTGATGAAGCCGTCGGACCAGCTCGAGGCGTCGTTCCACGGCGAGTTGTTGAACCACATGTCGTGCTGCACCTTCGCGTTCACCTGGAACGAGAAGTTGCCCATCAGCAGCTTGTGGCGCTCCTTCACCATCGGCATGATCGGCGCGGTCGGCACCGTGCCGTACGGCGCGATGAGGAGGTCCACCTTGTCGACGTCGAGCAGCTTCGTGTAGATGCCGGGGACGTTCGCGGGGTTGGTCTGGTCGTCGTAGACGATGAACTCGACGCGCCGGCCGAGCAGGCCGCCGCGCACGTTCACCTCGTCGACCCACATGCGCAGCGCGACGAGCGCCGCCTGGCCGCCGGCGCCGAGCGAGCCGGTCTGCGGCATGCTCATGCCGATCTTGACGGGGTTGGACTGCGCGCGGGCGCGGCCGACGGGCAGCGCTGCCGTCAGCGCGGCAGCGCCGGCAACGCCCAGGACTTTCCTGCGGGTAAAACTCATTTGGACCTCCTCCTTTGCGCTGGATTGTAGTCAATCTTCAACAGCCGTGCGGCATTGCCGCCCTGAATCGCCTCCCGTTCCGCCTTCGACAGCCCCTTCACCCCGTCGATGAACTCGACCGGCCGCTCCATCCCCATGTCGTACGGATAGTCGGTGCCGAGCAGCACATGGTCCGCCCCGAAGCGGGCGATGAGGTGGGCGAGCATGCCGTGATCGAAGGTGATGGTGTCGAAGTAGAACCGCTCGAGATAGGTCGAAGGCTTGCGTTTCATCCGCCCGTGCGTGTCCGGCCGCGCCTTGTACGCGTGGTCCATGCGCGCCCAGTAGTGGGCGAGGTAGCCGCCGCCGTGCGGTAAGACAACCTTAAGTTTCGGATGGCGCTCCATCACGCCGTCGAAGATCAGGTGGCTGGTCGCCACGGTGGTCTCGAGCGGGTTGCCGATGATGTTCGAGAAGTAGTGATCCACCAGGCGCTCGCCCTGCGTGAAGCCGATCGGATGCATGAAGATCACGCTGCCAAGCGCCTCGGCCTTGGCGAAGAACGCCTCGAGGTTGAGCTTCGCGTCGCTGAGATCCATGCCGCGCACGCTCGGGTTGATCTCCACGCCGCGCATGCCCAGCTTCTTCATGCAATGCTCGAGCTCGCTGACGGCGAGCGAGACATCCTGCAGCGGGATGGTGCCGAGCGCGACGAAGCGGTCGGGATGCTGCGAGACGATCTCGGCCAGGCGCTCGTTGATCTGGCGCGACAGCTCCTGCCCCATGCCGGGATCGGTCCAGTAATAGGTCTGGTGCGGCGCGGGCGAGACGGCCTGGATGTCGACGCCCATCTTGTCCATCTCCTTCAGCCGCACGGCGATGTCGGTGAGCTTGGCGCCGCGCTCCTTGCCCTGGCTCACGTTGGCCGCGCGCGTCGCCGCGTTCGAATACACCGCCATCGGCTCGTGCTGCGCGGGATTGAGCGGTGTCACTCTTTCCGCGACCTGCGTATTCAAATAGTGGCAGTGGATGTCCACGCGCAGCGAGCTGCCGCGTTTCTTGACTACGGCCCTGGAGGAATTCGAAGCCGGAGCACAGCTGTACATCATCGTTTGACCCTTTTTGGAATTTGCGTGAGTTCGAACTGTTTCTTCGGCAGGCAGGCAGAAATGAAATCCAAGGACACCGCCTCCATTCGCACGCTGCGTCGCGCCTTGGCGACGCTCGGCAGCGAGGAGCGGCTGGCTGCGGAGCTGCAGGTATCCGTGCTCGACGTGTCGAGCTGGCTCTCCGGCGAGCGCGTCGCGCCGAGCGAGGTGTTCATCAAGGCGCTCGACATCGTCGCCAGAACACGCCCGGGTTCTGCGTGATCAGGAAGCTGGATGTTCGCGCGACGAGCACGATGCGCTGACGCTCGCTCTTCGCAGTTTTCATCCCCGGCGCACTTTAGCGAAGGACCTTGACGCCGTACAGGCGTTGTTCCAACAATGGGTCTTCGTCCAGGAGGAAGCCCAGCCATGCCCCCCGTCCTAGCCGCGGCCCTCGCCGCCGCTCTTTTATTGCCCGGCGCGGCCGCGCTCGCCCAGTATCCCGCGAAGCCGATCCGTCTCATCGTGCCCTACCCGGCCGGCGGCGCCACGGATTTCTTCGCACGCCTCGTGTTCCCGAAGGTCGGCGACGCGCTTGGCCAGCCGGTCGTAGTCGAGAACAGGCCCGGCGCCGGCACGGCCATCGGCGCGAGCGAGGTCGCGCGCAGCGCGCCTGACGGCTACACCATCCTGCTCGGCGATGCGGGCACCTACGCCTTCAACCCGACGCTCTACAAGAAGCTGACCTACGATCCGGCGAAGGACTTCGCGCCGATCAGCCTCACGGGCCGCTTCGCGCTCATCCTCGCGGTCAATCCGACGGTGGTGAAGGCCGGCTCGGTGAAGGAGCTTGCCGAAGCGGCGAAGCGCGAGCCCGGCAAGATCGACTACGGCGCGCCGGGGCCGGGCAGCCCGATCCACCTGGCGATGGAGCTCTTCAAGCAGCGCGCCGGCGTCTCCATGACGCCGATTCCGTACAAGGGCGGCGCCGACGCGCTTTCCGATCTGATCGGCGGCCGCATCGGCGCGCTGTTCCCGGACATCGCGACCGGCCTGCCGCAGATCCGCGCCGGCAAGATCAAGGCACTGGCGGTGGCGAGCGAGAAGCGGGTCGCGGCGCTGCCGGACCTGCCGACAGTCGGTGAATCGGGCTATCCCGGCTTCGAGGCCTGGGCCTGGCAGGGCTTCGTCGCGCCGGCCGGCACGCAGCGTGACGTGGTGATGAAGCTGAACGGCGCGTTCGCCAAGGTCATGAGCGATCCGGCGATCCAGCAGCGCCTCTCCGAGAGCGGCTTCGAGCCGCAGACCAGCACGCCCGAGCAGTTCTCGGCGTACATGAAAAGCGAGATCGCCAAGTGGGCGAAGGTGATCCGCGACAGCCACATCAGCCTGGACTAGCGCGATGCGACTCGTCAGCTACGGCAGCAAATGGGAGGAGCGCGCGGGCATCCTCGCCGACGGCGCGATCGTCGACCTCGAAAGCGCGCTGCGCGCGAGCGGCGCGGGCCGGCCGGTGAGCGACGTGCGGCTGCTCCTCGAGCAGGCCGACTGGCGGCGGGTCCTCGACCGCGCCTACGCGGCGCGCGCCAGGGCCGAAACGGTCGACCCGAAGTCGGTGCGGCTCGGCGCCCCGGTGCCGTCCGCACGCCAGATGCTGATCGCCGGCGCGAACACGAAGTCGCACATCGCCGAGGCAGCGCCGGTGCTGAAGGATCCGCGCGCGCCGCGCGAGCCGATGATCCTCGCGAAATCGGTGTCGAGCCTGTGCGGCCCGTACGACGACGTGATTCATCCGCCCGAGACGAAGAAGCTCGACTACGAGATCGAGCTGGGCGTGGTCATCGGCCGGCGCTGCCGGCGGGTCAAGGAAGCCGAGGTGCGCGACTACATCGCCGGCTACATGACCTGCAACGAGATGTCGGCGCGCGACATCCAGCTCGCCGAGCACGAGGAAAACCCGTTCTACCGCGTGCACTTCCTCGGCAAGAGCTTCGACACCTTCTGTCCAACCGGCCCGGCGCTCGTCACCGCCGATGAAATTCCCTGGGGCAAGCCGCTGCGCATGCGGACCGAGGTGAATGGCGAGGTGCGCCAGGACAGCGACACGTCGGACCTTTACTTCGGCATCGAAACGCTGGTCTCCTACTGCAGCCGCAGCACCACGCTCTTTCCGGGCGACATCATCGTCACCGGGTCGCCCGCCGGCGTGGCGTTCTTCATGAAGCCGCCGAGGTTCCTCCGTCCCGGCGACAGCGTGCGCTGCGAGATCGAGCTCGTCGGCGCGATCGAGAACCGCGTTCGGGCGGAATAGCTAGAACACGCCCAGGTGCTGGGTGATCAGCGCCTCGTTCGTGCGCACCTGATCCACCGGGCCGCTGAAGGCGACCCGCCCCGTATTCAGGATCGCGACGTCGTCGGCCAGGCTGAAGGCGAGCTGGATGTTCTGCTCGACCAGCACGATCGACTGGCCTTCGCTCTTCAGCCGCGCGATGGTCCGGCCCACCTCGGCGACGATGAGCGGCGCGAGGCCTTCCGACGGCTCGTCGAGCAGCAGCACGCGCGGATTGCCCATCAGGGCCCGCGCGATCGCCAGCATCTGCTGCTCGCCGCCCGAGAGCGAGCCGGCGTCCTGCGCATGGCGCTCCTTCAATCTCGGGAAAAGCTCGAACACCCGCTCGAGGCTCCAGGCGCCGCGGCGCTTCTGGTGCGCGACGATGAGGTTTTCCTTGACGGTCAACCTCGGGAACACGCGCCGCCCCTGCGGCACGAGGCCGATGCCCCTCCTCGAGATCACGTCCGGCGCCAGGTGCTGCACCGGCTCGCCGAACACGCGCACCGTGCCGGTGCGCGGCCGCAGGAAGCCGATCACCGTGTTCATGCACGTCGTCTTCCCCGCGCCGTTGCGGCCGAGGAGCGCGAGGACGCGCCCTTCACCCAACGTGAGCGACACGCCATGCAGGACGTGGCTTTCGCCGTACAGCGCATCGACGCCGTCGAGGGCGAGGGCCTCAGTGGCCAAGGTAGACCTCGCGCGTCTTGGGGTCGGCCACCACCTCGGCGCGTGTGCCCTCGACGATGACGCGCCCGTAGTGCAGCACCGTGATGCGGTCGGCGAGGTCGAGCGCGGTGTCCATGTCGTGCTCGATCATGATCACCGTCGTCTCGCGCGGAATGCCGGCGACCAGCGCCTTTACCTGCCCGCGCTCCTCGCGCGACAGCCCCGCCAGCGGTTCATCCAGCAGCAGCACCTTCGGGCGCTGCGCGAGCGCCATCGCGATCTCCACCCTTCGCTTTTCCCCATAGGCCACCTCGGCGATCGGCCGCTTTGCCGCGCCGTCGAGGCCGACCCGGCCGAGGACGGTTCGGGCTTCATCGAAGAAGGTCTGCGGCACGCGGCCAAAGACATTCCAGCGCATCCTCGACAGGCCCATCAGCGAAAGCGCGACGTTGTGCTCGAGCGTGTCCTTCGGGAAGAGCGTGATGATCTGGTAGGTGCGGGCGAGGCCTCGGTGCACGCGCCGGTACGTCGCCAGGCGGCCGACCTCCTCGCCGAAGAGCTGGATGGTGCCCGCGTCGCGCGCCAGGTCGCCGGTCAGCAGGTTGAAGAAGGTGGTCTTGCCGGCGCCGTTCGGGCCGATGATCAGGCGCCGCTCGCCCGCCTGCACGGTGAGCGAGACGTCGTTGATCGCCGGCAGGCCGCCGAACGACTTCTTCAGGTTCTTGACGTTTAGGGCTTCAACCATACGGCGAAGCGCCTCCACAGCCTCTTGACGCCGGGGACGACGCCCTCCGGCATGAACACGACGATGAACACGAAGACAAAGCCCAGCAGCATGTTCCAGCGCTCGATGTAGGCCGAGGCCCAGTTCTTCAGCAATAGAACAATGGCGGCGCCTACCAGCGGGCCGGCGAGCGTGCCGGAGCCGCCGGCGATGACCGCGAGCAGGCCCTCGGCGGAGTTGGCGAGCGAGAGCGATACCGGGTGGATGTACTTGTGGTAGTAGACGAACATCAGGCCCGACACCGCGCCCCAGAACGCGGAATAGACGAACGTCACCCAGCGGATCATCCACACGTCGTAGCCGAGCGCGCTCATGCGCCGCGGCTGGTCGCGCGTGCCGGCGAGCGTGGCGCCGAACGGCGAGATGACGAAGCGCGCCATCATCCAGATCGCCACCACCCCGATGATCAGGATGAAGTAGTAGAACGGCATCGCCTCGTTGAGATTCAGGCCGAACGGCGCCGGACGCACGATGCCGCGCAGGCCGTTGTCGCCGTCGGTCACCGCCACCCAGCGATAGGCCGTGCCCCAGAGCACCTGCGACAGCGCGAGCGTGAGCATGAGGAAGCCGAGGCCCGTCGCGCGCAGCGCGATGAGGCCGAACGCGCAGGCCATCACCGTCGTGCCGAGCAGCGCGACGGGCGCCGTCGTCCATTGGCTCCAGCCCAGCTTGAGCTGCAGCCACGCCGAGAGGTAGGCGGCCACACCGAGGTACGCAGCGTGGCCAAGGGTCGGCAGCCCGCCATAGCCGAGCAGCAGGTTGATGCTCGCGGCGAACACCGCGAAGATGATGATCTGGCTCGCGAGGTTGATGTAGTACTCGCCCGCCACCAGCGGCAGCAGCGCCGCCGCGACGATGAGGACGATCCACCTCACGCTGCGAACTTTCCGAAGAGGCCCCGCGGCCGGAAGGCGATCACCAGGATCATCGGCAGGAAGAGGATCACGTACGCCAGGTCGGGTAGCAGCGCCACGCCGAACGTATAGACGAAGCCGGTGATGAAGGCGCCGACGAAGGCGCCGAGCAGGCTGCCGACGCCGCCGAGGATCACGACGATCAGCGCGAGCGGCAGCATGTCGGCATCGAGGCCGGGATAGGCGGACATGATCGGGCCGCCGATCACGCCGCCCGCGCCGGCGAGCGCGGCGCCGAGGCAGAACACCATGGTGAACAGGCGCGAGACCGGAATGCCCACCGCGCTCGCCATCTGCGGATCGTCGACGCCGGCGCGGATCATGGCGCCGATGCGCGTGCGGTCCATGAGCAGGTACAGCACGACCGCCACGATCACCGCGATGACGACCACCGCCAGGCGGTAGGCGGGAAAGACGAAGCCGAACATGCGCACCGGCATCTGCAGCGACGGCGGCGTCTGGATCGGGATCGGGTCGCCGCCCCAGGTGAGCAGGCACGCGTCGGCGATGATGAACGACACGCCGAGCGTGACCAGCACCTGGCCGAGGACGTTGCCGCCGATCTTGCGCAGGATGAGCCGCTCGAGCAGGCCGCCGAAGATGGCGACCGCGATGCCGGCGGCCAGGGCCGCGAGCCAGAGGTTGGGTATCTGCCGCATCACGCTGACGCCGAGATACGCGCCCAGCATGAAGAGCGCGCCGTGCGTGAGGTTCGCGATCCTCATCAGCCCGAAGATGAGCGAGAACCCGGCGGCCAGGAGGAACAGCAGCCCTCCCAGCGCCAGGCTATTGAGCGTCTGGATCGCCCAGTATTGCAATCAGCACAACCCTCCGAGAACGAAAATGGGTCCCCGCCTTCGCGGGGACGACGTTCCAAGCGTCTCTACTGCTCGAGGTTTTTCGCCGGCGGGAAGTCGCGCGAGTACACCGGGTTCTTCAGGAACTCCTCGGGCTTGTAGTGCCAGAACTGGCTCACGTTCGGATAGGTGTAGATCACCGTGTTGACGAGCCGCCCTTCCTTGCGCGCCACCTTGCGGATGTAGACGTTGCCGACCACGTTGCCGTACTGGTCGAACTGCACCGGTCCGCGGCAGGTGTCGAACTTGCCCGAGCGCACCGCCTTCATGAACGCCTGCTTGTCCTCGATCTTGCCGCCGATCTTCTGCAGCGTCTGATCGAGCACCGCCGCCTCGACGTAGGTCGCCGCGGCATAAAAGCCCGGGTCGTACTTCCACTGCTTGCGGAAGCCCTCGACGAACTTCTTGTTGATCGGGTTGTCGATCTCCGCCGAGTACCAGCACGAGGTGATGATGCCGAGCGCCTCGTCGCCCATGTTGCGCAGCACCGCCTCGTCCAGCGCGGTCATGCCGCCGATCGGCGGCACCTTCTTCAGGAGGCCGTACTCGTTCATCTGCCGCACGAAGCGGAAGCCGTTCGAGCCGGCGAAGCCGAGGAAGATGCCGTCGACGTCCGTCTTCAGCTGGGCGAGGTAGGTGCCGTAGTCCGGCACCGCGATCGGCGGAAACAGGCGCTGGATCACCTTGCCGCCGTTGTCCTCGAGCACGCGCATGAAGCCGGCGCACATCTCGTGCCCGTACGCGATGTCGTCCGCGATCACCACCATGCGCTTGTACTTGAGCGTCTTCGCCGCGTAGTCGGCGAGCGGCATGGCGGACTGCGACGAGGTCGAGGTGCCGCGCGTGAACCAGGGATTCGGCTTGCGCTGCGTCATGTCCTCCGCGGCGGCGACGGACAGCGTGAGGAGCTGCGCCTGGCGGATGTAGTCGTCGGCGGCGAGCGCCGAGGCCGTGTCGAGCGGCCCGATCATGATGTTGATCTTGTCGCGCTCGACCAGCTCCTGGATCTTGGTGCGCGTCTGCGCCGGCGTGCCGCCGCCGTCGGCGACGAACAGCTCCACCTTGCGGCCCGCCATCGTGTTGTTGTGCTCCTGCAGGTACTGCTGCAGCGCGCGCTCCATATCGATGCCGCCGGAAGCGAGCGGGCCGGTCTTCACCGTCATGAGGCCGAGGCGAATCGGGCCAGCCTGCGCTCTCGCTGGGAGACTCGCTCCCAGGGAAGCAACACCCGCGGCTTGGATGAAGCGTCTACGCGTGAACGGCATGAGTCTTCTCCTCCTTGAGCTTTTCGAACAGTTGGTCGTTGTTGATCACCCAGCCCAGGCAGCGCGAGATGTTCTGCAGCCCGAGGACGTGCAGGTCGTCGCCGTACATGCTCGCCACGCAATCGGAGAGCACGACGACGCGGTAGTCGAAGTTGAACGCGGTGAACGAGGTGTTCAGCACGCAGGTGTTCGTGTTGATGCCCATCAGCACGACGTTCTTCACCTTCAGGATGTCGAGCAGCGAGCGCAGGTCCGTGCCATAGAAGCAGTCGAGGCGCTTCTTGTTGTTGATGACATAGTCGCCGTCCTGGTAGAGCTGCGGGATGATCTGCGTCCCCGGCGAGCCCTCGATGTTGTGCTCGCGCACGGTGCTCTTCCTTCCCGGCGTCAGGCGGTCGGTCTCGGTCTGCGCCGCGTGCATCGCCTTCCAGAAGGGCGACGTCATGCCTTCGCTGCCCATGCCGGGAATGCGCCGATATACGAGCACGACGTGAATTACCGGAACCTTAAGGCGCCGCGCATGATCGAGCACCGCCGTGGCGTTCTTCACCACGCGCGCCGCGTCGTCGGGCTTCGCCGGCATCGTCGCCACGTCCATGTCCAGGTGGCCGCGGTGCATGTCGATGGTGATGATGGCCGTCTCGGCGGGCTTCAGCTCGAGCTGCTTGTACAGGCCGGAAATGAGGGATGAGCGGTCTACGATCTCAACGGGCTTCATGTCAGTGCACCTGCGCGCCGGGTTGCTTGAGAGGGTGGGCTTTGCTGAAGGCGTCGATCTTCAGGCATTCCTCGTAGATGCGCATGCACGTCGGCACGCTGGAGACGTCGCACTTGAAGTAGCCGACCGCGCCGACGAGCTGGCCGACGAGGCAGATGTCGGCCATGGTCGGCGAGTTGCCGTGGCAGAACTTGCCGGTCTCCTTTTCGTCCTTCAGGTGCGCCTCCATCGCCTTCAGCGCCTCGAGCGTCCAGTGCGAGAGCCACTTGTTGCGCGTCGGCTCGTCGAGCTTCAGCTCCTTCTCCATATAGGTACGGATGCGCGGCACGACGAGCGGGTGGCCGTCGGCGGCGGCGATGAGCGCGAGGCCGCGCACGCGCGCCCTGCCCTTCGGGTCCCGGGGCAGGAGCGGCGGCTGCGGCTTCGTCTCCTCCAGGTACTCCATGATCGCGATCGACTGGAAGAGCGGCGGGCCGCCCTCGTCCAGCACCAGCGCCGGCACCACGGCCTGCGGGTTGACGGCCTTGTAGCCCGCCTCGTGCTGCTTGCCCTTCAGGAGATCGATCGACACCTCGTCGACCGCCATGCCTTTGAGGGCGAGCGCAACCTTCACGCGGTACGTGGCGAGCGAGCGCCAGAACCCATAGAGCTTCATCGACTCCTCCTCGGGCGGCAATTTGAGCCCGGGGCCTTCGCGCGTGTCAACCCAAATTCGAGAGCCAGCGCACCACGCGCGCGGCGATCTCAGTCTCGCGGCCGACGTAGAAGTGGTCGCAATCCGGCACGATCTCCACGCTGCACGCCCCTTTGGCGCGACGCGCGAACTCCTCGGCCGGGTAAAGGGCGCGCGGCTCCTTGTCGCCGCGCAGATACAGCACCGGACAGCCGATCCTGGGCGCGAGCTCGAGGATGTCCGGGCAGTTCTCGAGCTCGAGGAAGCTTTCGGCGCTCGACACGTACCACCAGCCCGGCAGGAGCATCAGCTCCCGTCCCCTGCCCTCGGCCACCCTGCGCTGCGCCTGCGCCTTGAGCTCGGGAAGGCGGTCCTGCGCCAGGAGGCCGGCCTTCGAGCTGAGCGGCAGCATGTCCTTCCCGCCGCAGTGCGCGGACAGCAGCACCAGCGCCGACGTCTGAGGATGATCGGCAACGTGCTGCACCGCGAGCATGCCGCCGTTGCTGTGCCCGATCACGATCGGGCGCGCAAAGCCGCGGTCGGCCACCCATTTCGCCGCGTAGCGGTTGTCGGCGATAGCCTCCTTGTAGGTCTGGAACGCGGCGCCCTCCGCGACGCGGCTGTTGCGGATGGCGAGGATGTCGTGGCCGCGGCGGTTGAAGGCAAGGCAGGCGTAGCCGAGCTCGGTGAGCGCGCCCGGCAGGAAGCGCGGCGCGCCGCTGTAGAAGTTCATCGTGTTGCCGTGAAACAGCAGCACCGCGTTCCTCGCGCGCCCGCCCGCCGGCTCGTACCATGCGCCCTCCAGCGAGACGGTGTCCGTCGGGATCGAAACCAGCGAGGTCATATGAAGATCGGCATTGCAGGCATCGGCAAGATGGGCGCCGCGATCGCGTCGCGGCTATCCGGCCTCGGGCACGAGATGATGGTCTGGAACCGCACCGCGGACAAGGCGCGCGCGACAGGGTTTCGCGTGGCGCGGACGCCCGCCGAGCTCGCCTGCGCTTGCGAGGTGGTGGTCTCCATCCTGGCCGACGCGGCGGCGGCCCATGCCGTCTACGACCAGATCGGCGGGGCGGCGAAAGGCAAGCTCTTCATCGAGATGAGCACGGTGCGGCCCGACGCGGCGAAGGACCTGGCGCAGAAGATCCGCAAGGCCGGCGGCGCGTACGTCGAATGCCCGGTCGGCGGCACCACCGGCCCGGCGAAGGAAGGCAAGCTCTTCGGCTTCGCCGGCGGCGAAGCGGCGGACGTGGCGCGGGCGCGGCCGATCCTCGAGCAGCTGTGCCGGCGCGTCGAGCACGTCGGGCCGGTGGGCGCCGGCTCGAGCATGAAGCTCGCGATCAACCTGCCGCTCGTCGTCTACTGGCAGGCGCTCGGCGAAGCGCTCTCGCTCGTCGGGCACCTGGATCTCCCGCCCGAGCGCGTGATGGACATCCTCGGCGACACCTCCGGCGCGCCGAACATGCTCAAGAACCGCGGGCCGTCGATCGCCGCGGCGCTCGGCGGCAAGGAAAACCCGAACCCGACGGTGACGGTCGACACGCTGAAGAAGGATCTCGCGGAGATGGTCGCCGAGGCGAAGACACTCGGCTACGACCCGCTCGTCACGAGCGGCGCGCTCAAGGCCTTCGAGCGCGCCTCGAAAGCCGGCCTGGGCGGCAAGGACTGCACTTCGCTGCCCGTCGCCTGGCTCGCCCGCAAGACCTGGAAAATAGGGACGGACCCTAATTAAAAAATAATTAGGGTCTGTCCCTATTTATTTAGACCGAGCAGTTTGAGGGCATTGCCGCCCGCGATCAGTTCGCGCTCCTGGTCCGAGACGCCACTGATCCGCTTCACGGTCGCCATCGGGTCGTCTAGGCCCATGTCGAAGCAGTAGTCGCTGCCGAGCGTGACGCGCTCGGCGCCGACCAGCTTGACGAGCGCGGCGTTGATGCGGTCGTCGTGGCCGATGGTGTCGTAGGTGAAGCGCTTCAGATAGGAGCCGACCGGGTTCTTCATGTGCTTGAGCTCGGGCCGTACCTGGCGGCCGTGCTCCCAGCGGCCGACCAGCCACGGGAAGGTGCCGCCGGCATGCGGCAGGTTCACCTCGAGCCTGGGAAATCGGTCCATCACGCCGCCGAAGATGAGGTGCGCCACGGCAACGCCGGTGTCGTATGGGTTGCCGCATAAATTCTTGAGGTAATACTTTTTCGTGCGGTCCTGGCCGATGGTGTCCACGGGATGGAGGAAGATCGGCCAGCCGAGCTCCTCGCACTTCGCGTAGACGTCCCAGAACTTCTTCTCGTCGAGCTCCTCGCCGTTGACGTTCGTGGCGAGATACAGGCCTTTCATGCCCGGCAGCCTGGCGGCGCGCTCCAGCTCCTTCAGCGCGTCGGCCGGGTTGTGCATCGGCACCATCGCCATGCCGATCAGGCGATCCGGATACTTCTTGTGCGCCGCGGCGGCTGCGTCGTTGAAGGCCTGGCTCATGGTCAGCGCGAGCCCGGGCGACGCCCAGTACACCATCGGCGTGGTGAGCGAGAGGCAATGGACGTCGATGCCGCGCTGGTCCATTTCGGAAATTCTTTCGGCAACCACGACGAAGCGTTCATCGAAGGCGTTGGTGATGTGCTGCGCCTTGATGAAGTACTTGCCGTCGCGGCGCTCGATCGAAGCGCCCTCCTTCGCGCCCTCCTTCTCGAAGACGCGGATCCATTCCTGCGGGTACCAGTGCGCGTGGATGTCGACGGTTCTCATTCGGCTATGATCCCATGCGAGGAGGAGCGCAATGAGAATAGCCGCGGCCCTGTTTTGCATCCTGCTGGGGACGAGCGCCCAGGCGCAGGACTACCCCACAAAGCCGGTCCGCATCCTCGTACCCTACGGACCCGGCGGCGCCACGGACATCATCGCGCGCATCGTGGCGCAGCGCCTGGGCGAGTCGCTCGGCCAGAGCTTCGTCGTCGAGAACCGGCCGGGCGCGAACGGCAACCTCGCGCTGGAAGCCGCGGCCAAGGCGCCGGCCGACGGCTATACGCTCCTCGTCGGCAACGTCTCCACCAATGCCATCAACGAGAACATCTACAAGGAGAGCCTGACGATCCGGCCGTCGCGCGACCTCGCCGGCATCGCCAAGCTGGTCGAGATCCCGCACATCGTGGTGGCGAGCGCCAAGCTGCCGGCGAACAACATCGCGGAGCTGATCGCGCTGGCGAAGAAGGAGCCGGGCAGGATCAACTACGCATCGGTCGGCCTCGGCAGCTATCCGCACCTCGACATGGAGCGCTTCATGAAGGCCGCCGGCGTCGAGTTCGTCCATGTGCCGTACAAGGGCGGCGCCGGCCAGGCGATCCCGGCGATGGTCGCGGGCGAAGTGCAGCTCGCGTTCTTCAACATGGCTTCGCTGCTGCCGCACATCAAGAGCGGGCGGCTTAAGGCGCTCGCCGCCATCCCGACCGAGCGGCTGCCCGAGCTGCCGCAGGTGCCGACGCTCGCCGAGCAGGGCTTCCCGGGCATCGGCACCAACGCCTGGCAGGGCATGTTCGCGCCGGCGGCGACGCCGAAGGCCGTCATCGACCGCCTGCACGGCGCCGTGCTCGCCATCCTCACCAAGCCGGAGACGAAGCAAGGCCTCGCGAAGCAGATGATGACCGTCGAGGTGTCGAAATCACCCCAGGAGTTCAGCGAGGAAGTGCGCCGCGAGACGCAGGCCTGGGGCGACTTCCTGCGCGACGCGCACATAAAGATCGAATAGGTCCACAAAAATAGGGACGGACCCTAATTAAAAAATAATTGGGGTCTGTCCCTATTTTCTGCGGGCGCATGGCCATCGCCGCCGGAGGGCAGCGCGTCGTCCCCGGGTGGGATCGGGCCCACGCGCCCGACATCGATCCCGAGACGCTCTACCCGCCGATCCCGCGGCAGATCCCGCGCACGCACGTTGTCCGCCGAGCGGACTATCCGGCCGCATGCGCGAGATGGCCTATCACTACAGCCATCCTCCGGTCGAGGCGCTCGGGTTAATGATGATTTAAGCGAATCGCTGCCAGAATCCGCGCATGGCCATCCGCACCATCAGCAACACGCTCTATCGCCGGAACCGTGCCTTCTGGCAGCGCCGCCAGCGCCGTGGCGACGAGATCCGCGTGACGCGCCTGCAGCGCATCATCGCCGTGTTCTACGGCCTGCGGCACATGCGCTTCTCGCGCTGAGCGCGCGCTCGAGCTACTCCTTCAGGGCGGCGTTGACCTTGGGCATCACCTGCTCCGCCATCAGCTCCATCGAGCGCTTCGCCAGCCTGGGGTCGACCCAGTCGTGGCACGGGTAGTAAAGCGTGCCGAACGGGCCGACCTTCTCGCGGAAGGCGAGGATCTGCTCGACCACGCTGTTCACCGTGCCGGCGATGACGAGCTTGGGCGTCATCGTGTCGGCGGTGATGGATGAGTCCGGCTCGTTCTGGTCGAGCTTGAACAGGTTGCCGCGGTTGCCGGCGCCGACCAGCTTGCGGATGAGCTGCTTGAAGTAGAAGTGGTACGGGCCTTCGGCGGTGTGGCCGTAGCGCTTCGCGGTCTTGTCGTCGTCGGCGACGAAGATGGACTTGGCGACGCGCCAGTCCCTGCCGTCGGGTTTTTTTCCGACCGCCTGCACGCCCTCCACGTATCTCGGCCAGTGGCTCGCCACCCACTCGGGCAGCAGGAAGTTGGCGGAGACGGGATTCCAGCCGCGCTTGGCCGCCTCGGTCACGCCTTTCGAATGCGGCGCGACGGCCGTGACCACGATCGGCGGATGGGGCTTCTGGTAGGGCTTGATGATCGCGCCCTGCCCGAT